>JAEEGH010003884.1_pt1 | contig 38743 bp, 27 predicted proteins | sample 9134181 | NCBI WGS metagenome assembly JAEEGH01 (sample SAMN16246544, study PRJNA631951) | gut metagenome | biome: gut microbiome; feature: rumen; material: DP-attached | host: Bos | place: Iran: Karaj | collected 2018-10 | reverse complement strand
AGGCAGCGATGAACTTGCCTCCGCCCTCGTCGTCGAAGGCCTGCACCGTGGCATCCTTGATGCCGGGGAACTGGCGGACGACGGCTTCTACTTCCTTCAGCTCGACGCGGAAACCACGGATCTTCACCTGGCCATCCCTGCGGCCAATAAACTGGATGTTGCCGTCGGGCAGATAGCGCACAATATCGCCGGTGCGATAGGCACGGATGTATTTCTCCTCGGTGGTAAATGGATTCTGGACAAATACTTCTGCGTTTTTATCCGGACGGTTCAAGTAGCCGAGTGCCACTTGCGGACCGGCTGCCCACAATTCACCCAAAGCGCCCACAGGCAGACGGTGGCACTGCTGATCGACTACATAAAGCCGCACATTGTCCATAGGCTTGCCGATGGGCACGTCCGTGTCTTTCTTTGTAATAGGATAGATAGTGATGAGGATGGTGGCTTCTGTGGGGCCATAGCCGTTGTGCAACTGATAGCCCTGAGGCGGAGCAATACTGGCCAGTTTCTCTCCCGCCACCGAGAGGTGCATCAAGGAGTGGTTCTCGATATTTGTTGCAAACTGATAGCCCACCTGTGTGGTCATGAAGGTGTGGGTGATGTGTTCGCGCTCCAGGTATTCGTTGAGCGACACAAGATCCAGGCGCAGTTCCTCAGGAATGATGTGTACGGTGGCACCGCCCGTCAGTGGCGGATAGATACCCTCCTGGTGTACATCGAAGCCATAGCTGGCATACTCAGCCACGTTGTGCTCTGGCTTAAGGTCGTAATATTTCCAGTACCAGTTGCAGTAACACACCAGATTGCCATGCGTCAGTTGGCAGCCTTTGGGAACACCTGTCGATCCACTGGTATAGAGCAGGATGAAACGGTCGGATGGGGAAAGTTGAGCGTTGAGCTTTGAGAGTTGAGCATTTGCTTCCGATGTGAGGGCGGGAAGATTGGCAATGTCCTTCGTCAGCAGCACTTCGCCAGCGTATTCATCTACCAGCTCACGCAGCGACTCGTCGGCAATGAGCAGTCGGGCAGCAGCATCTTTCACCATGAAGTTCAGACGCTCCTTCGGATAAGTGGGGTCCAGCGGCTGGTAGGCACAGCCGGCCTTCAGCACGCCGAGCGAGGCAATAGCCATCCACTCGCAGCGAGGAATGATGACAGACACGGCATCGCCAATGCCCAGGCCCTTGGATGCGATATAGGCTGCTATGCGGTCACTGATATCGTCCACCTGGGCGTATGTGTAACGATGGTCCTTGAAGACGACGGCTTCGGCATCTGGCGTTGTCTTGGCCTGACGGCGGAACAGCGATACCACCGTCTGGGTGTCATCGTATGGCCTGTCGGTATCGTTGAACGAGTCAAGCAGCGCCAGCTGCGATGTGTCGGCAATCCGGATGTCCGAGAGCTTGGTCTCTGTAAGTAAACCCTCCACCACATTCTCATAGCTCTCCAGGAACTGGTTGACCAACTGCTCTGAATAGAGATTGGACTTGTACTCTGCCTTCACGAGGTAATGACCGTCCTGGATCAGTGCCTTCACGAAGAAGGGTACTCCCAGGGTGGTGTTGCACAGCTGTTCCGACTGCACATGCTTACCGCCAACCTCTACATTGTCGAGCACAAAGCCGTGCCAGGCGAAATAGGTACCTATCTGCAGGTTCAGGTCGCTTACCGCGTCAGTAAACGCATACAACCCGTGCTCCCTGCAACCCGTCATCTGCTCCTGTCCGGCCTTCAGGAAGTCGAGCACAGTCGTCTCGTCGGTGAAGTGTGCATAGACGGGCACTGTCTTGACCAGCATTCCGACTGTATGTGCTGTCCGACGGTCGTGGCGACCACTAACGATGGTGCTGAACAGTGCCGCCTGCTCGTTATTGTATTTAGCCAGCAGGTAGCTGTAGGCCGCCGTGAAGAGGGTGCTCTTGAAGATGCCATGTTCGCGGCAGAAGGCATCCACACGGGCACTGTCCACATGCATGCACCGCGATGCCAGAGCGTCCGCATCCTCGTTGCCGTCAAGGTTGGGCAACAGGGGTGAGAAGCAGTCGCCGCAGTCGAACTCTCGTGCATACCACTGCTTGTCGGCCTCAAACTGGGGCGTCTTTCGCAGTTCGTCTTCTTCGAGGGCCAACTCGGCCATCGTGATTGTCTCGGATGTCAGTTCCTTGCCCTCGTAGGCTGCCTCTACGTCGTTCAGGAGCACCTTCAGCGTCGAGCCGTCGCCAATGATATGGTGGATGTCCAGGAGCCAATAGTAGTGCTCGTCGTCGCGCAACATCCGCATACGGAAGAAATGGTCGTTATAGAGGTCGAACGGCTGGATAAAGCCTTCTATGGCAGCCTTGATGTCTGTGACATGCTCAACTTCCAGCGCCCATTTCTCTGTGTCATCGACCGTCTGTATCGGGTCGCCGTGTTCGTCCACTCCTATGCGTGTCAGGAGAGTTGGATGGGCGGCTACAGCAGCTTCTATAGCCGTCTTGAGCCTGTCCTCGTCCAGGCTGCCGTTGAACGTATACAAATAAGGAATATTGTAATACGCCTCGCCTGGGTGCTGGGCGCACTCCACATAAAGGCCATACTGCGATTTTTTCAAAGGGGCAAATGTTTTCATAATCAATTTTATTCTATTGTTTAGGATCTGTTAATTCAAACTTGACATGTGTCATCTTGTGGAGCACGAAGATGACCACCATCTCAATGGTGTAGGCTGTCAGGAAACCATACCATATCCATTCTTCAGCATACAGGGAAAACAGCCACAGCACGGGGACGACCGTCAGCGACAGGGCGAAGGAAATGAAGAGTGCCATGTGGTGATGGTTGTATAGCTTGTAGACTATCATGATGGTGTAGATGTAGCAGAAGGGGATGAGACAGACGGCGAAGATGCGCAAGGCACGGCAGCCTTCGGCAATCAAGTCGCTCTCGTTGGCACCAAAGAGCATCACGATGCTCTCAGGCCATACCCATACAAAGATGCAGGTGATGGCCATTGCTATGGTAATGAAGTTGAACGACTTGCGCAGCACCAGCGTGAAGGCCTCGTTGTCGCCCTTACCCACCTGGATGGAGCCCAGCGACTGGATTGTGCGGCAGACACCTCCCAGGAACAGGTTGTATATCAGCAGCAGGTTCATACAGAGGGCAAAGGCATAGATACCGGTACGCCCCAAGGATGACAATATGATCTTGTTGGATGCAAACATCAGTACTGTCAGACAGATGGAGGCGATGGCCAGCGGTGCGCCCTGCGAGATGATAGAGCCGAAAACTGGTTTCTGGCGCCCACCAACAAGTCGCAGATGATTCTCTTTTGAAAGGAAATGAATGGCCATCATGGCGATGCCCACCACATGACCGATGACGGCAGCCCAAGCGCTGCCCTCGATGCCCCAGCCGAAATACTTGATGAACACGACGTCGAGCACCAAGTGAACGACATTATCCACCAAGATGGATACAGACACCAGGCGCGGGCTACCATCCACGCTGACCATCGTGTCGAGTCCCCACATCAACAGGTAGGCCGGTGCCCCTATCAGCGTCGCCCGCAGGTAATCGTATGTAGGCTGATAAAGCAGCTCGTGGTCACAGAACAGTCGCGTCACGACATCGGGTATCAGCACGCCGCACGCTGCCAGCACTAAACCTGTCACCAAACATGCCAACATCGAGATGACAAAGATGTACGATGCCCGCCGTGTGTCATTCTTCCCTAATTCCATGCCTACCAGCATGCCCGCTCCAGTAGCCAGCAGCATATTGACGGTAAACATAAACTGAAGGAAAGGCAATGACAGGTTGATGGCGCTCACAGCGTCCTCATCAATCAGGTTGCCCACAATCATCGCATCAACCACATTTCCCAGGCAGGCTGACAATCCGATGAGGATTGATGCCCACAAGAACCTCCAGAACTGGACGTTAAACTCTTTTTTCTCTTTTGTATTCATCTTGTATCATATCTTATATAGTGAATCAGAATCCTTTCAGAAGCGGTATGAGGCTGCAATCATCAGGTTGCGGCCTCTCTCATAATAGGGATACATCGTGAATTCGGGCCTCGACAAGAAGTGGTCTGTATCCGTCAGGTTCTCGCAGTCGAGCGACAGCGAGAGGCGGTGGTTAAAGGTGTACTTGATGCCTGCATCGACGACGAGGGTGCTGCTTAGGTCATATTCCTGTACTTCCCTTGTCATTTCCAATGATGTTTTAAATATGTTGGTAACGTCCTTTGTCAGCGTCTTGGTGCCAGTGTATTTGGCATTACCGTAGATTTTCAGTTCATGTTTCTTCTTGTCCAACAGCTTATAGGCAATGTTCAGGTTGGCTGTCATGTTAGGCACCGCCAGCACAGCGTTCTTATTTTCGTTGTAGAAGTAGTTATCTACCTTGACAGCCTTCTGCCAGTAGAAGTTGGCATTGGCCGTAAGGCGACGGTGGCTATACGCCAGACTGGCTTCAAGCCCGATACACTTGTATTCTCCGTCGTTTGTGTTTTTATCAGTAAAAAACAAATCACTGAAGCTCAGGAGGTTCTCGTACTTGTTATAGAACAGGTTGAAGTCGTAGGAGAGGTGAAGTGGAGTTATTCTGCCCATGAACGTGAGTTGGACAGCCGTGAGATACTGTGGTTCGGCTGCGAACTGCAAGTCCATTTCCTGTATCCGCTGATTGTAGGACTTTTCGACGTATGCTTTGGAATAGGACAGCTTGATGTTGAACGTTTCGCGTGGTGTGTAGATGAGTGCCAGTCGGGGTGAGAGGTTTTTGGCTGTATTTTGTCTGAAGCGGCTGCGCAGGTCGTAGCGTAGGCCGGCATTGATAATGAGCTGCGGCATGAAGTAGTGCTTGCACTGGGCATAGAACGACCAGCTGTTTTCGTGCTCCAATTTGTTGAAATAATCATAGTCTATGCCTGGTTGCATCATGCCGGTATAGCCTTGACCATAGCCGCTATTATGGTCAGTAAGAGAGAAGTGCTGGAACTGTACGCCCGCCAGCAGGTTTCCCTTCATGCTGCCCGTCTTGTAGTCTGCGCCGGCCTGGATGCTGCCGCCCAGCGTCCTGTCAGTCCATTTGATATAGGTATACTCACCCTTTGGAACCCAGGAATTTGTCGTGTCTGCATTTTCAGATGTGAATGTCATGAATTCTTCCGTATTATGCCAGTCGCCATAGACCGAGCCTTTCAGTGTGGCCGGCCCCATCTGCCTGGTGTAACTCAGTTGAACATAACTCGTCTGTGTCAGCCATCCGGGACGGATACCGTTGATAGAGCGGTATTTGTCGTAGTCGTAATAGCCGTACACTCCATATTGCGACAGTTTCTTGATGTTCTTAGTGGCTATCAGCAGTTCTATGCCCTTGTATTGTAGTGTCATGCCGAGGTCGTAGGTTGGCGTGTCGCGATAGCCGTCAACGTATGCGTAGTAGCCATTGGGCATGGAGTCATTGAATTTTTCTTCATATTCTGCCGCGTCGCGAGCCGGACGATGCTGTCCGTCACTCTGGTAGAATCCACCCCAGACGAAGATGTCGGCACCCATGAAGCGAGTACCTATGCTGACATCGGCCTTGTGGGTGCTGAATGCACCATGGCCGTATTTCAGTCTCACGCCGTCCAGTTCGCCGCCGCTCTTGGTAATGATGTTGACCACTGCCGACAGGGCCACGTCTCCATAGAGCGATGAGGCCGGGCCGCGCAACACTTCGATATGGTCTATCTTGTCGGTGCTGATGTCATAGTCCATCGCGTAGCTGTTGTTGAAGCGACTGTTCAGCCGGTGTCCGTTCTCCATGACCAGGATGAGTTCCTGTGTGGTGCCGTACGCGCCGTGCATCGACATGTTGCGTGTCGTGTTCATAAAGACTTCGCTCATGCCGGGCACGTATGTGGCCAATATCTGTCCGAGGTGCTTGTTGTATCCCAGGTTCTCTATCATATCGGCAGTGATGATGATGACGGGGGCGGGTGCCTCCACCGCAGTCTCCTTGATGCTGGAGGCTGTGGTGACAGTGACGGTCGCTCCACTTTTCACCTTATCAATTATGTCGATAAAGGTTTCTGGGTCACGGGCAGAAGGCGTGTAATAGGGGTTCTCCTGCAGCAGCATTGAGGCATAGAGCTCCGTCTGGTCGGTATCGAAGCGTGCCAGGTAGGTGAGGGCGATGAGTCGGAGCGCGTTTTGGCGCTGTTGTCCTCGGAAAGCATCCAAGTGACTGAGCAGAGAGTCGCGTGCCTGTTCTATCCGTCCTATCGTGTAGTCGTTTTCTGCCTGCGTGTAAATCTGGCGTATGCTGACATCCGTCTGCGCTGGGCATGGAACTACGCTAAGTAACAGAAGTATGATATATAATAACTGTTTTTTCATATTTCATCTTTTCAGTTTAGGCAGTGTGACGGTAAACTCTGTGTATTGGTCTAAGGCAGACTCGACGGTAATGTCGCCACCGTGGTTTTGTATGATTTCACGGCTCAGGTAGAGTCCTACGCCCGCAGCCTCCTGAGTGGTCTTGGTAGTGAAGAAGGGGTCGAAGATCTTGGGGAGGATTTTCTCTTCGATTCCGATGCCGTTGTCACGGATTCTGAGGGTGTAGTGATGGCCTGTGGCAGTGGCAGTGAGCGATACCTCGGGGGCGTATGATATATGCTGCGCCTTTTTTACTATGGCATGGACGGCGTTGCCCAGCAGGCTCATGACAGTCTTGCTGAGCATGTCAGGATTGCCATGAAGGGGCATCGCCTCTGCCGGCAGTCGGACCGAGAAACTGATGTGGTGCTGCTCCTTCTCCTTGGCGAAGGAGTTGTTGAACATTTCCTCATTCCGCTGAAGCACGGGCAGGAGGTCCATATCCACATAGCCGCCTGTGCGGTCTTTCAGTATTTCTCTCATAGCTTTCAGCATGTGGGTGGTTGACTGGCCGTTTTGCTCCACATGTTGTAGGTTTTCCGTCAGCATGCCAAGCATGTCGAGCGTGTCGTCATAGTCGTCGGCGTTGATACGCTCCTTGTTGCTGTCGATGTTTGTCTTGATGTCGGAGAGCAGGTCGCTGCTCATCTTCGAGAAATTGATGATAAAGTTCATTGGGTTCAGGATACGGTCAATGAGCCCCTCGGTCAGTTTACCCACCGTGGCCATCTTCTCCTGGCGTATCAACTCATGCTGGGCACTGCTCAGGTCATCGAGGGCTTTCTCAAGGCTTTTTGATTTTTCCTCGATTTCGTCTTTTTGCCTGACGATTTCATCCTTCTGCTTGACAACCTCCGAGGTGCGCTGCTCGACGATACGCTCCAGTTTTATCTTGTCTTTTTGCAGACGCTTCAAGCGGTAGCGGAACAGCAGCCATACCAGATAGCCTGCCAGCATGAAGTAGACCGCCACCATATACCAGCGCATCAGAAGCGGGTAGGCAATGCTGAAGCTTACTGTCGCTATTTCCGAGAGTTCGCCGCTGGCCTGCTGGGCCTGTACGCTCAACGTGTAGGAGCCGTATGGCATGTTCAGGAATTCTATGTCCTGCTTCTCCGTCCATGCGCTCCAGTTGTCCGTGTTGAGTCTGTAGCGATACAGTGTCTTGCCCGATAACTGAGCGTATGAGAGTGCATAGTAGAAATGCAGGTGACGGTTGTCACTATCTATCTTTTTCAGCTGTTCGGGCATCTCGCCGTAGCCGCCCCAAAGCACGCTGTCGTTGCCAAGGACAATACTCGTGAAGCGCACCAGGCTTCCCTCTGTCAACTTGGCCAGCTGTTGCTTCCCGGTGTCTATCACTGCCACCACCTCGTCGCCTCCTATCCAATATTGTTCTCCGTAGCGGAATTGGGTTTTCACCTCGATGTCGCTCAACGGCTTGAGCAGATGTTCAGGCAGTTCCTCTAATGGCTCGCGAGGCTTTCCCGGGTCGTTGTCTGATGTCTCGCCGTAAACGTTCTGGAGCCACAGGTGTCCATGACCGTCGCTGCGGATATCTGTCACCAGTGGCATGTCGGCAACCTTCGTCCGAAGCGTGAAATCTCCTTGATACAGCCATACAGCGTCGGCCTCACCCGCATACACCTTGTCGCCCTCCACCAGCAGTGCTGTCGTGGCATTCGACGTGAGCCTGCTGACGCTTCTACCGCGCCCTAAACGATAGATGCCGCTCGATGTGGCGGCAAGCATATAATCGCCTTGATGGCACAGTGCCCAGCAGATGTTGCTGACGGTCTCTATTCTCTGGCATTGCCGAGAACTGATGCGGTAGAGTCCATTCGTGCCTCCAACGTAGAAGTCTCCGTCGAAGGCCGTGATGGCATAGACCTCACCGGCCAGTCCGTCTTTCCCCAGTATGTAACTGTAGACCGATGGCATTTCAATAGCGAAGACACCGTGCGAGGTGGCTCCCCATAGCATGCCGTGACCATCGTATGCCACATAGGCCACCTGATTGGAGCAGAGTCCGTCGGCCTCAGTGATGGTATAGAGTTCATGGTCATTAGCGTCTGTAATCATCAGACCGTTATTCATACGTACTTTGACCCGTAAACCTCCGTCCAGTTCTTCAGTCTGGGTGATATCGTCCAAGACAACATCGTTTTCGTTGGCAGTGAGTTTTTCCACCGAAATGATGTCCGAACTTATGCCCATGTGTAGGTCTGTGTTGGCGCGTTTCTTCCGTGTGACGGTGGGCATGTCGCTGTCTGATATGCCTTTTACTTCGTAGATGTAATTGTCGCTGACCAGGAATTGTAGCGAGCCGTCGATCTCGAAAATTTCCAGGACTTCGCCCTTGAACAAGTTTTGCTCTCCTATCCGTTGCATCATCAGTTCACCATTGTCTTTTCGCTGCAGGCGGGCAAAATAGTTGTAGCCGCCCACCCAAACCGTATTGTCATTGGCACGATATACCACAGTTACACGGTTCATTTCGGGGGTGTCGATGATGCGCCAGCGACTGCGGTCGTAGTAGAGCAGCCCCTCAAAGTTGGCCACGAATACTGTGCCGTCTTCACCTATTTCTATGTCGTAGCATCTGTTATGTCCCCCATATTCCACAGCGGTGTAGTTACGAATCAAGGGGAGTCCCTGGGCGTGTATAAATGAAGAATGAAGAATGAAGAATGAAGAATGCAACGCCACACTCTCAAAGAGAGAATTTGCTACCGCACTGAAGAGCAGCAGCACTGTCAGTGCGGCGCGCCTGCTGATTCTCTTGATGCCGATATACTCCATAGCACTATTCACTATTCACTTTTACCTCCCTATAGGGTATGCCCTTCCCAACGTAGTAGTTCCACTCATCCCTCGTAAAGTTGCGCTTGACGTTTTGCTTCAGCCGCTGGCCAATGAGAGGCAGAGAGATTAGGAGTTGGGAGATGGTACCATTCGACTCCCCCGTCCATATATAGTCTTTTCCTGCATCTTGTGTGAAGCAGGTAATCCAACTGCCTGCCTGCAGCAGTGTGATGGGTTTCACCTGATTCTCGCCGGTCATCCAGAACAGCAGCTTGCCGTCATAGCTGGAGGAGTAGAGCCTGCGACCTGTGATTTTCAGCCACGTCACTTGAGAGAGGTGACCCACCAGCCTGTGTGTCTGTCGGCCCTTGTCAATGACGTAGATGGTACCGTCCATCGTTCCGTATGCCGTAAGTCCCTCTGCCTTGTTATATGTATAGGCTGTGATGGTTCCTCTGACGGGTACTTTTTCGTCTCGGATGTCGTCGATGCTGTTCACCAGATGCATGCCGCCTTTGTTGTCAAACAGCAGGGGTCTGTTGTCACGTCGGCTGGCACTGATGATATTGAAGTCCAACTGCTTGGTAGCCGTGATTTTGAGTGTAGTCAGATCGACCAAGGCCAGATTTCTCTCTCCGATTACCAGCAGTTGCCGTCCGTCGTGCATGTATTCCATTCGGAAGGGCTTGGTCAGGTTCTCCAGTCGGATGATTTCCGTCTTTTCCGGAGTGACTATCACCAGGTGTCCCGTATGGCTGAGAGCACAGCCCTTTCCTGTTTTTGATGCTATGACATCTCTGAAACAGTAACTCTTGTTGCTGAATAATGTTTTCGTCGTGAGATGTCCGTTTTTCATTTCGTGTCGCATAATCTTGCCGTATGTGCTCACCGTCAGCATGCGGTTGGTGTCTGGGAAGAAATCCATGCCGGAGACACTGCCGTTGTATATGCTCCAGCTTTGCCGTCCGCCAGCCGACTGTATCAAAGCTTGGAATACAGCCGGTGCATAGAGATCGCCTCCATAGTCGCTGGTGAATAGATACGAGGCATAGGCCAGCATGTTGCCAATCTCCGTATCGCCTGTCCTGTAGATGGAGAACGACTGCGAGCCCAATGTGCGCCCCAGCGAGATGTAGTTCAGCGTGTCGGCCACCTGCTTGGCGTGTACGGCCTGTCGCCGCTGCTCGTTGGCCTCCTCTCGCTGGCGTTCGGCCATCTGGTACGAGCTGATGGCCTCCTGGGCCGACTGCTCGGCAGCAGCCTGAGCCTTGAGCGCGTTATGGCGTTCTACCTCAGAGCGCAGCGTGGCGGCCTGTGCTATCTCCGACTGGCGGATGGCTTCACGGCTGCGTTCTTCCGACAAGGCTTGCTGGCCGTTGGCTATCTCCTCCAGTTGCTTGCTGACCTTACGGTCCATGGCCGACCGGCGTTCTTTCACCTGCAGCTGTTCTATCATACTTTCCAGCTTCCTGATTCTTGCACCATCGCTATGGTGCACATAAAGCCCTGCCGAAATGGATAATGCCAGCAGTATGCCCATGCAACCAATGATGATGTCCTTTCTCCCCATAACGGCGTAAATTCATTTCTCTTTTCTCCTAAACCCGCTTCACCACCAGCATCGTGATGTCGTCACTCTGCTCGGCATCTCTGACAAAATCAGTGATGCCCCGATTCACCATATCTATCACCTCCTGGCAGTTGCGGTCTTTGCAACCTGTAAGGATGCCCGTCAGGCGTTCATTGCCTAATTCCTCCCTGTCTGGATTCATGGCTTCGCTGACTCCGTCGGTGTACATAAACAGCGTGTCACCATGATTCAGCTGTATGCTGTCCTCCTTATATTGCGCAGCTGCAAAGAGTCCTAACAGGGGACTTCTCGTGGAAGGTATTTGCTCTGTCGAGCCATCGCTCTTGATCAGATAAGGGTATGTGTGACCGGCATTGGAATAGGTCAACAAACCGGTGTTCAAATCATAAATGGCATAGAATACGGTGACAAACATCGCATCCACAGAGTAGGCGCTGAGCAGGTTGTTCGACTCCTGCATACATTCGGCAGCACTGGCATCTGCGGTACCCTTCGAGCGTATAACCGTACGGCTGACAGCCATGAAGAGTGCGGCAGGAATGCCCTTCCCGCATACGTCGGCTATCACCAGGGCGATGCGGTCGCTGTCCAGACGGAAAAAGTCGTAGAAGTCGCCGCCGATATTCTTGGCGGCTTTCATGGAGGCAGCGATGTCTATCTTGTCGCAAGCCTCGGGGAAGGGCGGAAACGTCTGGGGAAGGATGTATTGCTGCAGGTCGCGGGCCACAGCCAGGTCGCTTTTCAGCGACTCCAGTTGGTCATGTTCCTGCTGCAACTTGCGTACGTATTCTATCTCGGCGATCGCCTTCTCGATGGTCAGGCTCAGGTCCTCCATGTCTATGGGCTTCGTTGCAAAGTCGAAGGCACCGTGGTTCATGGCTTCACGGATGTTGCGCATATCGTCGTAGGCACTTACCATGATGACCCGCTGGGCAGGATTTTTCTTCTCGTGAATCTTGGACAGCAGTGTCAGCCCGTCCATCTCCGGCATGTTGATGTCAGAGAGGATAATCTCTATGTCAGGACGCTGGGCCATCAGTTCAAGCGCCTCCCTGCCGTTATAGGCAAACAGGAATTCGTATTCACCACTGCGGATCTTCCGTCTGAAGAACTGTCTCATCAGCGACGCCATCTGCTGCTCGTCGTCAACACTTAGTATCTTTACAGCCATTTCTTAATCGTCAATATGTTTTCACTGTCGGTGTACTCATAGTTCACAGCATCCATCTTCTTGAGCATAATGAATATGCCCAACCCACCTATTTGGCGCTCTTCCAGAGGCTTGGTGATGTCTGGCGCCTCGACTTCGAGGGGGTTGAAGGCCACACCGCCGTCCTTCAACCGGATTGTGATGGCATGCTCGTCCTTCTCAATCTCCACGTCCAGATAGCCGTCAGTACGCTCGGGGTAAGCGTAGTCCACTACATTCACAACCAGTTCCTCACAGACCATGCGCACGTCAGCGAACACTTTTTTACACGATGCCACCTCCGGCGTGTGGAGGATGACGTCGAGTATGTCCAGGGCCTTGCCGGCAATAGGCTGGAAATGCAGTTGTCTCATGCGTGAAAGGGTTATTTGTCTACAAAGGTGACGTGGTCCTCTATACCAACCATCTTGAACACGTCGCGAATGTATCGGGCGCAGTTGACGAACTCTATGGCTGGGTTACCGCCCACTTTCTGCTTGGTGTAGATGATGGCACGGATGCCGCTACTTGCAATGTAACTCAGTCTTGTAGCATCAAAAACCACCTTTTCCACACCCGTTTCACGATAGTTGTTGACCTCTTCCATCAGCGCTGCAGCGTTAGCCGTAGTCAGTTCTTCACCAAGATTGATTGTCAGGATAGTTCCTTCCTGTACTAATTCAAATTGATTCTCCATGTTGTTTATGCTTTTTTTCTCTTATGTATTCATCTGCCTTTCTTCCTAACATATAGGTTCCTGTCCCGCAGCCTCCACCCTTGGTTTGCCCTTGGGCGAGCTTCCCTTCGCTCGGGATAGTTCAAGCAAGCTTGACTCTCCCCTCGCTTCAGTGAGCTTCGGCATTCTTACTTCCCGATGGCAGTAAGCCTGCAAACTGGTACGGTTCCGAAAACGCTGCAAAGATACGAAATTTTTAGGAATTTGTATCGTTTTATCTCAAAAAAGAATAAAAATAACCTTTCACGCGGCATGTGAAACCACTTTTTGGGCGAGAAATGGCAGAAATGTCTCAAAAAACTTGGAAGTTAAAAGAAAAATGTCTATCTTTGAATCGTCAGAGTCCACCACGCTTCCCGTTAGAACAGCGTACCAGGGTGGAACTTTTTTATTTGTAGCCACAATGAAGTATAACAAGCAACCGCTCGACATTCCTGCACAGATAGCCATGCTGAAAGGGCGTGGCCTGAATATCGCTGATGAGCAAACAGCAGAAAAGACGCTAAGCAGGATTAGCTATTTCCGCTTGGCAGCGTATCTGCTAAACAGTATTGAGCCTCAGAACACTTTTGCAGCCGACATTAAAACTCTCTTGTCAAAATACGCAATAGTCAATCCTGCTGCAATGGGCTTTGTTAAGGAAATACGAACTTTCGTATTTCACGGGAGAAGTCGATGGCTACGCAGTCATCCCAACAGGCGAAGGCCAGCTGGTGGTAGTGCGATGCCTCGCCAAAGAGTTCTACCGGGTCCTGGCCTATGTTCAGCACCCATGGGGCCGGATTGTCGTCATACACATAATGCTCGTGTCCGTTCGCGTCGGTAGTCACACCCAGCCGCACGCAGTAGAAGGGATAGCGGGTCTGTGTCTGACGGAGCGCCTCCTGCATCATCGTCAGTTCTATGGCATCCTGCATCCTGACCGTCATGCGGCAGGTGTTGGGATGCTCGCGGTCTGTCCAATACAGGAACATCCGTTCCGAGATAATCGGTCTTTTCATCGTCTTTTATCTGCCTGTATTATTAAAATTGTGGCAAAGTTAGTCATTTCTGATAAATATCGGAGAGAAATCCGTAACTTTAACTTCTGTTGGAGTTAAAATGTTTGTATTTGCGACGTGTTTCGGAAAAAATAAGTACCTTTGCAGCCATGAAACAAATGAGACTATGGATGCTGGCCACCATCCTTACATCTTGTGGCCTGATGATGCTCAGTTCGTGTTCGAATGGAGACAACACAGATACGCCTCCAATGGACGAGGTGGAGTCACAACTGCAGCGGATGACGCTGCGCGAAAAGGTGGGTCAGATGTTCTATGTGCGACCCGAATGTCTCGACACCACCATCTACTTCAACCGCTCCGGCGGTATTGATCAGAGTGTGGACGACCTCACCAAAATCAAGTTGCAGGCCGTCAACGAGATGATGCGGAAGGTGAATGAGAATTATCCCGTGGGCGGCATCATCCTCTATGCGCACAACATCGAGGACGAGGCACAACTGGCGCGCTTCATCCCTGAGATTCGTGCGCTGAAAGGCTCACCCCTGCTGTGCATTGATGAGGAGGGCGGGCGTGTGGCTCGCATAGGGCGCAACAGCAACTTCAAGGTAAAGACCTACGAGTCGATGGGGGCCATCGGTGCTACCGGCGACCCGAAGAATGCCTACGAGTGTGGCAACGCCATCGGCACCTATCTCCACCGCTACGGCTTCGATATTGACTTCGCCCCTGTGGCCGACGTGAATACCAATCCTGAGAATATCGTCATCGGTGCACGTGCCTTCAGCGACAAGCCTGAGATAGCCGCCCCGATGGTGACCAACTATCTGCAGGGACTGAAGGATGCCGGTGTTACGGGCTGTATTAAGCACTTCCCGGGCCACGGCGACACGAAGGCCGACACGCACTTCGGCTATGCCAGTTCACAGAAGACGTGGGAGGAGATGCTCTCGTGCGAGATGGTGACCTTCAAGGCAGGCATCCAGTGGGGCTGCCAACTCATCATGACAGCACACATCGGTGCACCCAATGTGACGGGTGCTGACATTCCTGCCACGATGTCATCGGTCATTCTGCAAGACAAGCTGCGCCGCGAATTGGGCTATCAGAATCTCATCATCACCGACGCGATGGAGATGGGAGCCATCACCCAGCAGTACACTAATGGCGAGGCTGCCGTGGGCTGTATCAAGGCCGGTGTAGACATCGTGCTCGGCCCGCAGGTGTTCACGGAGGCTTTCGACGCGGTAATCAAGGCAGTGGAAGCCGGTGAAATCACAGAGCAGCGCATTGACGAGAGCGTGCGTCGTATTCTGAAGCTGAAGCAGAGCATCAGGAAATAGGCAGCCCCCAGACGGACTATCTGTTCTGGTGAACGTCGTTAATAGCTTTTTTGCAACACGTTTATGAAAGTTAAATACGTTAAATCTTGCCTCACAAGCCAAGGTAGAAAACACACGGGGCCACTTTTCTACCGTTTAAGATTTAAATTGCTGATTATCAACGTTTAAAGCATTCACTCTATGTCTTCATGTCACGTATGAAACATATCCTATCGGCAGACCCTTCCCTCAAAATCATCAACGCACGTGGACTTGGTTATCGCTTGATACAATTCTAATGTCTCACCTTTTTTATATATTATCCTTTACCCTTCTGTTGGTGACAACCACCTGTTGTGCTCAAGGTCCTGACGATGATAAACGTCACATGAAAACAGACTCGTTAAAAAGCGACTACGAGGAATGGCTGCGCAATGAGCCCTTGAGGTCCACACCCCATGACAGGCAGACAATAACCCCGATGGAACCGCATATTTCCACCATCAACCCCTTAGAACAGATACCTGACCGCCCCAAAGTCAACATAAATATCATAACGCCAGCATTGAGAACGAATATGCGACTCGCTTATCAAAGCCATTGGCTAGAGGAACGACGAAAGGAACAGCAGGGTGGAGCCATGATGACAGGTGTCAATCCAATATCCCTTATCGGCTATTTCATCAGTAAACTATTCCCACATCGAAAATCAAAGAGGGAGCGAGAGCATGAGAAACTGAAACAGATACTTGACAACTATTAATTGATAGCAGATTGATTTGTCAGACAAATGTCAGTCTTTATTTTAGGTCGTTTCATATAATCCTTCTACCTTTGCGACAAATTTGTTAAGGTTTGCTAATTCCTGTTTGGTTTTAGAGACGTAGAGTGTCTTATAAATGACAAAGAGATAAAATGGACAAAGGCGCATTTGAACAACAAGCCCGCACATGGCATCAGAAGTCCTTGAGCGTAGGACGCAGCAGTGGGGCGGGCAACGAGGAGGCAGAGGACATCGCACAGGATGTGATGCTCCACCTGTGGCAGATGCGCGACGAACTGGACAGCTACCAGTCGGTGGAGGCTTTGGTAACACTGATGACCCGCCACTTGGTAAGAAACCACCAACGACGACGGTCGATGGAGCCACTGAATGCAGAGAGCGTGATACTACTGACCCTCAGTCCTCAGGAACTCTTGGAGACAAAGGAGAACGAGGAATGGCTGACAAGGAAACTGGAGCAACTACCCACCACCCAACGCACCTTATTATACATGCGACAAGTGGAGCGACGAAGCCATGAGGAGATAGCCAGTCTGCTGGGTATAGAAATCACCTCCGTCAGTACACTACTGGCACGGGCACGACGGTCCTTATTAGAAGACATCAAACGAAGGAACAAGATATGATACAATACACCAAGGAATACATCCATAGTCTGCTGACCAAATTCATGGACGGCACGACAACACTGGAAGAGGAGGATATTCTTAACCTGTATTTCACCCAAGGCAACGTGCCTGCGGAATGGGAGGAGTATCGCCTGCTGTTTGCGGAAATGGAAGGGATGAAACCCCAGAAGAACCGAAAGCGATGGATAGGATGGAGTATCGCTGCCGCAGTGGTTGGAATGGCTGTACTGTCTGTTGCCATGTTATGGCAACCATCCCAGCAGTCCCCCACCCTGACCGCAAAGGCTGACACCACCACGGTGTTACGCCCGGAGGCTCCCAACGAACAACCCCTGCCCGACACCACCGCACTGCGCAAGCCACAGCCTGTCAAACAGCAACACCCACGACTACGCAAGCCTAAACCTACTATCCACGACTACGACAAGGCTTATACGTTGATGGCGGAGATGGAGCAAGAGCAGCAGGCTGTCAGACAACAGATAGAACAAGCAAGACAGGAGGTTGCCCATGTCCAGTTGACAGCAGCAGGCTTCGTTCCAGTAATGCAGGAAGACGGAACCGTTATTTATGTAGAAGAACCAAAAGAATATTTCGCATATGAAGAGTAAAAACATTCTTATCACGGGTTTGCTGATGCTACTCCCTTCGGCAGTACTCGCACAGCAACACATCCAACAGGCATTCGATGCCCTGAGGAACAGTAACATCAAAGAAATAAGCTCAAGACACAGTGTGGAGAAGGATCCTGATTTAGGAACGATGGAAGGACTGGAAGACACCTACGACTTTGAGTTAACTGACAATCGGGATAAACGACTGATAGACAATATCCGGAAGGCTTTCGAGCTGGACGAGGCTCATGCCTATAGTGTCAGTACTGGGTCGAATGGCAATAGTGAGGACTTTGTCTCTCTCGCTGTTGGTGACAGTAATAAAGGAGGTGTTGCCATCGGACTGATCAAAGACTCGAAATGGATCTACGCTTGCTTCCTCGACCCCAATGACACACTACGTCAGCATCGCTATGCCTATGCGTTGGAATGGGCAGAGAATGGCAACAAGATCAGAGGACGTATCGTCAAGACCTATGCCACAACACTGAAGTTCCGGCAGAGTAAGAAACAGTCAAGAACCATCACGGTCAATGGCAACAATTTCGCATTTGGCAGTTTCTTCTCCGATGCTGACACCAAACCGTCTGAGACATGGCTATCAGAGTTCAACACCTACAAGAACCTCTTTCTGAAGAATCCAGACGGAACAGCAGCCAATAGTTATGCCACACAGATCTATCGACTCTGTAAGGACGCCAAGTCATTAGAGGACGTGGAGAAGAACATAGTAGCAATGGAAATCGTGAAAATAAAGAAGAAAACAAAGGACGAGTTTATTCAACAGTTGTTTGACATGAGCATCGAACGACTTAAAAAATAAGACGACATGAAATATTGGAAAACAGTATGTCTTTCGCTCCTGATGGCAGCGAAAGCAGGGGTTGCTATGGCTCAGACGGATAGTCTGAAAGTGGAAAACGACTCCATCACTTGGGATCAGCAGTTGGAGGGTATTGAGGTGAAGGCGCAACGCCAACTCATCAAGCAGGAGATAGACCGCATCGGCTATGACGTACAAGGTGACGAGGAGTCGAAGACACTGACCGTGATGGATATGTTGCGTAAGGTTCCAATGGTGACGGTCGACGGTGATGATAATATTAAGGTGAAGGGCAACAGCAGTTTCAAGATTTATAAGAATGGACATTACGACCCCAGTCTGACGAAGAATGCCAAGGAGGTCTTGAAGGCGATGCCTGCGTCGATGGTCAAGCGTATCGAGGTCATCACAGACCCCGGTGCCCGTGAGGATGCGGAAGGCGTGGACGCTATTCTGAATATCGTAATGATGGACGGCTCGAAACTTGACGGGGTGACGGGTGTCGTCAACCTGTATTATAACACCTTGAATCATCCTAACCTCTACACCTCCCTGACAGGACAGGTCGGTAAACTGCTACTGTCTGCCAACTATGGCTATGGCGGGATGTCGAGACGTGAGACGGAGAATATCAATGACACAGAGCGTACCTTTCTACAGACAGGTAACAGACTACTTTCCCATAGCGAGGGCAGCAACCCCGGCGGCATTCATTTTGGGGACATCAATGCCAGTTATGACATCGACTCCCTTAACCTGCTGTCTGCCTCATTTGGTGGTTATTTCTATAAATTGAACGTGCAAGGGGACGGCTGGACAGAACTCCTTCCCTCATCAGGGGAGAATCTCCTCTATAGTTACAACAACAAATACTGGATGCCAGGGTACAGTCATCAGTCTTGGAACGGACGACTGGACTTCGAGCATAAGACGCGTCGGGAGGGCGAGCGACTCACACTCTCTTACATGCTCGCCCTGACACGTCAACATACGGATCAGGAGTATGAATATGTCATCCTCAAGGGAGATCGCCCCTTCCCTTATACCAACACCCTGCAAACGGAACGGGAGCGATTCACGGAGCACACCTTTCAAGCAGACTGGCTGCGACCCCTTGGAAAAGGACATCAGATAGAAATAGGAACGAAGTATATATATCGTAATAACAATAGTCATAACACTCAGGACTATCGGGATGCCATGCCAATGACAGATTATCAGTTCGAGCATACCACCCGTGTCCTTGCTGGCTATGCGGATTATATCCTTAATAAAAATCAATGGTCGGCACGTGCAGGACTACGCTATGAATACAGTTATATGGAGGGTAGTTATCCTGACGGGAAGGGAGAGACTTTTCACCAACGGCTCAGTGACTGGGTGCCACAGGCAAGTCTGAAATACCAGATGACAGAGACACAGTCGCTGAAACTGAACTATACCACCAGTATCAACCGTCCGGGTATCTCCTACCTGAATCCTGCCGTGATTGTCTCACCAACCATCATACAAAGTGGTAACCCCCAACTGGAAAGTTCTCACTCCCAACGCCTCAACCTCATCTATATGTTTGTAGGTAAGCATCTGACCCTCCAGCTGGCTCCCGGATACCAGTTCAGTAATGGGGGCATCGCCTCTATCCAGACTGCAGAGGGTGATATCCGCTATCTGACCTATGACAATATCCAACGCTATCGCCGTGCTTCCTTTGAGCAGTATGCGCAATGGAAACCATTCGAGACCACTACTCTCGTCTTCAATAATAACCTGCGCTATGAGCATTACGAGAATCCCAACCTCGGTTACCGAAACTTTGGATGGTCGGATAATATTTACGTCAACATCACCCAGAAGCTGCCATGGCGACTGCAACTGTCACTCAGTGCCTATGGCAAGATAGGACATAACCCCACTAATGTCTATTACAAGATGCACGGGTGGTACGGCTATTACGCATCGTTACAACGCTCGTTCCTGAAAGACGACCGCCTGACGGTGCGCATCATGACCAACGACCCGTTTGACCGTTATACCAAATATTGTGACGAAGCCGTCAACGGTGACTTCCGCGATCTTGGCACCTCATGGAATCGGGGTCGTCAGTTTGCCATCTCCATCAGCTACCGCTTCGGTTCCCTGAAGGCAAGTGTCAAAAAGACGGAGCACAGCATCGAGAACGATGATGTGGTAGGAGGTATCACAAAAGGAAACTAAAAGGTTACACGTTACTCAGCAACCAACCAAGATAGACGAGGTAACCGATAACGAGGAGGGCACCTTCCCAACGCTCCACCGTATAACGGGTATAGGAGAACAGCCACACCAGTGATACGGAACCTAACATCATTCCCATATCCACAAGGGTGACACCCTGTATCTGCATGGGACTGATGGTGGCGGTGAGTCCTAATATCAACAGGATATTAAAGACATTGGAGCCGATGACATTACCGATGGCAATGGCAGACTGTCCCTTACGTGCCGCTACGACACTGGTGGCAAGTTCCGGAAGGGAGGTTCCTCCTGCCACTATCGTCAAGCCGACGACACCCTCACTGATACCTAAAGAATAGGCTACACGGGAGGCTGAGTCGACAAAGATATTACTGCCGATAACGAGGAGGGCAAGACCCAACAACACGAAAAAGGCACTCAGCCAAGGTTTCACGCTTTTGACTTCTGACACAGATGCTGTCTCTCCGACTTTTGCCTGTGATAAGGTGTAATACATAAATAAAGCGAAACCCGCAAGCAGGAAGATACCGTCCAAGCGTCCCAAAAAGCTGTTAAGACTCAGGAGTACCAACAGCACAGAGGCAAAGACAGAGAAAGGGATATCCTTACGGACAGTGCTTTTGCTGATCGTCATCGGGGCTACCATGGCAGCACAACCGACTATCAGCATGGCATTCATGGTATTGGAACCCACCACGTTACCAATAGCCATATCTGGCGTACCTTTCAAGGCGGATACCATGCTGACAAAGAGCTCTGGGGCAGAGGTCCCTGCGGCAACTATCGTCAAGCCGATGATAATCTCCGGCACATTCATACGACGAGCCAAGGCAGAGGCTCCCTCCGTCAGACGGTCGGCTCCATAGAGCACCATCGCCACACCGGCTATAATCAATAGGATATCAAATATCATCTTCATCAAAATCAAATTCGTCAAAGCCCTCTAACGAAGGACCGATAAACTCATCCAGCGCACGACGCTCTTTCTTGGTGGGACGACCTGTGCCACGGGCACGATCGATAAAACCACTGATACGGTTCATCTCCAACAACTCATACTGGTCGGCTGGCGTTATATTCTCATAAATCTCCGGGATAAGTTTTGCCCCTACCCTTTGCTCGATGGTCTTTAATATCTTAAAGGAATAGGTCACAGGAGGCTTGCGGACACTGACGACCTCACCCACCTTCACCATCCGGGAGGGCTTGACGTTCATACCGTTCATCGTCACACGTCCGTTCTTGATGGCATCGACGGCGATACTGCGTGTCTTAAAGATACGGGCTGCCCACAGCCACTTGTCAACTCTTGCTTCCTCCATTCTTACCTAATTTATTGTATTGGTTCATGGTGATATCAATCCCGGCGAGCACAAAGCTCTTGATGATATCCACCCCTAAGTCGATGGCAGGCTGTAACACCTTCATCTCCTCCTCGCCATAACGCCCTAAGACATAGTCTATCTGCATCCCCTGAGGATAGTCATTACCTATTCCCATCCGCAGACGAGCATAGTTCTGTCCGATGAGCTGCTGGATATGTCCCAAGCCGTTATGCCCACCATTGGAGCCGTTAGCCTTCAGGCGGAACTGTCCCAAGGGGATTGCCACATCATCGCTGATGACCAACAGACGGCTCTGGTCGATATTCTCCTTGTTGAGCCAGTAACGCACCGCGTTACCACTGAGGTTCATATACGTAGAAGGTTTGAGGAGAAACACCTTACGACCCTTGAGACTCGTCTCACCTACAAAGCCATAGCGTTTGTCCTCAAAAACGATATTGGACGCCTTTGCGAAAGCGTCCAATACCATAAATCCAGTATTGTGGCGGGTCATGTCGTACTCGTCGCCGACGTTACCCAGACCGACAATTAAATACTTGTCCATTCTATTGCCAACTGGCTATTACTGAGCATCCTCTGCTGCAGCTGCCGAACGAGAAGCACGTGTAGCCCTTACAGAGCATACGATAACCTCCTTCGGAGTAGCAATCTCCAGACCCTCGAAGCTCAGTGAACCAACCTTGATGCTCTTGCCAAGTTCCAAAGAAGTGACGTCAATCTCGAGTAACTCGGGGATATTCTTATAAGGAGCGGTAACGTTGATCTTACGGATCTGCAACTGGAGCTTACCACCATCACGTACACCCTGAGCGTGACCAGTGAGCTTCACTGGAATACCGACAGTGATGTTCTTCTTCTCGTTGATCTCATAGAAGTCAGCGTGAATCAGCGCGTCTGTCGTGGGATGGAACTGGAGCTCCTTGATGATAGCCTTGTGCTCCTTGCCGTCAATAGTAATATTGACAACATATACATGAGGAGAATAAATCACTTTACGCATCTCTGCCATTGGAACAGTGAAAGAGAATGCCTCTGGAAGACCCTTCTCACCCTTTGTCTCACCATACAAATTACAGGGTACCAGACCCTCCTTGCGAAGCAGTTTTGAGGCTTTCTTACCTGTCTCGGCACGCTTCTGACCGTTTACACTAATTTCTCTCATAATAAACTGTGTTACTCTAAATTAAGTTATACATTTTTGCTTAATTCACCATCACACGATGCGAAAAGCGGGTGCAAAGGTACGAATTATTCCTATATTATGCAAGAAAAATCAGAAGAAAAATGGATTTTCCTTTGGTTTTTCAATCACTTCTTTGTACCTTTGCAGGTGATAAGAGTATCAAACTAGCTATTCTATAGAATATGATTAATCGCGAGTTAATAAGAATTAAGGTAGTTCAGTTAACCTATGCCTACTACCAAAACGGCAACAAAAACATTGAGACGGCGGAGAAAGAGCTTCTCTTCAGTCTTTCAAAGGCGTATGACCTGTATAATTATCTCTTAGCGCTCATCGTTGCGATTACCAGAGAGTCACGCCGTTATCTGGAGGTGGCTCAGTCGAGAGCAAAGCGCGAGGGGACGGAGATGCCGTCACAGAAATTCGCCTATAACCGTTTTGCGCTCCAACTGGAGGAGAACAAGATGCTGAACGAGTTTCTGGAAACAAAGAAATTGAATTGGGATGACGAGCCGGAATTTCTCAAGAAGATCTATCATCTGATTATTGAGAGTCAGGTTTACAAAGAATACATGGAGTCCGAAGAGGACGATTACGAGACAGACCGTGAGTTGTGGCGTAAGCTATATCGTACGCTGATACAAGACAACAACGACCTGGATGCCCTCCTGGAAGAACAGAGCCTTTATTGGAATGACGACAAGGAAGTGGTGGACACCTTTGTATTAAAGACCATCAAGCGCTTTGAGGAGAAACAACACTCGAAACAAGAGCTACTCCCAGAATACAGTAACGACGAGGACAAGGACTATGCCCGGAAACTGTTCCGCGCCACGATTATGAACGCAGACGACTATCAGCGGTACATGACGGAAGCTTCACGCAACTGGGACTTCTCCCGTCTCGCCTATATGGACATCGTTATTATGCAGATTGCCATTGCCGAGATGCTCACCTTCCCCAGTATTCCCATATCAGTAACCATCAACGAGTTTGTAGAGATTGCCAAATTATACTCCACCCCACGCAGTGGCGGCTATATCAATGGTATGCTGGACGCTATCGCACGTCATCTGATAGAAAGTGGAAGACTGCTGAAGCATATGGAGGAAAGGAGTTAACCCTCGAAACATCGGAATATCGAAACATCAAAAAAAAATATAACATAAAATGACACAAATGATTCTCGCTGCTCAAGCCGCCCAAGGCGGTGGCAGCATGACCAGTTTTATTATTATGATGGTGGCAATCTTTGCCATCATGTATTTCTTCATGATCAAGCCTCAGCAGAAGCGCCAGAAGGAGATTCAGAATTTCCAGAACTCGCTGACAGAGGGTACTTCTGTGGTAACAGGCGGTGGTATCTATGGTACCGTCAAGAAAATCGACCTTGCGACAGGTGTCATCGAGGTGAAGATCGCCGACGGTGTGGTAATCCGCGTTGACAAAGGCTCTGTCTTCAAAGACATGGCAAGCACACCGACGCAAAAGTAAGTCGGAAGGGGCGTGAGGTGAGAAATAAGAGATAAGAAGGGAGGACAGGTGGAGACACGGCGGATATCACTTTATATCAAGCGTTTCTTGTTCAATAGGACGAGCAGGGAATTCCTGGTATTCGCATTCTTCCTCATCCTGTCGGGCATCTTCTGGTTGATTCTGACTTTGAATGAGTCTTACGAGAAGGAAGTCAAGATCACCATGAAGATAGTCGGTATTCCCAAGAATGTGGTGCTCACCTCCAACGAGACAGACACCCTTCGGGTGATAATGCGCGACAAAGGATGGATCCTCATCAGATACCTCTACGAGAAAAACCGCAACATCAATATCTCGTATAAGAACTATGACAGAGGAAACGGCTATGGCATGGTGTCCTCGTCTGATCTCAAACGACTGATCACACAGCAAATAGAGATGACGACCCATATCAGTTCCGTGAAACCGGACCGTGTCGAGTTCTTTTATAATAATGGTGAGCGGAAGCGTGTACCTGTCAGATGGACAGGACGGGTGATTCCTGAGCAACTCTATTTCATCTCCCACGTACAATACTGGCCAGACAGTGTGGACATCTACTCCTCCAGGGAGAAACTGGATAGTATCAGCGCCATCTATACTGAAGCCCTCAACTATGTAGGATTCCGAGACACCCTGATCGTCAATTGCAAAGCCTCCCATCCCAAAGATGTCAAAGTTGTCCCAGAACAACTGCGTATCGGTTTTTATACGGACGTACTGACAGAAGAGAGCATAGATGGTGTAACTATCAAGGCGATTAATATGCCACCAGGAAAAGTGCTGCGCACCTTCCCACCTAAGATCAGTATCCGTTTTGTCACAGGTGTCAGTCAGTTCCGCACATTACGTCCTGACGACTTCACCGTGATTGCCGATTATAATGAGATCAGTCAACGCCCTTCAGATAAGTGCAACATCTACTTGAAGGAGATTCCTCAAGGCATCAGCAGGGCGACATTACCCCTCAAACAAGTGGATTATCTCATAGAGGAAGTGGAATGAAGATAGGGATTACTGGGGGTATCGGCTCTGGCAAGAGTTTTGTCTGTCGACGACTGGCTCGCTATGGGATTGAGGTCTATGACTGTGATGCCGCTGCCAAGCGGCTCATCCGCACTTCTCCGAAGATACGGCAGGAGCTGACGACACTCATCGGGTGTGACACTTATATAGACGGTACGCTCAACAAAGCCGCTGTGGCACAGTTTCTGTTGCAGAGTGACGACCATGCCAAGGCGATAGACGCTATTGTCCATCCTGCTGTCTTCCAGGACTTCGAGGAGAGTGGCATGACATGGATGGAAAGTGCTATTATGTATGAGTCGGGCATCTACCGGTTAGTAGACAAAGTCATCGTGGTGACCGCTCCTCTGGAAGTACGTATCGACCGTGTGATGCAGCGTGACCATATCACCCGGGAGAAAGTGTTACAGTGGATGCAACGCCAACTACCACAGGAAGAGGTAAGAAAGCGTGCCCATTACGAGATTATTAACGATGGCAAAGCCGATATCGACGCACAGATAGCGCAAATCCCCGAAATATCGGAACATCGGAATATCGGAATATCGAAATAACGAAACATCGAAACAACATAACAAAAAAGAAAACAATATGAAACAGACTATTTTAGCCATCTCGGGAAAGCCGGGACTTTACAAACTGGTATCACGTTCCAAGAACAGCCTCATCGTAGAGGCACTTGACGGGACAGGCAAGCGTATGCCGGCTTTCGGTACAGACCGTATCACTTCACTTGCTGACATCGCCATGTTCACAGAGACAGACGACGTGCCTCTGATGAAAGTGCTTGCTTCCCTGCGTGACTTGGAGAAAGGAAAGACCGCAAGTGTCAACTACAAGAAAGCATCTCCCAAAGAGCTGCACGACTATTTCACCAAGGTACTGCCTGAGTGGGATCAGGAACGTGTCCATAACAGTGACATCAAAAAGTTGCTCCAGTGGTATGACATCCTTGTTACAGCGGGTATCACCGATTTTGAGGAGGACTTAGCTCCCACGGAGGGTGATAATATCGACGACCGGAAAGCAGAATAACAACCAACAGAAAAGGCACTCAGTTTTGAGTGCCTTTTTTATATCCTAGCTTATCTTAGAACCTCGGACCTCCGAAGCCGCCACCAGGGCGACCACCGCCAGGACGTCCACCACCGAAGCCTCCGCCACGACGACCGCCAAATCCTCCGGGACCACCCTGAGGACCTCTGTTGCTGCCTCCTCCGAAAATATTCAGGCGATAGATGACATGCAACATGGCATAGTTGGTAATGGCATTATATTCGGTATCGCTGCGACGCATGGCATCTACCGTACGACTGAAAGTCGACTGTTGATGCAGAATATCGTATAACTGGAGTGAGAGGGTCAGCGCATTGCCACGCAGGAAGGAGTGTGACAACTGGGCATTCCAAATCAGCTCGTTGGTATTCATCGACTTGTCGTTATAGCCACGACGACTGTTCATATTCATACTGGTCGACAACTGGGTTCCCCATGGTGCCGTCAGCAGGATACTACCACCGTAGGAGAAGGTCCATGTGTCGAGGTTGTTATTGCTCTGTAACTCACTGCGGGCATGCATATACTCCAACGAACCGTTGAGCTCGACCTCCAACCAGTCATTACGGTAACTTGCGGCAAGACGCTCACCCAAGGTTGTCGTACGTGTTGTGGATTTCTCAGAGTCAGCATCCCTCTTGACACTCACATAACCCACACTGTTGTTATAACGGAGCGTCGTAAACGTGTTGACATTGAAGAAGCCGGCAGAGTCGATGGCAGTATTAAACATAAACATACCGAAGGTGTTCCAGTTTCCGTTGATATTCTCTGGTCTGACAGTACGTCCACCCGTTTTCTCGTCATACCTCACCATATTGGATATCGAATTACTGGTTGTCGAGAAATTCAAATGCGCCATGATACTCCGCTGATGGCTCTGGATATAATTATTATAGAACATACGGAAGTTCTGGGTGAACGATGGCTTCAACCCAGGATTACCCTTCCGGATATTCAACGGGTCACTATTGTCTGTGATATCCAGCAAGTCAGACATCGAGGGCTGACTACTATTGGCACGATAGGTAAAGCGCAACTGGCTCACCTTGGAGATCTTCCAACGGAAATCGGCTGTCGGCGCGAAATTCGTCACCGTACGGACAGTATCCGTATGAACCCCTTGGTAGTCCTGTGTGAAATGGGAGCGTTGTGGCAGTACCTGGAAACCTACGTTCAAGTTATATGCCTTACGGACGATACGCAGCATGATCTCCGCCGTATGGTTATAGTTACGATACTCCGAGAAGCGACTCAGGTCGTCATCCCTGAAGCCCTCCAGTGGAAGACCGCCTAACAAGGAAAGATAATCGTCCCATCCCCGATAGACAGGTGTTACGCCAAAGAAATCCGCAGGGAACAGGCTGAAGTCATATGTCGCACGGTCGCTCTTCGTATAACTATATTGATACTGGTAACTGAACTGCAGGTAAGTCTGGCGGAAGATGGGCTCACTATAAGTGGCACGGATACCATAGTTCCAGTTCTTGGTGGGTGTCACGGCATAACGGTTCGCCTGGTAAGTAGAGTCCTCTCCCTGCTGGTTCAGCAACTGATAATACTCCACCAGACTATTGGTGAATGACCTGCTCATTCCTTCGCCCACATTACCAGAGAAACGCAAGGTGACATTACGTCCCTTGTTATTCAACCGTCGGTTCAGTTGCAGCCATCCGCCTGCACTCTTGGAGTCACTATAGGATATCGAGTTATTGAAGTTTCTGTTCTTGACGATTCCCTTGTCCACCAATATTTGCAGTACCTCAGGATCCAGGGGGGCTGTCACCGTCTTATACGGATCCTCGTCAAAGGTCAGGGACAGTCCCTCGCTCAGTCCGTCACTGGAGTTGTAGTTAAACTGCGGACGCATCATGATATTCGTCATCGAATCAGGTGTCCATTCCAGACGGAAACGAGCATCCCAGCTGTTGCTCCTGGAAAGATTACTGTTTAAGCTATTGCCAAACGTCGAGGAAGAACCAGTCATGAAATTCTCCGTAGAACTTCGTACGACAGCGTCCCCGTCACGATGGTTCCAACGGATACTGGCATCCAGTTTCAGGAGGTCTTTCTTCTCGTAGTTCAGGTTGAAGCCTGCCATCTTCGTAGCAGTCAGTCCTTGTCTGCCACCACCGAAACGACCGCCGCCACCAGGGAAGCCCATATCGTTGACGTTGTTAGCACTCAACGGGACAAAGATCTTCAGGTCTGAACTCTGCATACCAGCGAAGACACGTCCGCTATAGCGTTTCCTGGTACCTGCCGCCAGATCGGCATTCAGCATAAAGCCCTTGTTCATGCCCCGTTTGATACCAAAGTCGAGCACCGTCTCCTCCTCGCCATCGTCAATACCACTGACACGGGCAAGGTCACTCTTCTGGTCGTAAGCCTTCACACGCTCCACGATAGAGGTCGGCAGATTCTTCATGGCAGTCTTCGTATCACCAGTCATGAACTCCTTACCATCAATGAGGATTTTCTTCACCTCCTTACCATTGATGGTCACCTTACCATCATTATCCACCTGTGCTCCAGGCAGTTTGCGTACCAGTTCCTCTATCACAGAGCCCTCTGGGGTACGATAGGCTGAGGCGTTATAGACAAAGGTGTCCTCTTTCAAGGTTACCTTGGCGGCCTGTCCTGTCACCGTCGCTCCTTTCAGCATGATAGCATCGGGTTTCATCTCCACCGTTCCTAGGGCGATGTCTTTATCGGCTGTCACCTTGACCGTCTTGGTGTATGCTTTGAAACCCACACAAGTGATCTGCAGGATATAGGTACCGGCAGCGGGAGCCTTCACACGGAAATGTCCGTTCAGATCTGTCAGTGACCCTGTCACCATCGTACTGTCCGTCTTCAGGAGTCGGACGGTAGTCTGTGCCACAGGTTCCTGAGAGTCACTCTCTATCACCTTACCTGTAATATTCTTTTGTGCCATGACCTGTATAGCAGATACTATCATGAGCAAAACCAGCGCTATTTTCTTCATTCTATTGTATAAATTATGTCTTTTGGACGTTCCCCATGTTGAAAAGTTTAACGATATAAATCAAAAAAATTGTATTCCTGACAATTATTCCACATTTTTATAGAAGTATTTACAAATTTTATAGTAATTTTGCAACCGCAATGAAACCACAGAAGGTTATATTCTCCCAAAACCTGCCTACGACGCTGGAGCAAGCCGTGAGTGAATGTGCCCACGACCGCTTGTTGGTGCTCGTCGACGAGACCACCCGTGACTGTTGTCTGCCAGTGGTCAGCAACCTCAGCTGCATGCGGGAGGCTCAGGTCATCACGATTGGAGCCACAGACACCCACAAGACGCTGGAGTCACTCTCCCATGTCTGGAGCGAGATGCAGCAGATAGGAGCCACCCGTCATTCCCTCATGATCAACCTGGGAGGCGGTATGGTGACAGACCTGGGTGGTTTTGCAGCCTCCACCTTCAAGCGTGGTATACCTTATATTAATATACCCACCACCCTACTCTCTATGGTGGATGCCAGCGTGGGGGGTAAGACAGGTATCAACTTCGGAGGTCTGAAGAACGAGATCGGGGTCTTCAACAACGCCCATTGTGTCATCATCGACACCACGTTCCTGCGTACCCTCGACCATGAGAATATCCTCTCCGGCTATGCGGAGATGCTCAAACACGGTCTGATTGACAACGAAGAGCATTGGGCAGAACTGCTCAATAACCCTATAGATACTATAGGAACTATAGGCACTATAGATACTATAGACCATCTATCCCACCTCCTCGCCAAGAGTGTTGCCGTCAAACAGCATATCGTCACAGAGGACCCTACGGAGAAAGGGCTTCGTAAGGCACTGAACCTCGGACATACAGCAGGACACGCTTTCGAGTCGTATGCGCTGAAACACAAGCCTGTCCTTCATGGCTATGCCGTCGCCTACGGACTGGTCGTCGAACTCTACCTCTGTTGCGTCAAGACGGGATTCCCACAGGATAAGATGCGACAGACCGTCAACTTCATCAAGGAGCATTATGGTCGTATGACGATCACCTGTGATGACTATCCTTATCTTCTGGAGCTTATGCATCACGACAAGAAGAACCAGGGCTCAGGGATCAACTTCACCTTGTTAGGTGGTATCGGAGACATCCGTATCAACCAGACAGCCACAGAGGAGGAGATCAAGGAAGCATTAGACTTTTACAGGGAATATTAATCCCTGATACAAGATACTACTACCTATTTAGATTGCTAACAACCGAAGGCGGGACTCATCCGTGAGGACGTGTTCCGCTTATATTTTTTCTAAAATCGTTGGTGTTATCCGAAAAATTAGTATCTTTGCAAAAACTTATAAACATAAAAACAATCATGAAGAGAATCTTAGTTACTGGTGGAGCAGGTTTTATTGGCTCCCACCTCTGTGAGCGCCTCGTCAATGAGGGCAACGATGTCATCTGTATCGATAACTTCTATAGCGGTTCTAAAGAGAACGTATGGCACCTGATTGGGAAACCCAATTTCGAGTTGGTGCGCCACGATGTCATCAACCCCTATTGGGCTGAGGTGGATGAGATTTACAACCTCGCCTGTCCTGCCTCTCCTATCTACTACCAGACAGACCCGATACAGACCACCAAGACGAGTTTCTTCGGAGCATATCACATGCTGGGACTGGCACGCCGCACAAAGGCTAAGATCCTGCAGTCATCGACCAGTGAGGTCTATGGTGACCCTAACGTACACCCACAGCCAGAGAGCTACTGGGGTAATGTGAACCCCATCGGACTACGTTCCTGCTATGATGAGGGTAAGCGTGTCGCCGAGACGCTCTTCTTCGACTATCATCGTCTGCATAACGTACGTACCAAGGTCATCCGTATCTTCAACACCTACGGTCCCCGTATGGCTGTCAACGATGGTCGTGTAGTATCCAACTTTGTCGTCCAGGCACTGCGTGGTGAGGACCTGACTATCTATGGAGACGGTCAGCAGACCCGTTCTTTCCAATATGTGAGTGACTTGATTGAGGGTATGCTCCGCGTGATGGACACAGACGACAGCTTCACAGGTCCTGTCAATCTGGGCAACCCTGGTGAGTTCACCATGCTCGAACTGGCAGAGAAGGTCATTCAGAAGATCGGTGGTAAGAGTAAGATCGTGTTCCGTCCATTGCCCAGTGACGACCCGAAGATGCGCCGTCCGGATATCACCGTTGCAAAACGGGAGTTAGGATGGGAGCCGAAGGTCAAACTGGATGAAGGACTGGATCACATCATCGCTTATTTCCGAGAGTATCTGAAATTATAAGGTAGCGATGAACGTGTTAGCGACAACGATTCCCGGACTGTTCTGTCTTTTCGTCGGAATACTCTCTGTCATCGCCTTGCCTTTGGCATCCTGGATGTTTGTGACAGCAACCCGCTTGTCGTCATGACAGCGATTTGTCTGGTGGGTACCTTCATCACGGAGTTTATCTCCAACACGGCAGCGGGTGTCGTCAGACTATCTCTGACTGACCACCGAAGGAGGCGAAGGTGTCGGCGATATCCTGACTGAGCTGCCGCATGTCGGCATCGATGACGCTGCGGGTCTGGGTACTGACGAGGAGATGGTCACCCTCCGTACTGATACGTCCCACATTATTCGAGGTCTCCACAGCATCCTTCATCGTCTCACTCATCTTGACAACCCCTTGCGGAATCTGCTCCAGACAACTCATCAGTGCCTCGAAGGTGGCTGTGGGGATGACCGTCTCCCGCTTGTCGCATTTCTCGATGGTACAGTGTATATGGGGATCGTTCGCTCCATATTCCTCACGCAACCACTCGTTGATACTCTCCTCCTGTGCTTTGACAAACTCAGCAGCCTCACCAGAACGGACACAGACAATCAGGTCGGCGGTAGTGGCGATAGAGGCATTTGACTCTCCCACCTCGATACTGGCAAGATGGAAGTCATACTCGTTATAGACTGCGGCAAGGAGAGCCCATGCGGGAATGACGGCACTGCAACGTCCTTTGTTGATGTCGACATCGGATTGTCCTCCAAGGCCACCCTCGAAACGGATATGATACCAACGGTACTTACCTGTGGGGGCTGGCTCCGGCTTCATCGGTAGTCTGTGGAATTGCAGACAAGCTCCTGCGGCATCAGTAGTGTTGGTGTCATTGTCCTCTGAGTCAAGGTTGATGACTTTACGCTCACGGGAATTACTCAAAACACGTTCAGAAGTAGGCTGTTTCATATTTCACTGTTAATGATATATCGTAATTTAGTTGCAAATATACTAATAATATTACAAACAACCAAATTCACGAATAATCTGTCGGTAACAAAAGGGTAGTTTCCTACCGACTAAAGGGTAGTTTCCTACCGACAAACCACTTTCGTAAAACACCCCTGTCAGATGCTTTTTATTCCGATATCTCCTATCTCAGTAAATTCACTGAATTTGGTGAGTAAATTCACTGAATTTACTAAGTAAACACACTGAATTTACTTTCATAGGAGATACATTATAAGGGCAAAACCGCCAATCGTTGTCACCGTTGTCACCTCGTTGTTACCCACAACCACCTGATTCCCAAACAGTTTTGCAAGGCGGCAACGGTGACAAGGGTTAAAAATTTACGTGGTTTGACATTTCATAAGTTACAATGAATATTACGGATGACGAAGGCACCCTGTACATCACCCTCTATGAAGTCGAAGGTTTCGGGAATGGTCTCGAATGGCTCAAAGGTCAGCGTGAAATCGCTGTAGTTTATTTCGCCTATGTACTCTTCCTTGGCAGTAAAGGCGTTTATCTCAGTATAATTATCAATGTCAAGCTTGATACCATCGGCTGCTGTCAACTTATATCTCTTACCATTAGCTGTGAGATAGGAGTCTTTGGCAATGCGGAACCAGTAGCCTTTCTTTGCATAATAGCGGAAACTGATAATGGTACCGCTAGCTTTGGTCTCGACTTTCCGGATAGCGAACTGGAGATTGGAACTATTGTCCTGTCTGGGACCGTTGAGGGCTTCAGCAAGTCCCATAAAATCTCCTGGCTGATAGCCCATTGCCTTCCAGACGATACGTTTGTCAGGTGAAATCAGTACATAATAAGGAATGGCACCGATGTCACAGTATCTGCTACTGATATCCTTCATGGCGTTATTCCAGTTCTTCCCAACAATACGCTTGCTGAATTCATGCTTCTGCCATTCTGAGAGCTTATTCTGATTAATAGCGATAATCTCCAGTTTATCCTTCAGACGACTGGTGCCCACTATCGTCTTCTCATAGACCTCTCTCATCTCTGGCTCAGACATCATACAAGGACCACAGCCAATGGCCCAGAAGTCGAGCAATACGTATTTGCCATTTGTAAAGGCTTCAAACAGATGATGCTTTTGTCCTTGCATATCGAAAAGTTCAGCATCCACTGCTTCTTCCCCCACCTTCAAGACACGTGGTGGATAGACATAGTTGTGTATCTCTGCCAATGTCTCTTCAAACCCTTTAGGTGCACGGGCTGCTATTACCTTTTCTAATTTCTTTAATTGCTCCATGTATGGGAAGTCCTTGGTATTCTTTGCCGTCATGGCTATGCCCCATAGTGCACGGATTGTGGCAGCATCTACTGGTAGTGATGGCAGGATGTCCATTTGTTGCTTCATATATTTCATCTCAACAGGTTCTCTCTCTGCCCAAGGCGCATGAGCCAAGTCTTTCTGTATTAATTCTGTTATTACGTCTCGGCAATACTCCATCATACGGTTCTGAGTCTGCTGTTCAGACAGCGGACTCTCCACTTTCCAAAAAGGGTAGGAACTGTCATTACCTGTCACATTAACGGTCACATCTGGACGCAGGAAGAGGGTTAAATTAAAATTGGGAAAGCCTTCGCCCATAAAAGAGAGAAAACCACTAGAGAGTTCTTCTACTGGTAGAGTGAAGGCAAAACGTCCTGCTTGGACGGTGTCTACAACATTTCCAATAGTACCAGTACCGGCAAGTACCAACGTGCCGTCTTTCAGTGCGGGTGAATAACCAGTGACAGTTGCTGTCTTTGTCTGTGCCAGCCCCGTCATTGTGACGAGGGCGAGCATCATCGTCATAATACTTTTCTTGTTCATAGTCGTTTTGATTTTTAGTGATTTGCTTGACTTAATGCGATGGCAAAGTTAGGTCGAATCTACGAACTGCACAAGGATTTGAATGGGAATTCGTCATTGGAGGTGTTGCATACTTTTTGCCCCTAAAGTATTGAAAACAAGTAAGATGGACAGAAACGACCGAAGAAAAAAGTGGCTGAGAGGAACGGGGAAAAGCTGCTAAAACACATAAAAAGGCTTGCTAATATGATGAAATAGCCGTAATTTTGCAGGCAAATAATCATCAATATGAAAAAACTATTCATCTTACTGGCTTTCTTGACCGCTATGTTCGGATGTACTGAGCAGCAGCATCCCCTGCTAAGACAGGTCTGGGAGCTGTTAGAAGAAAATCCAGAATCAGCCAAAGTCGTTTTAGCGAAGGTACACATGAACTCCCTGACAGAGAAAGACAAAGCAGAATACGGACTGCTGAAAACGATACTGGTCTCCAAGACCAATGGGATTTATAAGGTTTATGGAATGATTGATAACGACTCGCTCATATCTGCTTGTATAGCCTACTACAACCAGCATGGTGATGACTGGCACCGTGTTCGAGCCTATCTTTATCGTGGTGTTATCAGGATGTCTAAACTTGGTAATCTACCCGATGCCGTCAAAGACTTCAAAGTGGCAGAGATCATATCGGAAGCAGCTGACGATGAGGAACTGAAAAACCACATCTATAACAGGCTACACTATGTCAACATCATCATCAATAATCATCCGCAAGCCTTGAAATATGCACATAAATGGCTCGACAGCAGTATCGAGCTCAAAGATAGTATGATGATACTAAGGAGTCTTTTCATGTGTGCCACAGCATACGCAGACATGAACCAGCAGGACAGTGCATACACCTATCTGACGAAATGTCTTAAACTGAAGAAATATGCAAGCGAGGACTTGCTGGCTAATATATATAGCACCATAGCATTGATATATGAGGAGAAGGGTGATACTGCAAAGGCTGAGGAATATATTAAGAAGTGGGAGGGAAATGGCGCCTACGTCAATATATGCTTCCAGACAAGAGATGGAGCATGGATGGAAACACACAGCTCTTTAGGAAACTTGACATTGGCCCGCATAAGGAAAGCCCAAGGACAATATGAGAAGGCCATCAGACTGGCAGAATTAGAAGTGGGGATGGCAGGCAATGACCAAAAGACTCGCATGAAAAGCATGGAACTTCTATCAGAACTCTATGAATTGACGGGCAGTCATGAGCAGGCATTGGAGGCAAGAAGACTTGTAAAATTGTACAAAGACTCTATAGAGCATGTCAATCAGCTCATGCAAATGACTGAGTGGCAACAGAAGTTTGATGAGGTGCGGCAGACGAAAGATTTCTACCATCGCTTATCATGGATGCAGGGGTTGATTATCGTTCTGATCGTATTAGTGGTACTCGCCATTGGAATTGGCATGAGATGGCACCGTAAGAAGATGCACAGGCTGAGTTTTCGACTGGATGAGGACACCAAGCGTATCAGCGAACTGCGCACGAAGATTGAGCAGCAGGAGAAGGACGGTCAAGAGAACGGGCAGGAGATGGAACGAATGAAAGAAGAAATGGAAAGCCGTATGGAGCGCATATCTGGAGCACTACTGATCGGCACGCAGATGTACAGCCAACTACAGCAGCACCAGTGTATCGCGGAAGCCACCGCCAAGGAGCAGCTATGCCTGGTGGACTACTTCGCCCAGTTTCGCCCGAAGCGATGGCAGGAGTGGGAGCGCAAATACAGAGGTCTCTCCACCGCACAATACATATTCCTCATCATGCAAGACGACCTACACTACGATGATGAAGCCATCGCTGCCGCCCTCAATGTGAAGCGCACATCCGTCCGCAGTATGCGCTCAAGGATCAAATCCCGAGGGAAGTGAAATTACAGTCGGTTTCTCTCTGCATTACCTGCACCTGTACCTTTGTATTTCGACGGTGTGACATTGAAACGGTAACGCAGGGAGAGGGTAACGCAGCGCGAGTCGTTGTCCTCTGTCTTCGTCATCTTCATATGGTTGAAGTAGTATGTGCCGTAGCTCGCACCTTGGTTGAAGAGGTCGTTGCCAGTAAGTTTGATGTTGAGGCGACGCCTGAACAGGTCCTTGCTGACGCTGAGTGAGAGTATGGCATTGGTGGTCTCGATTCTGAAGTTGGAACCAGTATAGCCGTGGGTATGCATATTAAAGTCTGCCTGTAGGAGCCAGTCGTGTGGAAGCGAGACGACATTGCCAAGTTGCAGCGACAGCATCGGTGTATTAAGATGCTTGTCCTGACCATTAAAGGTTGTCGTGAGCCACTGCTTCATAAATGTGACATTATATTGCGGCATCCATGTTACGCCATTCGCCAGACTGACACTTTTCTGTGCGCCCAGGGTGACGATGAGCCAGTCGCAATCATTGTAGTTCTTGGTGGTGGCAACATTAACCTTGCTGTCCTGCTCCATGCTCTCCACTACGGTCAGAAAGGGATCGACACAATGGAAAAAGTTAGTAGTCAGATAGAAGCCTTTCCACACAGCCATTGCGGTCAGGTTGTGATACTTGACAGGACGAAGATAGGGATTTCCCTTCTGCATATTCAGTCGGTTCTCATATATCACGTCGTTGTTCAGTAGCCAGTAGGCGGGTCGGTTCGTACGCTTGGAATAACTGACGGAGAGTTGTACTTTCTTAATAGAAGTGGATAGGGCGACGGATGGGAACAGATCGTCGTAGGTACGGCTCTGGTCGCTACGACGCTGACCGCTGACATAGTAGTCAGACGATACATGTTCATAGCGCAAACCCACCTGCAACCGAAGGCGCCCTAACTGCTGTTGCAATTCGACGAAAGGAGCCATATTGCTCTCGTGCTGCTCATTGTCGCTGTTTGCAATATATCCCTGAGTATTCTCAAAACTACTGTTCCATCGAGTATTGGTATATTCCTCCCCCACAGACAACTGACCCTTCCACAGTGGATGACTCACAATGAGTTTCTCAGCAACCATACGACCGTGCGTCTGAGTCTCAGTGTTCACGTCGCGATTCTCGTAGTTGCGGCTTAGTTCCTTCTGCTCGTTGCGGCCCAGTCTCTTGTAGGAAGTGTAGTCAGCGTTAAGGTCAATAGAGAACTTCCCAACTTTTCCTATATAGTAAAAGTTTGCATAATGTTTGGGGGAATTCCTTTCACGACGGGTGCCGCTGTTATGCAAGTGGTCATAGGGGGAGCCATCAGCCAGCAGGTCATCAGCGTTGTCGTTGAAGGTCTTCACATAGTCGTAAGTGTGCTGATAGAAACCACCGAAGAAATTGCTGTCGTTCAACTGGTAGTTGAAGCCACCGCGTCCCTCGAGATAAGGATTATACGCCGTAGAATGATGACGGTTATTGACAGACCACAATGTGTCGGCAAAAACGGTCTGCTCAAAGCCGCCTTTCTCCCACCGTTTGTTGTAAGCTCCAAAGAGGTTGGCAAACAGTTCAAGTCCTCCTTTCCGATAGGTCAGATTAATCCGTTCATTGTTGACATAACCATGTCCCTTGCGACTCCATGAGGTCAGTTCCACGCCGAGACCTTCGCCTGCTGTGCGCTTGGTGTGAATGATGATAACAGCATTGACGGATGCGTCATACCGGGCACCAGGATTCTGAATTACTTCTATGTTCTTGATGTTGTCCGACAGGATATTCCTCAGTTCCTGCAAGTCGGTCAACTTACGATTGTTCAGGTAGATCAACGGTACCCCTTTCCCCAGAATCTCAAACACATCTCCTTTCTTTGAAATGGTAGGCACCCGCGAGAGCACATCCTCGGCGGTGCCCATTCGTTCCATCACCGTTCCCTCCACATTCATCACGAGCGAATTGCCCTGCAATTGTACCTTGGGACGCTCGCCAGTCACAACAACACCTTTGATAGTCATCGTCTCGGGCTTCATCTGAATGGTTCCGACTTGTTCGTTGTTGCATAGGTGATAGACTGTCTTGTAGCCGACGTATGAAATGCGGGCAAGAACAGTTGGCTGATTGTATGGAATGACAAAAACGCCAGCCTCGTTGCTCACGCCTCCACCGATGACGGTTGAGTCTGATGGATGAAGCAGGTAAACATTGGCGTAGGGCACGGGCTGGCGGTTCTCGTCGATGATGGTGCCCGTCAGGTGGCGGTCGGTCTTATGGGTACATTCCACATAAATCTCATGTTTTCCACTCTTGACCACACGGACAGGATAAAAGCCAACAATCTGCAAGATGGCATCGGGGACTGACTTGTTTTGTATATGAGTCGTTACGCGGAAGTCTTCGAGTTCATCGTAGATAAAGGTGATGTTGTAATCAGTGGCT
>JAEEGH010003881.1_pt1 | contig 38762 bp, 27 predicted proteins | sample 9134181 | NCBI WGS metagenome assembly JAEEGH01 (sample SAMN16246544, study PRJNA631951) | gut metagenome | biome: gut microbiome; feature: rumen; material: DP-attached | host: Bos | place: Iran: Karaj | collected 2018-10 | reverse complement strand
GTGAGGCCTGACACCAGGTACTCGCGGTCGTTGGTGCTGACCTCCTCGACGGTGGTGCCGGCGGCGGTGGTGACTACGACCTCCCACTCGTCACCCGTTGCGCCGGGTGTCCAGGTGAGGAGGGCGCTGCTCTCGGTGATGTTGGAGGCGGTCAGGTTGGTGACGGGGTCGCACTCCTCGGAGCCCTGAGCCTCGGTGGTGAAGCTGCAGACGGTGCTCCATGCGCTGAGGGTGTTCTGGTCGCAGACACCCTGGACGTAGACATCGTACTCGGTGTCGTAGTCGAGGTTGGACAGCGTGATGGGGCTCGAGGTGGCCGTGACAGTGATGCCGCTGCCGTGTGCGAAGCCGCGCGGACCGTACTCAAGCGTGTAGCTGAGGTTGCCGGTGTTGGCTGTCCAGCTGATGGTGGCCGAGTTGCCGGCCACAACTGCGCTGACGTTGGTGGGAGCCTCGCAGGGCACGCCGCCCGAAGGCGTGGTGACGGTGATGGTGGCCCAGCCTTCGCTCTGCCAGTCGGTGCCGCAGATGGCACGGACGAGGAAGTCGTACTGCATGTCGTCGATCAGACCGTTGATGGTGTAGGTGTTGAGCGTGGTGGTGATGGTAGTGCCGGTGCCCTGGTCGAAGCCGCGGTAGCCGTACTCGATGATCCACTGCTGGGCCATCGGGTCGGCAGTCCAAGTGAGTGTGACGCTGTTGGGATGGAGGTCGCTAGAGGTGAGTCCGGTCACATCGGGACAGACGGCGGTGGTGAAGGTGATGGTGTCACCCCATTCGCCTACGATGTTGTGAGCCGTGCCGCAGAGTGCGCGGACGGAGGCATTGTAGGTGGTGTTGGCCGTGAAGCCGCCGACGGTGGCGGGATGTGCGCTGACGGTGTAGATGCTGTCGATGCCGCCGCTATACCAGACGTGGATGTCCCAAGCGGTTTCGATGCCGCGGACGTTCCAGTCGAGGGTGGCGGTGGCGTTGGTAGTGCCGACGACGGTGAGGCTGTCGGGAGCGAGGCAGGGCAGGCTGTCGGTGACGAAGCCGTCGGTGACCCACTCGCTATAGCCGAGGGTGTCGGCGTTGCAGTCCTGACGCACACGGAAGGTGTAGTTGGTAGTAGGCAGCAGGCCAGTGAAGGTGTAGGTGTTGCCGGTGACGTGGATGTCGGTGGCGGGCCAGTCGGTGGCCATGGACTCCTTGATGTTGACCTCGTAGTCGGTGCCGTCGCCGGTCCAGGTGATGGTGGCAGACTCGTAGGTGTGGCTGATGCCTGTGATGATGGGTTCGTGGCAGACCGGTGTCGTGCCGCAGGAGATGAGTTGCATCTCGGGACGGAATTCGTAGATGTACTTGTTGCCAGAGTACGAACTCAGGGACGGACTAGTGATGATTGGGTTGTCGGAGTCGCTGTAGTATACCAGCGATTTGTTGCCCGTGCAGGTTCGAGTACGGAAGACATAGGCACTGCCATCGTAATTATTCGAGTTGTCGTCGAACATGACCATGATGTTGCCGGTGCCGTCCCAGTGATAGACGGTGTCGAAACCGAAGACGTTCCAACCTTGCTGGCAGTTGAACGGGCCATGATAGACGAGAACGGCATCGGAGTTGACATATTCGCAGTCGGTAGTGCTGGCGAATGTGGTCTTGGTGGTGGGCTTGATATAGATGTCCACGTCGTTTTTGACGGTAGAGGGCGAACTATAGTCGTAGTACACCTTGAGGCCGTTGATGTCGAGCGGGCCGACACCCAGTTCGGCGCTATCGATGATGATTTCGGAGACAGTGAATCTCCAGTAGTTGTCAACAGGGATAGCATTGGAGGTGCTGAGGGTACCAACACTGTCGCCAGGATAGATTTCGATGGCGTCGTCGCACATATTCATGGTGAAGGTGAGACGGTCGCTGAAGAGGCTGCTGTCGCTACCACAGATTTTCTGCACCCAGGCATAGTAGGAGATCATGGGTGTGAGGCCTGTGATGGTGATAGAGTTGGTGTTGGTAATCACATAGGTGTTGGTACTGGCCGAGGAACCAGCCATGCGGTAGACGACACGGTACTGGGCTGAAGGGGCGCCCTGCCAAGTGAGGTGTGCCGTGGTGCTGGTGAGGCCGGCGGTGTCGAGATTGACCGGACGCGGGCAGGAGCTGTAGTCGATATGGATGTTGTCGACTGCGGCAGGACCGCCAATGTACGGATAGGAGCCACCGGTGTTCTGGTTGAACCAGAAGAAGGCGACACGCTTGACGCCGTGGATGGTGTCGAACGAGGCCTCGAAGGTGGTCCATGCCGTGTCGAGACGGATGGCGGCGATACGATAGAGGTCGTTGACATTGCCCCAAGGCGAGGTGATGGCAGATTCGGGAGTAATCACCGGTATGGCGGGATCGACGAGGAATACCATCAGACCGTCGTAGCTGTTGGAGACTGTGCCTCCAGCTTTGGCGCGGAAGGAGATGGTGAAGCTGGTGTCGACGGTGCCGAAGTCGATGTCGCGGAAGGCAGAGGCATTGACCAACGAGGTGAAGCCATCGTTGCCGTATGTGGTGCCGTTGTTGGGCGAGACATACATGGCATAGCTGCCAGAGTCGACCATGGCGGTGCCGCGAGCCCAGTTGATGTGGCTGTTGGAGTTGGTCTGCCAAGCAGCCCATTCGGTGCCATCCTCGAAGTTATAGTAGTAAGGTATGGTGGCGGGAGCCTGAGCCGTGCTGAAGAGTCCAGGAGTGCGGTTGTAGAAGCCGGTGTCGCTGTAGTTGCAGAGGCTGCGGACATAGAAGTCGCCATCGTAGGAGGAAGGAAGGCCGGTAAGGGTGAATGGGTTGGTGCTGACCGTGATTTGAGTGCCTGTGCCGGGCTGGAATCCGCGCGGACCGTACTCAATGACCCAGCTGGATGCTTCGCCTGTCTCATGCCAGCTGAGCTCGACAGAGGAGGAGGTGGCATTGGAGGCCAAGAGCGAGTCGGGACGCGGGCAGGGCGAGACGGGTTCGATGAAGAAGTCGTCGACATAGGCATACCAGTAGTTGCCCGTGAGTGCGAGCTCCGAACGGAGGACAAAGCGGTTGCCATGGCCGGTGTAGGCAGTGGCGGGCACTTCGAAGATTTCCCATTCGGTGTTGGGACCGATTACCGCAGTGTCGAGAGGCACGAAGGAGGAGATGTTGTTGTCCTGCATCACACCCACGATGATGGCGGGCGAGTAGGAGGTGCTGGAAGACTTGGCCCAGAATGCTACTTGCAGGGTGTTCATCTGGTAGACGTTGGTGTCGATGACGGGCAGGGCTAACATCTGGTAGCTGCCATAGGACGATGTGGTGCTGGAGCAGTACCAGTAGAGTCCCATGGAACCACCGTTGTGGCTGTAGGTGGTGCTATTGGAGAGGTAGGGGTAGTAGTAGGAGGTAGCATCGGAGATCTTATTCCAGCAGGGGATAAGGTCGGGACTGCTGCTACTGGTAGTGGAGTAGGTCTCGAAGTCTTCATGCCACGGCAGGACGTTGAGGTCGCGGCAGGCGGTGCGAACCGCGAGGGTTGCCTCGTCGCTGAGACTGCCCGGGCCACAGATGGCGCGCACACTGATGTTGTAGAGTGTGTTGGACGGGAGGCCAGTGAGGTTGAGCGTGGTGTCGCTGACAATGGTGTCGACGCCGTTGATGGAGACTTGCCACTGGGTTTCGGAGCCAGAGGGGATCCAAGCAAATGAGATATAGTCGGAGCCGACGCTGTCGGTGACCACTTCGAGCGGCATGGGACATGCCGGGAGCGTGTCGAGCTTGAACTGGTCGACGTAGGCATACCAGTAGCTGGACACAAACTTGGAGCGAATGGCCACATAGTTGCCTGAGCCGGTGTAGCGGCTGAGAGGTACAACGAGGTTGTGCCAGTTGGTGTTGCCGCTGAGGTCGAAGGTGCGCAGGCGTGTGAAGGCGGTGTCGGTGGGACTGTTCATGACGCCCACTTCAAACACGGGGCTGTAGCTGGTGCTGGAGCTCTTGGCCCAGACACTGAACTGCAGGGTGTTGATGGGGTAGATAGCAGTGTCGACCGGCGGGAGTATGACGTACTGGTAGCTGCCATAACCGCTGGAGTTGGTGCAGTACCAATAGAGGCCCTTGCTGCCACCGTCGTGGCTGTAGGAAGTGCTGTTGCTTACATAGGGGTAGCGGTAAGATGAGGCGTCGGTGAGGAGCGTCCAGCAGGGGATAAAGTCGGTGCTGCTGGTGCTACCAGTCGGTACACTCTCCAAATCCTCGAAGAAGGGCAAGGAGTCGATCAGGCCGCAGACGGTGCGGAAGTTGGTGCCCAACGACCAGCGGCTGGTGTCGGGATAGCAGTAACCGCGGACGTATGCGGTGTAGGCAGTGCCAGCCCGCAGCCCGGTGATGGTGATGCTGTCCTCGCTGTAGACTTGGTAGATGAAGCCCGAATCAGGATCGGTGCCAGTGGGAACGCATACCATGTCGAAATCGATGGCATCGCCAGGAGTCCAGGAGATGTGTGCACTGGTGGTGGTGAGATTGCTCACTGTGACGTTCTGCACACGACGGCAGTTGGGGATGCGGTCGATGGTAAGGTCATCGAGGTAGGGATAGCTGTATTCGTAATTGGGAGACATGAAGGCGATGTAGCGACCGTTGCCATGGTAGAGGTCGAAATAGACTTCGAAGTGTTCCCATTCATACAGGTGAGAAGGTGCTACAGTGGCGACTTCGGTGAAGGTGCTGATATCTTCGGGGTCGGTCATCACACCTACCTTCACGTTGTGGGGATAGGAGGTGTTGGTCTTGAGCAACCAGAAGTCGGCGACCAAGCTGTCGACAGGAGCCTCGAAGAGAGGCAGCGTGAAGTAGCTGTAGGTGCTGCTGGTTGAATACATATAGACTCCGTAGGAGCCGCTGACGCGGTAGCTGGTGGAACTATAGGGGTAGTATGGGTAGTAGTTGGAGACGCGCTTCCAGCAAGCGGGCATCGGATAGGACGCGGAAGAGCCCGGGAAGTCCTCGAAGCTGGTGAAGAAGGGCAGTGCAGTTGCGGCACAAGGCGTGGTGGCCGTAATGGTGGTCGCCATGTTGGTGTCGGTGCACTGCGCGGTGATGCGGATTTCGTAGGTTTGGTCGGCATTGAGACTGGTGAAAGTATAGCTAGGAGTATAGACCGTGCCTTCGTTAATCCAAGTGCCGCCTTCCTCACGATATTCGACGCCCCAAGAGGTCTCCTGATAGCCGGGAGCCCAGCTGGCAGCGATATAGTCGGTACCCATGGAGTCGACTACTACCATCGGTGCGGCGCAGGTGGCTGTCTGCATGCAGGCGAGAGCCTCGATGATGATGTTGTTGCGGTAGGCTGTGCTTGTGCCGCCTGTATATGTGTAGGGGTCGTAGGCACTGCCGTCCTGGTATACATACACGCTGTTGCCGTGGGGGTTGCTATGGACATACCAACTATTGCCACTGACGTAGGAGCCTGTCATGTCACGGAAACAGACCAAGAGGTTGTCGCTACCGTTGTAGGTGAAAGGATGGTCGAGGGGGAAGGTGAGCCACTGGTTAGCCACCAAGGTGATGGGGGTTCCATCGTACACGCGCACCATGTCGGACGGATGGATGAAGCTTGACACCGATGAGTTGGAAGTGTGGGCAAGATAGATTTCGAATGTGCGCTGCTGCGAGACAGCACTGGGCATGACGGAGATGCTGGTGATACTGCCACCACCGCCAATCTCGGCTGCGGTGTATATCTGCTGGCTTAGACCGTAACTGTAGAAACTGTAGCTGGGCAAATATAAGTTGGTGGATGTGCCGGTGCCGATAGTGTCGACAAATGAGTTGGCAGTGTCGACAACTCCGCAAGGCAGTCCTGCGGTACCGAAATCGAAGTAGTCGCTCCACTCGCCGTAACCGTCAAGGTCGCAGTTGCCACGGATGCGCACCGAATAGGTGTGTCCGGGCAGCAGTCCCGTGAGGAGGTAAGGGTTGTCGGAGGTGGTGATGGGCAGGAAGGTCTCAGCGGTGTCGTCGGGAACAACCTGAATTTCGTATTGGCTCGGAGTGGCACGGAAACCGGCCTGAGTGGACCAACGGAGGTGTACACCAGTGGTACCGATGCTTGCTGCGTCAATGTCTACCACCTGCGGGCAGGCGGGAGCCTCCTCAAGGGTGATATCGTCGACGTAGGCATACCACGAGCTGCCGGGACGGTTGGCACGGATGGCAACATACATGCCGGTGCCGTTGTAGCCAGCGAGACCAGTGGAGAACTCTGTCCAGTCGGTGGTAGTGCCGACATCAACGGTGCCCACTTGCTGGAAGGTACTGGCGTTGTTGGGGTCGGTCATCACACCTACCAGGAACGTGGGGTGGTAGCTGCTGGAGCTAGCCTTGGCCCAGAATCTGAGCTGGAGGGTGTTGATGGGGTGAGTTGTCGGGTCGACGGCAGGAAGCACCACAATCTGGTAGTCGCCGTATGTGACGGTGGTGGTAGAGTTGTACCAATAGAGGCCGCGGCTGCCACCCGAAGTGTGGTTGTAGGTGCTGCTGCTGCTCACGTAGGGATAGCCGAAATACTGGGTGCCGTTGTTCAGACGGTGCCAGCAATCAATAAAGGTGCTGCTCGTGCTGCTACCCGTATTGACACCCTCGGAAGACTCGAAGCTCATGGTGAAAGGTATCGTAGTGTTCGGGACACACTCTGTGCGGAAGGTGAAGCTCTCGGCACCTGTCGTACCCGTGCAGGTAGGCGTTACATATACATCGTATTCGGTGTTTGCTGTGAGGCCTGTCAGAGCGACTGGATGTGAGGTGACGCTCTCCGAGATGCCTGTACCGGGAGTGAATCCGTGGATGCCGTATTCGAAGGTCCACGAATCGGCCTCACCGTTCTCAACCCAGTTGATGCTGGCGGTGGTGGTGGTGATGTTCGAGGCAGTAATGTCGCTCACCTCGGGGCAAGTGGGAGCCACTTCGAGAGTGATGTCGTCGACATAGACGGTCCAACTGGCGCGGTTGGCGCGGATGGCAATGTAGTTGCCAGTGCCGGTGAAGTTGTCGAAGTAGGTGGTGTACTTCCGCCACCCACCATTGGTAACGGTGACGGTGTGGGCATTATGGAAGGTGGTGATGTCGTTGGGGTCGGTCATCACACCCACTTGGAAGGTGGGATTGGTTCCACTGGATATAGAAGCCCAGAAGGAGAGACGCAGGGTGGTGAGGGCATAGTTGTCGGTGTCGACAGCCGGGAGCACAACCACCTGGTAGTCGCCATAGGTGCCCGTGGTGGTGGTGTTGTACCAGTACAGGCCTCTTGAGCCACCAGAGGTATGGTTATAGGTAGTGCTGCTGCCCACGTATGGATAGCCAAAGTAGTCGGAACCGTTGTTCAAACGATGCCAGCATTCGACAAAGGTGGTGCTAGTGCTGCCGCCGGTGGAGGTAATGCCGTCGCTGGTCTCAAAGCCCATGGTGTAGGGCAATGTGCCCACAGCCACACACTCGGTGCGGAAGCTGAACATGCCCGTGCCGGCGACACCCGAACACTCAGGCGACACATAGACGTCGTACAGGGTGTTGGGCGTAAGACCCAGAATGCCATGAGGCAGGGTGCCGACGCTCTCGGAGACGCCGGTGCCGCGAGTGAAGCCATGCTCGCCATACTCAATCTCCCAACCCGTGGCGGTGCCAGCCTCGGTCCAAGTGAGGTCGGCAGTCTCGGTGGTGATGTGCAGGGCAGCCATATTGGTCGGCTCGGGGCAGTCGGGACGCTGGTCGAGGGTGATATCGTCCATGTAGGCATACCATGTCGAGGAGGGGCGTAAAGCGCGGATGGCGATGTAGGAACCCACGCCTTCAAAACTGGTAAACTCGGTAGTGAACTCGGCCCATGCGGTACTGGAACCCGGATTGATGTTGATGGTGTTTACGTTCTGGAATGTGGTCACATCGGTTGGGTCGGTCATGACACCGACATTGAACACGGGATGGTAGCTAGTGCTGCTGGTCTTGGCCCAGAAACGCAGACGCATCGTGTTCATCATGACGAGGTCGGTATCGATGGCGGGCAAAACGATATAGTAGTAGTCGCCGTAAGAACCGGTGGTAGTGGAACCGTACCAGTAGAGGCCCTTGGTGCCGCCAGAGGTGTGGTTGTAGGTGCTACTGCTAGCAATATAGGGATAGCCCATGTATGAGGTACCGTTGTTCAAGTGGTGCCAGCAACGAATAAAGGTGCTGTTGGCAGTGGTGTTCGAAGTGGTGTTCTGATTTTCGAAGTCCTCAACATAGGGGAATACCGACATGCCGCCGCACTCGGTAACGACGCTGACAGTGCCAGCCATACTGGTGTCGCCTGCATCGCAGATGGCCCTTACTCCAAACGAATAGTTGGTGTTGGGCTGCAGACCGGTGAGAGTGTAGGTGGTGTCGTAGGCATCATATTCGGCTAAGCCGTTGACGACGACCCACTGGGTCTCGCTGCCGCCGGGAGTCCAAGTAATGGTCACTTCGGTCGAACCTATGTATGAAGCACTCACCGTAGGACTGGGGCAGGTGTTGTGGACCAGCTGAATGTTGTCGACAGCTAACGGAGGTTGCGAGCCGCCGCTACCGTCGTTGGCCCAAGCAATAACAAGGTTGTAGGTGCCGGGAGTGTTCAGATGGAAGGTGCCCGTGGCGGTTCTCCAAGAGCTAGACACCGCCAAGGTACGAGGCGAGGAGAAGTTCTCGGTGAGTTCGAACCATCCGGTAGGAATGCTCCACGAAGCGAAACCAGAAGTAGAACCTGCAGGATTCACGCCGGCAGTCCACTGATAGGAGGCGGGAACGACGAACACTCTACCATAGTCGTAGTAATGGCTTTCGCCCTGGCACTTCCAATCGTAGCTGTAGGCATACTCGCCGGTGTCGGTGAAATTGAAAGTACGAGTGGCGTAGACATAGGATATGGAGGAGTTGGTGTAGGTATTGTCGGAACCGTTGTTGGTGATATAGAGCGAACGACCGCCGTTGCCGGTGGCGTTGCCCACCATGAAGTAGTTGGGCTGGGTGCCGTTAAGCAACTCCCAACCGTTAGTGCCGTTGCCCTCGAAGGAGCACATGTAAGGCACGTTGGCAGGCAGAGAGGCCAGGGTGGTGAATACGAGGCTCTCGTATGTGCTGGTGTCGCTGCCGCAGTCGGCACGGACATAGAAATAATAGGTGTGGCCAGTGTCGAGGCTGGTGAGGAGCAGGATGGTGTCGTACACCATGTCGCTATTGGCCGCGGTGTAGGTGCCGGGAACAAAGTCGACGGTGTCGTATTCGACAACCCAGGTGTTGGCGGAGCCCATTTCCTGCCAGCTGATAGCAGCCCAGTCGACGCTCACGCTGTCGAGAGCCACGTTCCACACATGGGGGCAGGAGGGAATTTCGCGCACTTCGATATCGTCGAGATAGATATAGTTGGACGATGTGCCGCCACCGTCGACCAGAATGGTGATGTAGCCCGAGCCGGGGGCTTCGTTCAGAGAGAAGTCGAAGCGGTTCCAGTCGGTAGTGGCATCAGTTGCCACGGTTTGCACTAGCTGGAAGGTGCTGTAGTCTGTCGGGTCGGTCATCACACCCACCTTAATCTGACCAGAGTAGGAGGTGCTGCTCTTCTTGGCCCAGAACTGGAGTTGCAGCGTGTTGACGCTGTCTTCGAATTCGGGCAGGCAGAGCCAGCTGCGGGTGGTGGTGCTGTAGCCATAGTAGTACAACGACTTCGAGCCCGAGTGGGCGTAGGAAGTGCTGGCGTAGGGGTAGTTCATGGGGTTGAAGCTGCTGCCGCTCAGGTAGCCGCGGTTCCAGCAGGGAGCCAGAGGAATACCAGAGCCAGTGGTGGCTATGTCTTCAAAGCTGTAGGTGAAAGGAAGTTCCTCGTTGGCGATAGGCGAGCACTCGGTGCGGAAGGAGCCGGTACGCGGGTTGGCATTGGAGCTGCCGCAGTTGGCGACCAGCGAGTAGGTGTATTCCGTTCTTGGATTCAAGTCCATCACGCTGATAGGCGAGGAGCTGGCACTGATAGTGGTGTCCCAGCTGCCGTGGGCAATCTGCAGAGTGAAACCCATGGCATTGTCCACATCGCTCAGATAGAAGTCGGCGGTGTTGGTAGTGACCACCAACGAGTCGACCACGGGCATGATGCAGTAGGGAAGTTCGTCGACGGTGATGTCGTCTATATACATATAATTAGACAGACCGTTTTCCGACACCACGGCGATGGTGATGCGGCCTTGGGCGGGAGCGTGGTTCATGGCCACCTCGAACTGCTGCCAGTTGGTGGTGTAGTCGGTACGCTCGGTCGAAACGGGCTGGAAGGTGCTCCAATCGGACGGGTCGGTCATCACGCCCACCTGCATCAGTCCGGAGTAGGAAGCACTGCTCTTCTTGGCCCAGAAACGCAGGCTCAGGGCATTGACGCTGTCCGCAAACTCGGGCAGGCACACCCAGCTGCGTGTGGTGGTGCCATAGCCGTAGAAATAGAGAGACCTTGTGCCAGTGTGGTTGGTCGAGCTGGCGTAGGGATAGTTGTTGGGATTGTACGAACCGCTCCAGTATCCGCGATTCCAGCATAGGGCCAACGGAGCACCCGTCGTTGTCTCGCTCAGGTCCTCAAAGCCGTAAGTGAAAGGCAGCACACTGTGTGCTAAAGGCACACACGATGTGGCGACATTGACGACTCTTGAGTAGAAGGTGTCGGTGCCGCAGATGGTCAGTACGCGGAAATCGTAGTGTGTGGCAGGAGTCAGTCCGGTGACGGTAATGTTGGTAGTGGTTGCCGTGCCGGCCGAGGTCCAGCTGGTAGTACCGCTCACTGCATATTGCACATCCCAAGAGGTCTCCTGGTAGCCAGGAATCCACGACAGCGAAACCGACGCACTGTCAACGCTGTCCAAAGTCACTTCAGGAGCCGCACAGGTTGCGTGAGACGAACAGTCGGCACTTCTGATGGTGACATTAGGACGGTTGTAGCTGCGGTTGCTGGGGCTGATTGACGAGGGATTGGAGCCGTCCAGCGGGTTGCTGTCCTGATATTTGTACATGGTGCGGTAGACGCTCGGCGAGGTAGCCGTGCTGAGTCCGTAGAAGCTAGAACTCGAATGCGACGCACCGCTAGGCTGGTTCATGGTGGTGGTGATACAGAGGTTGCTGTGGCCATCCCAGTGGAAGGGGGTATTGAGATGGTAGGTCACCGAGCCTGACGTGTTCAGCGGGTGGGCACCCTCATACACCTTGGCCGAGACACCCGTGGACACCCAATAGCTGCTGGATGCCGAGGTGAACTCCGATGTCGTAGTGTTGGTCAGATAGATGGTGAAATACTTGGCATACGAGGAATTGTTGGTCCAGGTGAATGTCAAGTCGGTGATGTCGCCACCGCTGGGACTGAAACCTGCGGAAATCAGTTCGCTTGCCAGATAGATGCTCTGGCACAAGGTGTTGCCCCAAGCACTATAGACAGGCACACCTGAGGTTTGCGAGGTGCCAGTGCCACTGATGTAGTTGTGTTCGTTGAGGCAGCCGAAAGAGTTGGTTGTAAACGTTGTGCTGTCCCAGTTGCCGTAGCCGTCGCTGCCGCAGTTGGCACGAACGCGCACCACATAAGTGGTGTTGCTGTCCAAGCCGGTGAGCATGACGTTAGGCGTGGTGCTGGTAAGCGTTGTCGGGGCGGCAGTGCTGCCCTGTGCGTAGTATTCAATCTCATATCCGTCAGGGTTGCCCGAGCCGGTACTCCACGAGAGCATGGCGGCACCCACCGTCACAGCATTCACATCGATACCGATAACGCTGGGGCATGTGGGCGGGAAGCCCATGACGAACTGGTAGTAGCGTCCCACACCGGGCCATGAGTCAAACGTAGTTGAAGTGCCGGTGGTGAAGGTAGAGTGTGTCGAGGGATTGACCATCAGAATGTCCGTTGCCGAACCGGCAAGGCCAATCTGATAGCTGTTGAAGTAGCTGGCGCTGTTGGCGCCATACACCAGACGTACCCGGTTGCTGTCTTCGAACAGCTGAATCTGGTAGTTCACCAAATCGCCTTCGTCGTTGTACTCACTAGGCGTGAGATACTCCACGACCAAGATGCGATTGGGCGTTGTGCCCACAAGTTCGTACTTCACATACGAGCCCATGGCTTCAAGCGTGTTGTCCATACCGAAAGCGGTGATGAATGGCAGGTCGTTGTTGCTAGCGTCCGTCAGTGTCGTAAACGGCGGAACCCAATAGTTGGATACCGCTACCGGACCCAGACGGAAACGGCCGTTGGAGTTGCACGAGAACTGGGTGTAGGTAAATCCACCGAAGTAGAAGTCGAACCCAATGTTGATGCAACCCGAAGACTCATCATCCTCGCCTTCGATGGCGGTGATGTGGGTGGCGGAGCTCGATAGCGTTATCCACGCCGAAGTGTCAACCCCGGTGGAAAACGTACAGCCCTGCACTCCCTGTGCCTGTGTCACCCACGGGACGACCATCATCGCCACCATGAGGAGCAGTTTTTGTACGTGTTTTTGCATAACAGATACGTGTTTTGTTAATAATAAGGTTGATTATGTGTTTTAAATTCTTTTTTAATAATAGGTGTTTTACAATGTTTTATGGCATTTAACGCACTTTGAAATATGAACCGCAAAAATATGGATTTTTTTTATATAATGCAAATTTTTAACATTCAATGTCTGAATTGGAGTGTATCAGGATTGGAAAGAGATAGATACGGGGTGGGTGTTTTTTTGGGTGTGGATTGAGAAAAAAATAGACTTTTAACATTTGTTACGGATTTTTTGTGTATCTTTGCAATCGTGAAAATAGAGGAAGCCATACGCTATTTTGCTGACTATGTCGCGACAGAAAAGCGACTTGCAGTTAGCACTCGCCGCTACTATGTGGGCGAGGTGGAACGGTTTGGCGAGTATATGAAGATGCAGAAGGTGGAGGAACTGGAGGGGGTGGAGGCGTATCATGTGCGCGATTGGCAGATGGGATTGATGGCAGCCGGAGAGGCGGCAGGGACGGTGCTGAAGCAGTTGGCGGCGTTGCGGGCGTGGTTTAAGTATCTGCGCAGGCAGAGGTATTATGATCGTGACATTATGGCGAAAGTGACCCCACCGAAGGCTCCAAAAAGGTTGCCGGTGTTTTTCCGCGAGAGCGAAGTGGAGAAAATATATTCGGATATGTTCCCCGACACATTTGACGGCGAAATGGAACGGTTGGTGCTGAGGATGCTTTATGAGACGGGGGTGCGGAGATCGGAATTGGCAATGCTGCGGTTGGGAGGGATAGACCTGTCGGCTAAAAGCATCAAGGTGAGGGGGAAGGGCGACAAGGAGAGAATTATTCCGATAGAAAATGAGTTGGCACAAAATATTTCGCGCTTTCTTGCGTTAAGAGAGATGAAGATTGAAGAGCTGAAATGTGCCAACGAGCATTATGAGGAGACGGATAGGCTACTGATTAATGACAAGGGCAGGGCGGTGAGTGACGGGATGATATATGTGATAGTGAAACGATATATGTCGCCGATTTCGACCGCAGAGAGAGTGAGTCCGCATGTGTTTAGGCACTCGTTTGCGACGCACATGCTGAATGAAGGAGCAAATATTGATGCCATTAAGGAACTGCTCGGGCACAGTGATTTGGGAACCACGGAAGTGTACACCCATGTGGCACGAGAGCATTTGAAAGAAACATATAAACACGCCCATCCTAGGGCCAATAAAAAATAAGGAGGTAACTATGAATACAACAATCAATGCCGTGAAATTTAAGGCAGACCCGAAACTGGAGAAATTCGTCATTGAGAAAGTCGCCAAGCTCGACCGCCTGATTGACAATGCTACCAAGTGCGAAGTGATTCTGAAGGTTGACAAACCTGAGACCGACAATAACAAGATTGCCGAGTTGTCGTTGAGTCTACCCGGCCAGACGCTGTTTAACAGCAAGCAGGCCGACACGTTCGAGGAGGCAGTAGCAGACTGCGTGGACTCGATGAAGGGTCAGATTGATAAGTATAAGGAGCGCTACAAATAGTGGCGAAGCACGGAAGTGCAAAAAAAGAGGGTGTCCTGATGGGATACCCTCTTTTTTGATTCGTGCGGACTCGGACTACTTGTCGAGTTCCTGCTGGCGCAGGCGCTGGACATAGATGGCCTTTTGTCTGCGTTCCCGGTTGATGACGGAAGGTTTAGTGAATTTCTGACGTTCGCGAAGTTCTTTCACGACACCAGTCTTTTCGAATTTTCTTTTGAGCTTCTTAAGAGCTCTTTCAATGTTTTCACCTTCTTTGATAGGAACTACGATCATTGTTATTACCTCTTTCTTGTTAGGGATTGATAAAAAATGTTTGTTATTAAGACTTAGACTGTCTTCTTGTTAGAATTGGAGATGACCCTGGGCGGCAGCGTCGTTAAGGGCGGCGAGGATGCCTTTCTTGTTGATGATGCGCATGCCCTTGGCACTCACTTTGAGGGTGATCCACATGCCCTCTTCGGGGATGTAGAACTTCTTGGTCTGGAGGTTGGGGGAGAAGGTACGTTTGGTGTGGATGCGGGAGTGGGACACGTTGTTGCCACGAATCACTTTCTTACCGGTAATTTCACAAATCTTTGACATTTTATCTACAATTTTTGTTGTTTATTTACGTTATTTAGGGGTGCTTTTTTTCGAGAAAAGCGGGTGCAAAAGTCGGACTTTTTTTTGAATTGGCAAAGATTTTGACCTTCGAAAAAATGAATAAGAAAAATATTTAACATATCGTTTGTTGTAATATATTCGTATATATGTGTTTGTGATTTTTGTAAAAATAAAATTTAACACTGTTTTTTCAAGCAGTTATGGTCTAATATCGTGTTCAAAACTTACTTTTTTACTTCTATTTTTCAAAAATTGACCCTCTCGGATGTTTGCAGATAAAATCATAAATTGGTATGCGGAGAACGGTCGCCAGTTGCCTTGGCGAGACACAGATAATCCATATTATATATGGCTCTCGGAAATCATTCTCCAACAGACCCGCATTGAACAGGGGAGAAGTTATTACGAGCATTTTGTGACGGAGTATCCAACGGTTCGTCATTTGGCAGAGGCCTCGGAGGAACAGGTACTGAAGAGTTGGCAGGGGTTGGGCTATTATTCGCGGGCGAGGAACTTGCATGCGGCGGCACGACATATTGCTTTTGATTTGGATGGAAAGTTCCCGTGCACTTACGAGGGCATTCTGTCGTTGAAAGGGGTAGGACGTTACACGGCGGCTGCGGTAGCCTCGTTTGCCTTTGGGTTGCCCTATCCGGTTATTGACGGGAATGTGTATAGGCTAATTGCCCGCCTATATCGTATTACTACTCCCATTGGAACCAATCAGGCGTATAATGAATTTGAGCGAGTGTTACTGCATTTGATAGACGAGAAACGTCCGGGTCTGTTCAATCAGGCGTTGATGGATTTTGGGTCGATGTATTGCAAGCCTGTGGGGTGCGATTGCGCGAATTGCATATTCATGCAGGAGTGTCTGGCATATCGCGACGGGATGGTGGCAGAACTGCCGATACGGCGGCAAGCGGTAAAAATTAAGGTAAGGTATTTCTATTATTTCGATATTAGGTGGGATACACCACTACCGACCATTGTTGTGCAGCAGCGTGGCGAAGGGGATATATGGCAGGGACTCTACGAGCTGCCGCTGTATGAGTCAGAACGGCCGTTGGCGGCTTCTACTTTGTTGAAACAATTGGGTGCAGTGCTGCAGGATTGGACTGGCGAGGTGCCGCGGAGTCTGAAGGTTGGACTTAGCTTAAAACACCAGCTTACGCATAGGACGATAAATGCCCAATTTGTGCGAGCGATTTTTGACCGACGACCTGCTAAGATGCCAGAAAAAATGCGAGCAGTAGAGCTGTCAGAGGTGAAATATCTCCCGATTTCGAGATTGATAGACAGATATTTGTCGGAATTGTGAATATCTTTAATTGTTCAGTTCTTTAAAAAGTGTTATCTTTGCACCATGATTCGTTGCCATTATGGCAATCTAAGTGTACAAAATATGGTAGGAGTAAACAAAGTAATACTAATAGGCAATCTGGGTAAGAATCCAGATGTCGTCGCTTTCCCACAGGACCGTAATAACGAATCTACAAGTGTAGTTAAGAAGGCATCGTTCCCCCTTGCCACAACAGAATATAGAAAGACTAAGGACGGAGAACGCGTGGAGCAGACGGAATGGCACAATGTGGTGTGCTGGCGTGCATTGGCTGAGATAGCGGAGAAAATACTCCGCAAAGGAACACAGCTATATGTGGAGGGTAAGCTCCAAACCCGCTCGTGGGAGGACAGAGAAGGAAACAAACGTTATATAACTGAGGTGGTGGCAGACAATTTCACTGTGCTGGCCAATAAAAACCGCCCCGATGATACGACAGAACGAGAACAAGACCCGCTGTCGTCAATCCTCAATAGCGAGACGGAGCCATTGGGCGATTTGCCTTTTTAGAAAAGAAAGTTGAAAGATGAGAATTGTTGTGGAAACAACCTAATTCTCATCTTTCAACTTTTGATTTCGACTTTTAATTCGTATATCCCGGCTTGCCGAGCAGGCGGAACATATTCTTTTTGTATGCTTCCACGCCAGGCTGGTCGAATGGATTGACCCCCAAAGTATATCCACTGACACCACATGCAAACTCGAAGAAGTATATCAATTGGCCAAGGGTGTATTCGTCGATGGTGGGCAGAAGAATGCGGAGCACGGGAACGCCGCCATCATTGTGTGCGAGGATGGTGCCTAACTCTGCGTTTAGATTGATTTCGGTGAGGCTCTTGCCTAGCAGGTAGTTGATGCCGTCGAGGTTTTTCTCGTCAGTTGGGATGGCTACGTTTCCTTGAGGTTTGATTACGCTTAGCACAGTTTCGAACATCAGCCGCTCACCCTCTTGGACATACTGCCCCATGGAATGCAGGTCGGTGGTAAAACTGAGGCTGTGTGGCAGGATACCTTTGCCTTCTTTGCCTTCGCTTTCGCCGTATAGCTGCTTCCACCATTCGCTGATGTATTTCAGTTGAGGAACAAAGTTCTCGAGAATTTCCACTTTGTATCCTTTGCGGTATAACAGATTGCGGATGGCGGCATACAGCAGTGCAGGGTTGTTTTCCAGACTGTCGTTGTCGAAGCAGGTCTTGCGCATATCGCGTGCCCCTTGTAGGAGTTGGTCGATGTTGTAGCCAGCCATGGCGATGGGCAGCAGGCCTACTGGGGTGAGGACGGAGAAGCGGCCTCCCACATTGTCGGGTATCACGTAGGTTCGGTAGCCTTCCTGCTGAGCGATGTCGTGGAGAGCACCGCGTCTTGCATCGGTGATAGCGATGATGCGTTCTGATGCTTCGGCTTTGCCATACTTGTTCTCGAGATGAGATTTGATGATGCGGAAAGCAACGGCGGGTTCGGTGGTGGTACCCGACTTGGAGATGACTGCTACGGCGTAGTCGTGATTGTCGAGCATCTGCATCAGTTGGCAGTAGTAATCCTCGCTGAGCGTGTGTCCGGCGTATATAATATATGGATAGGAACCATTGGTCTGCATGGCGGCGAACTCGGATTGGAGAGCTTCGATGACGGCGCGTGCGCCTAGGTAACTGCCACCGATGCCGATTACCACGAAAAGACGTGCACGGTTCCGAAGGCGTTCTACGTCGGATTTGATGTTGCTAATTATTTCGGGAGATAATGTCTCAGGAAGGTCGAGCCATCCTAGGAAATCGTTGCCTCTTCCCGAACCTGAGATCAAGGTCTTCTTTGCGTTAAGAAGCTCGTTGTGGATTTTGTTGAGTTCAGAGTCGTTTACAAATTTGCGTAAGTACTCGGTATTCAAACTAAGTGTGTTCATGGGTGGTGATTTTTGTTATTATTAATTTGAATTTGCAAAAATACAAAAAAAAAGTCATAAAAAGGGTTTATTATATTTTTTTATTTATTATGTACTTATTATTAGTATTTTCTGCATCTGATAGTTGTTAGTGTTTGTGTATATGAGGGTGCATTTGGATTAGAATTTTGGGTGTGACGGAATGTTTTGTTGATAACTTGTTAGTAACCTCAGAAATCCACAAAAAAACAATTTATTAAAAAAAAGTTTTGTGTGTAAAAAAAAATGTGTAATTTTGCAATTTGAAAAGAAGTGTAATAATAATTATAACAAAAAGTATACCAATATGTTGAAAAAAGTATCAAAAATCGCAGTGTTGTTCTGCATGTTCGCATTTGCAGGCAACGCTTTTGCCCAAAACGAGGTTCCCGAATATCCTCAGTATGGTTTTTGGAGCAATTGGGGCATTGGTATCCAAGGGTCGTTCATGGCTCAGCCAGATGCCTATCAGTTCAATGGTATTCAGAATCCTGCCTTCGGAAAAGGCTTCAACGCAGGTCTCGGTATCATTTTGCAGAAAGAGGTTGACCGTGGTGCCTACATGCGTTTCCGCTATGTCTTCCCGAGCCTTTTCTGGAACTGCAACCAGAATGACTCTGCCACCTTGGCACAAGGAAGATGGGGTGTTCAACCCATTGAGGATAAGGATGGAAACAAACTGTATCAGTCCATGGACAGACATAGTGCTGTTACTGCCGAGTTCCTGCTGTCGCTGAACAACAGTTTCCACAATTGGAATCCTGAACGTCGTGGCAACCTGTATATGTTTGCGGGCGGTGGTATTGCCTTCAGCCATAATGAGGCTCGTGCTATGTACAGAGCTGGTATCCAGTTTGACGCTGGTCTTGGTTTCAGCTACAGAATCACCGACAGAAGTAACCTTTTCCTTGAGCTTGAAGCTGATGTCATTGCTGATGCTCCCGCTTTCTGGCAGAAGGGTGTTGGTTTCCACCACTCAGACTTCCTCGCTTCCGTTGGTTACATCTTCAACCTCGGTGTCACCGCTGCTGATCAGGAGCTGATTGCTCAGCGTGCCCTTATCACCAAGGAGCAGCTTGATGCCCTTGAGGATGAGAATGAGGCCCTGAAGAAGGATGTTGCTAAAGCTAAGGACAATGAGAAGAAACTGCAGGCTCAGATTAACGACCTCAACAATGAGAACGACAGAATCCGTCGTGAAGCTTTGGCCCGTGCTCAGAAGGTTACCGACAGCTTGAACAATGTTCTCGACCAGCTCAAAGCTGACCAGCTGAACTACTACGCTATTCCTTTTTCGGTTCTCTATCCCAACGATTCTTGGCACGTGACCGATGCTGAGATGATTAAGGTGAAGGCTGTCTCTCGTGTGATGAAAGACAATCCCGACCTGAAACTGACCGTTGTTGGTTTCTGCGACTACACTGCTTCCGACGAGTACAACATGAAGCTCTCTCAGAAGCGTGCTGAAGAGGTGAAGCGCATCATGGTTAACAAGTATGGTATTGATCCTGACCGTCTCACTGTTGACTGGAAGGGTAAGACTGTTGCCTTTGGCGACATCCACTACGAACTTAACCGTCGTGTTTCCTTCTACCGCGTTATTGAATAAGATTATTTGGTATAGAAAAAGAGGCGACCAGAATTGGCCGCCTCTTTTTTTATTTGTGGGATTTGTTACATGGCGGTGATTTTGAATTCTACACGTCGGTTCTTTGCGCGGCCTTCCTCAGTGTCGTTCGTGTCTATAGGCAAGGCCTTTCCATAGCCCTTATATTGCAACCGTTTTTCGCTAATGCCTTTTGAGATGAGGTAGTCGGTGACGGCTTTCGCTCGCTTCTCGGAGAGGCGTTGGTTGTAGCTGTCAGAGCCTTTGCCGTCGGTGTGCCCCTGTATCTCGATACGCATGTTGGGATAGGTCTCTAGCAAGGAGATAAGGCTTTTCAGTTCAAAATAGGACTGTTGGAGGATGGTGCTCTTGTCGAATTCAAAGAAAATATCTTTTAATACAAATGTGCTGCCTATGGTAAAGGCAGGTTGCTCTTTAGTTAGGTATGTCGAATCGACGTTTAGGTCGTCTGCCACTGGGGGAGGGCAGTTAAGGCATTCTACTGTAATGTCATCAATGTAGTAGTATGCCCCAGGCAGCAGTCGGGACAGGGAGTCGTAGTCGGCATATCCTGACTGTTCTGCCAGGTTAAAATTGCCAATGGTTATATACTGCTCTCCTCCTTGGGCCACAAAGATACCCGTGACGCGTTGCCAACCACGTGTATTGATGATGGTAGAATCTATTGGATTAACCACTTGCGGGGTATAGGGACGCGCAATGGTTTGAAATATCTCATCGGTGAGGTACTCTTTTTCTTTTGCCAAGAATAGGGTGCGAACTGTGTCGCTGATGCTTTCTTTAGTGAAAAGGCCTCCAAGGGTGGCGACGGCACCTGTGGATTCCTCAGACAGGCTTGCCCAAAAGGTCAGTTGGATGCTGTCGCCGCTTCGAAGTTTTCTTCGAAGGCGCGTTTGTAGGTATTCGCGATAGTCGTTTTTGCTGCAATAGATGCCACAATAGCCGTCACCGTCGTGTGGCAGCTGCTGCCCGAGTTTGTTAGATGGAACGCCGCATTCACGGCTGCCACAGACGTTGAAGTAGTCGGCACTGCCACGTGTGGGCTGATACCATCCTTCCACAAGTGTTAGAATACCGACGGCATCAACTTTTCGAGGACAGTGTCGGTATTCTTCGAAAGAGCCGTTGTAGACTAGATTGACGTGCCGAGAGCTGTCTTCAGGCACGGTGGTCACCTGTGCTTGTACAAATTGAGCGAAAGCAAGCAGCAACCCTATTGTAACCCATGTCTTTCTCATACAGCTTGGTTTAGTGTCCTTATCATGCTCTGCCAAAGTAGGTCGGCCGTGATGTCCCAACTGAAATGGGTGCGCTGAATGCGCCCTCTGTCAACCAGCTGTTCACTGAGAGACGGATTGTTAGCCAGTTGCCTTAATGCGTCGGACAGTGCTTCTACATGGGTTGGTTCTATTAGTATTGCTGCGTCGCCAGCCACTTCAGGCATGGATGTGCAGTTGGAGGTTATGACCGGCACTTCGGCTTCGAAAGCCTCAAGAATAGGAATGCCGAATCCCTCGTAGAGCGATGGGTACACGAGTGCTGTTGCCGACCCTAGTAGACGTGTTAACGTATCGGGTTCGGCTCTGCCAAGAAACACCACATCCTCTTTGTGGTGCATCTGTTCATAGGCTTTAGCCAATTCGTCTTTCCACCATACCCGATGGCCTACAACAAGGAGTTTGGTGCCTTCAGGGTCGTTCTGTTTGAATTGGTCAAATGCGGTTAGTAGGGTGGCTAGATTCTTTCTTTTTATAATAGTACTAATAAATATAAAGTAACGACACCCTCCGGCATATTGTTCTCGTGTTTCCTGTTGTTCAAATGCCGACAGTGGTCGGTATCCTTCGTGGGCACCGTCATAAACGACATCTATCTTTTCTGCTTCTATGTGATAGGTGTCTACAATGTCCTGTTTTGAGTATTCCGAAACAGTGGCAATCCGTGTGCTATATCGTGCAAACTGGGGTGAGAAGTAGGTCATATATCGTTGGTGCGAAGGCTTCAGATTGTCAGGACTATGCTCAAAATTAATGTCGTGGATAACGGTCAGGGTAGGTACCTTTGTATTGAGCGACATGTACCCGTCGGGCGACAGAAAGAGGTCTATCTTATAGCGTTTCAACGCCCGTGGGATGCTTCGTTGGAAGAAGAAATACCATAGTATTGGATGACGTGCCTGTGGGCACAACACCACTGGATGAACGTTTGTCGAAAAGATAAATTGAGGGTCTGGTTTGCGGTCAAAGAAGAAATAGAAGTCATGTTCGGGATGTGCCTGAACGATGCGCTTCAATGTCTCAGCCGTGAACCAGCCTATGCCGTCCATCTTCCCTGCCAGCAGCAGGCGTGTGTTTACACCTATTCTCATCCGAGTATGTTTTTTTCAATCACCTTGGGGAAGTATTCTTTTTCTAGCAGATGAATTTTCGCTGCCAGCGTGTCAGGTGTGTCCTCATCGGTCAATTGACATTTAGCTTGAAAGAGTGTTGTACCTTTATCGTAGTTACTATCAACAATATGGATGGTGATTCCGCTCTCTTTCTCGTGGTTGGCAATTACGGCCTCATGCACGTGGTGTCCGTACATCCCTTTGCCGCCGTATTTCGGTAGCAAAGCGGGGTGGATGTTGATTATGTGGTTGGGAAATGCCGCCAGTATGTCTTCTGGCACAAGCCACAGAAAGCCTGCCAATATCACCCAGTCAATTTCCTGTTTTTTCAGGTAGGCAAGTACATTCCCATTCTCGAAGAAATCTTTTCGGCCAAAATACACGGCTGGAATACCCAGTTTTTTTGCCCGTTCCGCTACGTATGCATCCTTGCGGTTGTATATGATGCACTCCACTTTCACTTGTTCATTATCAGCAAAATACTCGCTGATTTGTTGGGCATTTGTGCCATTGCCTGAGGCTAAAATCGCTATTTTTATCATGTTCTTTTCGTTATTTTCCAAATAACGCTAAAACTCTCAAATTGTTGTATTTCCATAAAATTTAACATTTCAACCATTGTCAAAATTACCAAAATTAACAAATATTGCCCTTGTTTTAGGGCAAAAAACATCTTTTTAGAGCTGGAAAAAATGATATTATGACGAAGTTTTATTTAGTATAAATATTTGATTATTATATGTATACGCCTTTTGATACAAAGAAAATTAGTTAAAAATAGTGGTTATATGAGTTTTTTTTCGTTTCTTTGCACCCTGTTAAACTCAAAAAATTAAATAAACATGTCTGAAATTGCAACGAAAGTAAAAGCTATCATTGTTGATAAGCTCGGTGTTGATGAAAAAGATGTCACGCTCGAAGCCAGCTTCACTAATGATCTTGGTGCCGACTCTTTGGACACTGTCGAACTGATTATGGAGCTCGAAAAGGAATTTGATGTTCAGATTCCCGACGAGGAGGCTGAGAAGATTGTCACTGTCGGCGATGCCGTCGCTTTCATCGAGAAAGCTCAGAACTAAATTTCTCTTTCATTCTCCCGAATGGATTTGAAACGAGTTGTAATCACTGGTCTAGGCACACTTACTCCTATTGGCAACAATGTTTCTCAGTTTTGGGATGCTCTGTTGAGAGGAGTAAGTGGAGCCGGCCTGATTACAAGGTTCGACACCACTAACTTTAAATGTAAAATTGCTGCTGAGGTCAAAGATTTTGACCCAGCGGTTTTTTTTGACCGTAAGGAACTCCGCAAGATTGACCTCTTTTCCCAATACGGCATGGTCGCGGCCGATCAGGCAATCCTCGATGCTGGACTCGACATCGAGCATCTCGACAAAGACCGTGTAGGTGTCATCTTTGGCACCGGAATGGGGGGCAGCAAGACCTTTCAGGACGAGATGGTCTCTTTTGCCGAGGGTCACAAGATTCCACGTTTCAGCCCGTTCTTTGTCACCAAGACCATCACCGATATCTGTGCGGGTCTCATATCTATCAAATACGGTTTCTGCGGTCCCAATTATTCCACTTCCGCCGCTTGTGCCTCGTCGGCAATGGCAATAGCCGATGCTTTTATGATGCTCCGTTTGGGCAAGGCGGACCTGTTTGTGGCAGGAGGTAGCGAGGCCGCCATCATTGAGGCAGGCATTGGTGGATTCTCCTCCATGCAGGCACTCTCGCTTCGCAATGACGACCCTCTCACCGCTTCGCGTCCTTTCGACAAGGACCGCGATGGCTTTGTCCTAGGTGAAGGCGCAGGTGCTCTCATTCTCGAGGAATTGGACCATGCCAAGGCTCGAGGAGCAAAAATCTATGCCGAACTCACAGGCGCGGGTCTGAGTGCCGATGCCTACCATATCGCAGCTTCGCATCCCGAGGGACTCGGTGCTTTTAACGCTATGCGTATTGCTATCGAGGAATCTGGAATGCGGACTTCCGATGTCGACCACATCAATGCTCATGGTACATCAACGCCCATTGGCGACATCTCCGAACCCAAGGCCGTCGTGTCGCTCTTTGGTGATCATGCGGGCAATATTACACTCAATTCCACCAAGTCGATGACGGGTCATCTTCTGGGTGCGGCAGGTGCTGTGGAGGCAATAGCCACCATCCTGGCGGTGCAGAACGACACAATTCCGCCCACCATCAACCATTTCACCGACGACCCCGCCATACCCGCGCTCGATTTCTCATTCAACAAGCCAACCTACCGTCGTGTCGACTTTGCCCTGAGCAACACCTTCGGCTTCGGTGGACACAACGCCTGTCTGGCTTTCCGTAAGTACTAACATCATGCTGTGGTTCGGTCGTTATAAGGGCGAGAACAAAGAGTTTTATCTTTTCTTCAAGAATGTGCTGGGTTTCACCCCGCGCAACACCAAGCTTTACCAGATTGCTTTCATCCACCGTTCCAAATCGGTCGAAATGGGGCAGGGCTGGCGTATCAACAACGAGCGTCTTGAATACCTCGGTGATGCTGTGTTGAGTGCCGTAGTGGCGGAATTTCTCTACAAGAAATATCCCTATCAAGGCGAGGGCTACCTCACCGAGATGCGCTCCAAACTTGTCAGCCGCGCTAACCTCAACAAACTGGCACGTCAGATAGGCCTCTCCCAACTCATCCAATACAATCGTGAGTCGCAAGGCATTTTCAAGTCTGTCGACGGCGATGCTTTCGAGGCATTGGTAGGAGCCATTTACCTAGAAAAAGGCTACAAATTCACGCGCCGAGTTCTCGTCAATAAAATTATCGGCATCCATCTTGATGTCGATGCTATGGCACACACCGAGTGGAACTACAAGAGTAAGCTTATCGACTGGGGCCAGAAGAACCGTAAGAAGATTAGCTTCGAAGTTGAGCATGTATCATATCAAGGCAAAGAAGGCCGTCGCCAATACGACGTGCGCGTAAAGATTGACGGCACCCCTGCCGAACACGCCATCGAATACTCCATCAAGGCCGCCGAACAACTCGCCGCCGAAAAGACCTACAAGAAGCTCCAAGAGCAAGGCCTCATCCCACCCCACACCGACCAAGCCTGACCTGCCGCGCCATCATCTTTTCCTTTCTTCGCCTCCAGAAGCGAACTCAGAGCGAAGGCATGGCGAAGGCACAGCGACCACGGAGCGGTTCCGTCTGCTATAATTATACCGAAAAAGGCAAAGAACAGGGTGCCACTTTTCACAAATATAAAGTGGGATACGATGACAATAACAATAACAAAAGGGTTATGTACATACCCTCCTTTGGAGGGATGAATTAGAATTCTAAATCTCTATATCTATGCATATAGATATAACCGAGTACTCTCTGCTTCCTGTGCTGTAGTTCTCGTGCCTTGCTCGTAATCTCCATATTGTTCAGCGGATAGCCCAACCTCAAACACTCTAATATTGCTTCTGTAGCTATCAACTTCAGTTTTGGAGGCAAGCTTTGGACATATTGCAGCGCATTTTGTCCGTCTCGTAAAAAGAGTTTCGATAATTCTTTTTCCATAGTTCTTTATCATACGAGTATATTGCCATCTTTGTTTAAACTATCTATGAAGAAGGTTGTTAATTGGGAAACACTGGTAGCCTTAGTGCTATTGCAACGATCTTATTATAAACATATTCACCCCTTGGCAAAGATGATGAACATCATACACCACCGTTGGACTGTCATATTCCATATTGAGGATGCTTTTGTCATAGTGGATAGAATAATCCACTCAAGCAGAATGTCACTGTAATGAAAGCTGAAGTCCCCGCCATGCAAGAAGGGACTTTGTTATGTATGTACTGGTGGTCACAAGCACCCTAAAAGAGCATCCACCACGTTGGGATGTTAGTAACTAGTTTGGAGTTATTGCAGTAATAAATTCATGTCAACCGAGTAACCAGCAGCCTTCAACTCTTTGGCTAATTCCATCTGCCATCCGCCACTTTCGTCCATCGTTTTGAATATTACTCCTTGGTAATCACTAGGAATCTCAATATCTCCTTTACGTAATGCACAAACCCTATTTCGACCAAGTTTTGCTATCATATAGCCGTGCTCGAACACAACATTTTGACGTGCTCTTTTTTTATAGTCACTCTCATTTTTTCCCTTTCCATCATCGCAATATGTATAGAGAACTATCGCAAACCCAACATTACTATATTTTTCGAATTTTTCGATGATTGTATTTCCTTCATCTGCTTGACGGAATAACACCACAGGTTCAAGTCCAACATTTTTCAGAAAAGCTTCCAATTTTAGACGGGCAGTCTCATCATGACCGTGTACGATGAACACCTTAGAATTATCTACTATCATATTAATTGTTTCTTTCTTATTTTGAATACCACTTTCTTCCAGTTGTTTTTGGACATCGTTAATAATATTTGTACATTCCTCCACTAGGCCTTCGTGAGGGAGCAAGTCACTATTACTATAATAAAAACCAATAACATTTTTAGGTATTTTACTGTTAGCTATCTGTTTACATTCTTCGATTGTTTTCTCTGAACGAAATATACTTAACTGTCTTATTTCGTTATTCGTTGTGTTAAGACGTACCCCCTTAAAAATGAAAGTTGAACTCTCTAAATAAGGCATAATAACATCTCTCCTCAACATTTGTACGTCAGATATGTTGAACTCAAATAACGTTTGATTACAATTGAGTCTAGAGTCGTAATAGTCTATTTTTACATGATAGTACATTTTATTCTGTTTTAAGGTGAATTCTTTTTTGTTAATACCCTTTTTATTTTACTATGTACTTTAATTCGAGAGAATTAGAGCTTAATCTCAGTTATTTATGTCTATATCTTTGTATCTTTACATAGTCGTGTATTATGTTGTTTTGATGTTGCAAAGGTACGACTTTTTTCTCAATCAGCAATCTTTTTTGTGTATTCTATTACAAATCTTACCACTTCAGTCGCATCTGTATTCTCCATTGTTGACGGTGGTTGGAGTCAATCAATTCGTAGCTGGAGCCGAAGGTGTCGCGGTCGGTGTAGGCGGTGATGCCGTATTTGATACCGATGTTCCAGTGGGGGGTGATATCGTAGCGTGCCACCAGATAGCAGCGGTAACCCTCGTTCTGATACGCCATGCTGTTGTATTGGTAGATGAAGTCGCTCTCTGCGGTGTAGAGCCGCGCCTCGTAGTCGTCCACGTCGAACCACGCCACCCTCGCCGCAATGGTCAGCGGGATATGTTGTGGGTGATACTGTACGTCTTGATACAACAGCAGTCCTTTGTCCGCCTGTGTCGCGTCGCCGTGATAATGGGCGTAACCGATACGCGTCACCAACCGCCAATCGCCCGTGCTATATTCAATGTCGCCCTGCACCTGGTGGCGGTAGGTCTGTTCCAACAGGTAATGCCCGTCCACCTGCGTCGAGGGGGTGATATTCCGGCCTTTCTCCTTGTAGCGGTAGCGCACATTCACCGACAGCCCTTTGACGAGTTCCACAGCCCTCGAAAGCGTCACACGATATTCCTGCCCGTGGCTGGGAGCGTAGACAAGGTATTTCATGTGTGGGAAATAGAAGAAGTCGGCCATGCCCGTAGCCGTTATGCCCAGCGGCAGCCGCCCTTGGTAGTGGCAGCCTATGCCCATCTCGTTCTGCGGCGTGCTGCTCTGCCCAAGGGCGATGGCGTGCAAGTTGTGGTAGGTGGGGGAGTAGTAGCGCATCAGCAGGCTGGCGCGATGGTTGTTGTTAAAGATAAACTCTCCGCCCACCACAGCCGCTGGGCTGATGTTGGCCACCGTGCTGTCGAAAGCGTGGTTGTAGCATATCGCCGCCTCGCCAAACAGCAGCAGCCGACGATGACGGTAGGTGGCATCGATGCCCACATTGAAATTCTCATTCCCACGAAATGCGTTGTCGTTGTAGACGTATGTGGCAGGTTCGATAACCTTTTTCAAAAATGTCGCTGCGCCAGTCAATCCTATCTGTAGATTGCTGTTGCGGTACTCCAAATGCCCGCCGACAAGGTGCTCGCCTAGCTGGTTCCGCTTCTCGATTTCTGTCGCCGTGCGGTGGTAGCCCGAATTGTAGAGACTCTGCACTGTGTCCTCCTTTTCCTTCCGAGGAAGAGTTGCGTCGCGATTCACATACGAGTATGCCAAAGCCAGGCTCCAATGCTGCGACAGGGCTATTGTGGTCGCTGCTCCGCGCAGGTAGCCGTACTCCGTGAATGCACCGCTGGGACGAATGCCCTGCGTGTTGCGGTAGATGCTCGTCTCCCATGCCGCCCTAGGGCCAAACCCTGACCACAGCGTCAGCCCCTGCCCGAATTGGGCGTGATATTGACCTATCACCACCCTTTTCAAATAAGGATGCTGGCCGCTTCCCACATACCGCCCGACATCGTTAATCATCAAACTGTAGCCATAGAAATCAAACCCCTGTCGTTGACTCCCAGCAAAGAATGCCTCGCCCGGGTCTTTGTCGCCCGACAGTTGCAGCTGTACCCGGTCTTTGTACTTGAAATAGTATCGCCACATCAGACGCAGGTTGTCGCCCTCATAGATGCTGTCGCGATAGCCTCGTGCTTGCTCCACAGTGCCTCCCACGCCCATCACTAGATTGCTGTGTCCATGTGCCAGCATCTCCTTCAAGGTGACACGTTGGGATGTCTCTATAGGCTTGAACGTCACCAATGGCCGCAGCAACTCCACCGTCATGCTGTCGAAGCCGTTGATGGTATACAGCTCTTCTGCACTGAGCAGCGGGCCGTATAGCACCACATACGCCTTCAGCCGCTCTCGTTGTAGGTCGTTCACAAAGGGGAAGTCGCTCAGCAGCACCACCGTATCGTTCACATTGGCAGGCTTGTCGCGGTAGGTCTCATATAGTTCCATCAACTCCTCCACCGTCTCGTCCTCGCCTTCCTCCGACAGCAGTTCCAAATAGCTGCGCCATGCATAAGGCATCAGCTCCTGTGCGTTACCGGCTAAAGGTAGCATAATAAGTAGTGCAAACAGTATCAGTAATGTCCTCTTCATGGTATTCTCAATATTATTGGCAAGTGGTCGCTGTAGCCCCCAAGATACTGCATCCCCGTATAGGTACGAAAAGGCCGTTTGCCCATATATTTTGTGTCGTCAGTCAGCATAAAGTCGGGCGCAAACACCTCTGCCGTCAGTTCTCGGTTGGCAATCATCTGGTCGATGCACGACCAAGCGTCCTTATACTTGTAGCTGCCCACACCCGCTGTAATCTTGCACATCAGGTTGTAGAATCCCACCGCGTTCTGGCATCCTCCCTCAAAGCCCAACCCCTTGCTGATAGCTTCCTCTTCGGGTGCTGAGTTGAAGTCGCCCATAGCCAGCACCAGTGCCGTAGGGTGTGCCCGCTGGATGCTATCCATCACTTCTAATAACAGGTGGGCAATCTCCATCCGATGCCGCTCCGCCACAGCTCCATTTCGTTTCGATGGCCAGTGGTTCACAAACAGATAGCAGCTGTCGCCTCCTCCCAGTACTCCGCCTACCATCAGTATGTCGCGAGTGTAGAAGTCTTCTGAGCTGTCTGAAACATCTATTCTCCGCGACTCAAACACCTTGAACAATCCTTTCCGATATAGCAACGCGCAGTCAATCCCCCGCCTGTCGGGCGATTCGTAATGTACAAACTCATACCCCTGCTTTCGCAATGGAGTGAACCTGCACAAATCCCGCAGCACACGGTCGTTCTCCACCTCCGCCAGCCCTACCACCACCGGCCATTGCATGGCGGCAACCATCTTGTATATCTTGTTGCGCTTGTCGGCATAGCGTTTGGCTGTCCAATGGTTCTTGCCCGTAGGTGTAAATTCCATGTCCTCCTTCAGCGTGTCGTGCTGCGTGTCGAAGTAGTTCTCCACATTCCAGAATGCCATTGTCCACCGCCCTTCATCCTGTGCACAAACATCGGTTGTGTACAAGAACAGTCCAAGAACGGTGGCTATGAGCAATCTTTTCATTTCTGCATATAGTTGCGTATCCGTTCGGCCATCTCCATGGCTTCTTTTGGGTCATTTCCCATAAGGGCATGAATGAATTCGTGTCCGGGAAGGTTGGTGCGCACTATCACCTGATAGTTTCCTCTGCCCCATGGAAGATTGTCGGCATTGTTCCATGTGACGTTCACGATGCTGTCGTATGGCACCCGGACACCCCCCATCACCAGAAACCCGTCATAAATGAGCAAAGGCACTTCGGCAGTCCACAGCGACTCTACAGGCTCGCCATATTGTGTTGTTATCTTCTGCCAGTAATCCTCCCGTCGCTTATCCAAGGTCTGCTGCACCTGCGGTTCGATACGATGCTTATTCCATATCATCAGTATGAAGGGTAGGAGGGAAAGCAGTATTATCCCTATCGCTTCAAATGTTGTCATCATGGGTTGTTGATGTTAAGAATACCCCGCACCAAGTTGTTATCCTGATGCGGGGCATTGGTATAGACAATCGACTATGCCAGATTCATCGATTTCTTGATTTCTTCAATCTTTCCATCCAACGCAGCATTCACCTTGTCGAAGTCGGACTTGTTTTCGAGGCATCCCTTCACGCCAAAGTAGAACTTAATCTTAGGCTCCGTGCCGCTGGGGCGCACAGTCACCTTGTTGCCTTTGTCGGTGAAGTATTGCAGCACATTGCTGGAGGGAAGGTCGATAGTCTCTTTCTTGCCCGTCACGGTGTCGGTGCTCTCGTGCAGCTTGTAGTCCTTGATGCAGACCACCTTCTCGCCGTCGATTTCCTTGGGCGGGTTCTCGCGGTAGTCCTTCATCATCTGCTGAATTTCCTCGGCACCGCTCTTACCCTTGCGCACCACGCTCAGGCCGCCTTCCTTGTAGAAGCCGTACTCCTTGTAGATGTCAACCAGCACGTCGTAGAAGGTCTTGCCCTGCTCCATTGCCCAGGCTGCTATCTCGGCAATCATCGAGCAGGCCGACACGGCATCCTTGTCGCGCACAAAGTCGCCAATCATATAGCCGTAGCTCTCCTCGCCACCGCCGATGAACACTTCCTTGCCTTCCAACTGGCGAATCTTGTCGCCAATAAACTTGAAGCCAGTCAGCACGTCGTACACCTTCACGCCCACCTTCTTGGCAATGTCGGCAGGCAGCTCGCTAGTGACGATGGTCTTGATGATGAATTCTTTGCCGGTCAGGCGGTTGGTCTCCTTCCACTCCTTTATCAGGTAGTAGATAAGCACCGACATGGTCTGGTTGCCGTTGAGCAGCATCCACTCGCCGTCGGGACGTTTCACAGCCACACCCACGCGGTCGGCGTCGGGGTCGCTGGCGAACACGATGTCCGCGTCAATCTGCTTGGCCAGTTCCACTGCCATCTTCATGGCTGCCTTCTCTTCGGGGTTGGGGCTGGGGGTTGTGGGGAAGTTGCCGTCGGGCGTGGCCTGCTCCTTCACCACGTTCACATTGGTGAAGCCCAGCTTCTCCAGCATACGCGGTATCAGCGTGATACCCGTACCGTGCAGCGGGGTGTACACTATCTTCAGGTCGTGATGCTTCTTAATCAGTTCGGGATGCAGCGAGTTTTGCTCGATGCGGTTCAGATACACACTGTCCACATTCTCGCCAATAATCTCAATGTTGCTCTCGCCACCCGTCATCTTCACATCTTCCAGTTTCTGAATCTTCAGCACCTCGTCAATCACGTTGGTGTCGTGCGGGGCCACCAGCTGGCAGCCGTCGTCCCAATAGGCCTTGTAGCCGTTATACTCCTTCGGGTTGTGGCTGGCAGTCACCATCACGCCCGTCTGGCAGCCGAAGTGACGCACGGCAAACGACAGCTCTGGAGTGGGGCGCATACCGTCGAACAAGTATACATGGAATCCGTTGGCGGCAAGCACATTGGCAGTAATCTCAGCAAATTCGCGACTATGGTTGCGGCTGTCGTGGCTCACGGCTGCCTTGATGGGGTTGGCATTGGGAAAACACTTCTTCACATAGTTCGCCAGGCCTTGCGTCGCCATCGCCACCGTGTACTTGTTCATGCGGTTGGTGCCCACGCCCATAATGCCGCGCAGGCCGCCCGTGCCAAACTCCAAGTTGCGGTAGAAACTCTCGTTCAGCTCGTTCGGATTGTTCTCCATCATCTCGCGGATAGCCTGCTTCGTCTCCTCGTCATACGACCCGTTGAGCCATGTGGCGACATTGGCTTTTGCCGAGGCATCGATGTTCAAATTTTCGATATTCGTCATAGTCGGATTCCTTTCTTTTATGAGTTAAAAAATGCAAAAATTTCAATCTGCAAATTTACATAAAAAATATTGATTTATATATACACAAATAAAAATATATTCATAAAACACGAATTATCATAAATTTACCATTAATTATTCATGGATAATTCGTGATTTATTCACGATAATTCGTGTTTTTTTTGGAGGAAAGCTATAAACTTTTGCTCTAGTTTGATAAAAGGCTGATTTTAACTTCCAGTTTTCCTACCGCACCACCTTTGTAAACACGGGTGCCTCTCCTTCGGCTACGGTCACGTAAACCTTCATCTCTCCCGCAGGAGGCATATCGGGTTTGTCTTCGCGGGGCAGGTCGACGGCTGTGAACAGATACTCCGTGCCTTCGGGCAGGGCGCGGGCAGCCACCTTGGTGGCCTTGGCGTTGAGCATCGGGTAGCCGTCTACGGCGGCATCGAAAATGGCAGACTCTTCTTCGCTCACTTCATGCTGCTCGGGAAATTCCTCCAACTGGGTGTATTCGCCCTCGATGAAGCCACCGGCCATCAACCATTGGTCAACCTCTTTCGGCATGGCTTCTAGCCGTGCGGCACGCACACCGTAGCCGGGGAGAATCTCTGCCTCGGGCTGTTTCTCTGCCAAGTCCTTTACACTCGACTCCAGTCCACCGCTGCCGAACGTACAGAACGGCACCACTTTCTTGCCACTCAAATCCACATTGTCCAAAAATGCGGCGATAGGCGGCGCGTAGGTGCCGAACCACACGGGATAGCCGATAAACACGACATCATACTGGGCAATGTCGGCCTTGATAGGCTGAATAGTAGGGATAACCCCCTGTTCGCGCTCCTGCATACAGCGTTCAATCGTTGCCTGAAAATCCCCATCGTAAGGTATCTCGGGAACAATCTCCTCCATGTCGGCACCCAGCCGCGTGGCAATCTCCTCCGCCACCGCCTTGGTGTTCGACGTTTGTGAATAATAGAGAACCAGCATCTTCGGTGCCTCTTTCTTCGGGCCGCACGCTGTGGCGACCATCATTGTGGCTGCTAGAGCCATCATCAGCTTCATTTTTTTCATGTTTATAGTATTGTGTTTAATGTTTAACATTTGTCTGCCAGTGTGTGTCTCGTTGGTCTCTATGTGGCTATAATTCAATACGTCAACACCCATTATTTCAAAAATAATAGCCGAAAAAGACATTGCAAATATACAACAAAATTACCACATATTGATAAAAAAGTATGGTTGCCGTATAAAAAAATCTTTCCATATTCAAAAAAATGTGTACTTTTGCACCACGAAACTCCAGTATATATCCTATATATATACTTTAGTTATACTTCAGTTTTACTATATATAATAGGATAACTGAAGTATAACTAAAGTATAACTGAAGTATAACTGCTGAGTAAGGGTAAGAACCAAGAATGAATATCAACTAAATAAAAAGTAGAATTATGGCACAGCTTGACAACAAATTTCCTACCCTGCCTCCGGGCAGGTACGACGGTTTCACGGTGTATGTACGTAATGGCAAGCCCATTGTGCGGCGTAGCCGGAATGACAAGGGCAACCCCTCGAAGTCGCTGGTGCAGTCGGCGGCGCGGCTGCGGTGGAACAATGTGCAGCGCCTCTGGGGCACCTTCCCCAAGGAGTGGCGTCCCCGCTATCAGAATCGTGCGGTGGGATGCTGTAACTACAACACCTTTATGTCGTTGAACATGCACGATACCCCGATTTACCTCACCAAGCAGGAGGTGGAGAATTATGCCAGTGTGCTGGTGCCGCTGGTGGTGTCGCACGGCATATTGAAGGAGATTGCCGTGGTGTTGGACAGTCAAGGGCTTATCTCGGACATTAAGGTGGGCAGATTTACGATTACGCCGCAAACCACTGTGGGCCAGTTTGCCAAAGCCATCGTGAGCCACAACCGCGACTATTGCAACGGTGACCAGCTGACCTTTGTGTTGGGCCGTCAGACTATGGATGCCTATGCTCCGCGAGCAAGTTTTGTGTGCCATACGGTCACGCTCGACCTATTTTCGGAGCAGCCTTTGGCAGAGGCTGTTGGCGACAGCGACGGTTTTGAGGTGCGCAACGGTATGCTGGCGAGCCATGTGGTGTCGGGTGCCGCTACATGGGTGCACGAACGCCCCACGACAGATGGCGAGCCCTTGGTGTCGACGCAGCGGCTGTGGTGCGAAAATTCCGGGTATATAGCCCGCTACACCTCGCCAGAGGCCTTGGAGCGCGCAGCAGAGTCCTACGGCAAGGGCAAGGCGAGTATGCTCACCCCCGACCCGACCATGGACGAGCAGGCAGGGAGACTCTGATTTCTACGGAAGTCAGCCCCACATTAGTCCGCATGACAAGTCCATCGGCATGAGGATAGGGTATGATGTGCCTGTTAGGGTAGAAATGCATTAATACCCCAAGGTAACCGCTACAGACAAACACGGATAACACGAATGCCGATTCGTCAGATTCGTGTTATTCGTGTTCAAAATAAAATAATTTGGCTGTATCGGAAAAATGTTGTATTTTTGCAAATCAAAAAGGTCAAGATATGAGCAAGTATGAGATACCATTCCTTACAGCTGCGGTGCATGCTTTTGGGGAACGCTTCACGATGACGCGACAGGCGGCGTTCAATTATTTGCACGAGCATAAGGGGTTGGCGTTCCTGATAGAGTTCTACGATGTAGAACACTTGCAGTCGATGGACGAGACCATTGACGACCTGATTGTTTATTGTCAAAAGAATGGAGGTACGCTCGCATGAACCAGCCAACTCACCATCAGATAGCAACGTACTTAACAGATTATGTCTTGAGTGAGCTGGTGAAATATGTAATGGAGGACACCGGTTGTGGCATCGAGCAGGCAATGGAGAAAGTCTATACATCCCCGCTGATGGAAGCCCTGCAAGACGAAGAAAACGAATTATACGTGCAAAGTCCGGCATACTTATATGAAATTATGAATGGGCAATTGCAGAACAATTAAAACTAATAGGTTTCAAGAAAAATGAAAAAAATTAGTTTGTAATACGAAAAAAATGCGTATCTTTGCACCGAATTTGAAAACGAAAAATATGACGTAAAAAAAATAGATATAAAAGACATATATTGAGCTGACGCTCTTGTTCTCGTTGGAAGAATGTCTGGAAAACGTTATTACCGAGTGAGAATAAGTTGGCGAAAGTTCGCGCATAGGCGTGAATTCTTTCCCCTTATTTTACTCACAGGTATTTCCAGACAACCTTTCCAACAAAATAAGGTGGCATAATAGCATAGAAAGGATTTGCGCCTTTCTTTATGCCCTAATAGAAACATCGGCTTTGCTCAATAGGCTGACAGAGGGAAAAAATGTAACGTAAAACAAGTAAATGATGAAAAAAACAGGTATTTTATTGGCATTAAGCCTTATGCTGTTCACGGGATGTAACGTCTTGATATCTCCAAAAGTTTATCAAGAAGAAATTGAAGATTTTGTAAAGTTCAAAATCGCAGTCTTACAAATGATGTCCGACACATACTCCGAAAATGAAAAAGATGCTGAAATCTCATCTTAGTTTTTGGGAGGTGAGCTAACATCGTATGCTTATGAGCTTTGGTGGGAGAACTATTGCGACAGCATTGATGCTTTTGAGGCATCTATTGATGAAATATGGAACCAGACGGAAAATGAAACTGGATATCATACAGTGTTATCACAAATAGCTCAAGACCCCACGAACAGGTGGAACAAGATGGCAAAGATGACTTTAGAGAGATATGAAAATATTGGTGTTGTCATTTCGGAATATCAAGAGGTAGAAACATCATCTGACATCAAACTATGGGAATTTCAAGAACTGAATACGGGTTTGATAGGAACTATCTCTGTTGATACTGACAACAAATGGTATTATGAACTAACGGAATCATCAATAGAAAGGTTTTTTAGAAAATCAATTCAATAATAATACTTATGGAAAATACAGCTGAAACATTTAAATGTCCCTATTGTGAGGAAGAAATCTCTGCCAATGCAAAAAAATGCAAGCACGGTAAAGAATGGTTGATATATCGGTAAAAAGTTGTAATTTGCAACGAAATCCTAACAAACCATGCATAACGGTTTTTGGCGATTTCGGAGAAATTACAGGATAAAGGAATAATTAGAAGTCCCCATTACAATATGGCAAAGAAAGAAGAGTGCATTCGGTGTACGAGAATCAAGAACAGAGCCTATGGCTTGAATTGTTCATATTATGGTCGGCAACCAAATTATGACGATACTTTATGTCCCCATTATAATGCGGTAAAGATTTCTTCTAACAAGGAGGAAGATAATGTTAAACCTGATGCTGAAAAAGAAGGAGAATCCCAAGTAGAACGACGATGTCCTTTTTGTGGTGAAGTTATTGCACCCACTGCAATAAAGTGTAAGCATTGCAAAACATGGTTAGACCCTTCCAGAGGGAAAATCGTTGAACCCGTACATATAGATTTCAGTTCTAGAGAATTAACATTTATTAAAAAGTTGATTTCATTTTCTTGGGTGTATTCCAAAGAACATCATCTTAAAAGATTTAGGGTAGATGGTGACGATATTTATATCGAAACCCAAGAGGGTCCAAAATTTTCTGCATCATTAAGTAAATGTAAATTCTTCCATACGGGATCGGGCTTCCACTACATAACTGTGGAATCTGGCTGGAAAGAGATTAGTTTTGCAGAAATACCCTTTATGTTCTCTTTCGATGAATGGGAGGTCATTATCAGTTTCTGCTTAAATGCACAGAATTCGGAGGAGCACCCTATTAATAAAATAGCATCAATAAAAGATACAGTCACTGATATTATTAATATTTTTACACGATAATCAAATGGAAATTAGAACAAAACATTGTCCGTACTGTGACGAAGAAATTATGTTTGACGCAAAGAAATGCAAACATTGTGGTGAATGGCTTACTGAAGAAGACCGAATGGTCAATGAACCTCTCCCCCCCAAAAAAGGCTATATTATTGGAGCGTTGGTTGGGGGTATTATTGCAGCTGCAATTTGTACTATCTTATGGATACTTGTTGTCGGGTTAACTGCATATGAACACTCTGCCTATGCTTTAGTTGTCGGTATTATTGTAGGTTTCGCAGTGCGTTGGACTGGGCGAGGAGAAACTACTCGGTTCGGAATAATGGCATCTATCTGTGCCATAATTTCGTGTTTCTTAGGTGAATTTCTTAGTGGTGTTGAAATAGATTTCTTATCAATACTCTATTATGTAGTAGCTGCTATGGAAGCTTATTATATGGCACGGAACCAACCAAGACAATAAGTTTACTTGTTATCTTTCTCGTCAAAGATGTAAAATTGTACAGATAGAATCATCGATAATAGATTGTTCCTTTTCGAAAGAAGACATCCTCTTTCCCGAGTTTCCTCAAGTGGGAGATAAGGTTTTGGAGCTGTTAAGTCCAAGAAAAAGGATTGAAGAACCATCACACACTCTATAGGTGAATCTATTTTATTCTTTTTGTGTCGCGTCCCTGCCGGGACGCTGGTCTATCGGTTATCTTGTCACGGCACTGCGAGGACTTCGTCCTCTTGTACCGTGTTATGCAAGGTCGCGTCCCTGTCGGGACGGGACATGATGCCAGTATGACAGCCGATAGGACATCCCGATAGGGACACGATATGCATAACACGGTACAAGCCAATGGCGCAGTGCCGTGATAGCAGCATGACAGCTGGTAGGGCGTCCCGATAGGGACACGATATGCATAACACGGTACAAGCCAATGGCGCAGTGCCGTGATAGTAGCATGACAGCTGGTAAGGCGTCCCGATAGGGACGCGATATGCAAAACACGGTACAAGCCTATGGCGCAGTGCCGTGATAGCAGTATGATGGCTGGTAGGGCGTCCCGACAGGGACGCGATATGCGTAACACAGTACAAGCCTTAGGCGCAGTGCCGTGATAGCAGTATGATGGCTGGTAGGGCGTCCCGACAGGGACGCGATATGTAAAACACGGTACAAGCTTTGGCGCAGTGCCGTGATGGCTGTATAACAATCGATAGGGCGTCCCGACAGGGACGCGACACAATAAAGGCACACAACAAGCGTTATCAGAGCATGAGTTATGTCAGTACATTGTATCATATCGTCCTGCGCACACACCGCAGCGAGTTGGCTATTGCCGAAGAGTATGAGAATGAATTGTATGCCTATATGAATGGCATCATCAATAGCTATAACGGCAAACTGTACCGCATCGGCGGGATGCCCGACCATGTGCATCTGCTGGTATCCTTGCCAGCCACATTGGCTCTGGCCTCTTTTGTGAAAGAGTTGAAAGTGTCATCCAGTAAATGGATGAAAACCACCCCACACTTTCCTAAGTTCACTGGATGGTCGCAGGAGTATGCGGGATTCACATACAGTATACACGACAGAGACAAGATCATCAATTATATAAAGGGACAGAAGGAGCATCACAAGAAGATGGCTTTTGCTGAGGAGTATAGGCGGTTTATCGAGGCCAATGAGGTGGCTATAGACAACCGGTTCTTCATGAAGGATGCATAGTCGCGTTCCTGTCGGG
>JAEEGH010003880.1_pt1 | contig 38763 bp, 39 predicted proteins | sample 9134181 | NCBI WGS metagenome assembly JAEEGH01 (sample SAMN16246544, study PRJNA631951) | gut metagenome | biome: gut microbiome; feature: rumen; material: DP-attached | host: Bos | place: Iran: Karaj | collected 2018-10 | reverse complement strand
TCCACTTGCCCGAAGCATAAAGTAATCATCACCCTTGAGTTCGCCTCTTATAATTTCGTCAAAGTCTTCTATGTTCTGCTCTGCGTATGATGGAATACCGCAAGCAACAGAACCTACTACCGGGACTTGAGTTTTCTTGTTTATTCTTACACCCCTATGTAAAAAATTGCTTATTATCCCGCTCTCTTCCAGTTCCTTGATGTAATCATAAACACTCGATTTCGATTTCAAACCCACATGGTCACATATTTCCTGATATGTCGGAGATGGCAGATTGTCTTTTATACGCTCTCTAATAAAGGCAAGTATCTTATCTCGCGTTTCACCGTATTTACAATTCATGGCTGGCTTGCCTCCTTTTCAAAACCGAACATTTGTTCGTTTTTAAGTAAAGCCATTATACAACTCTAAAAAATAAATGTCAATCGGATTTAATAATTTTTGCGAAAAAATAATTTTTTATTTTTTTAGTGAAATGACCGATTTTGTCATATTTAAGTGATATAATTTTCTATCTGCTATTCATATTATATAATTTTTATGCTAGCGGATTTTAACTTCTTTTGTCGGTTTGACTGTTTTTTTGTAGAAAAAATCGGCAGCGCATTGCTACCGACTCTAATTCACACATTTTATTATAAATATTATTATTTATTCTGTTTCCAAATTCTCTGGATTAAATAAATCGTCATCAAAAAACTCTTTAAGAGACATCCCAAATCCCTCGGCAATTAGTATTACCGTATTAAGATTTATGCTTTTATGGTCTTCGTCAATTAAATGTTTAAGCGTCATTTCTGATAACGCAACCTTACGACACAACTTGTATCTAGTCATTCCGTTTTTTGCAAGTAAATTACTAACTCTTAAGGCTACCGCCCTTGATGTTTTCATATGCATAACCCCCTTGTAATATATATAAGTTTAGCAAAGGGATATTTAAAAAATACTATCGTTTTCGTTAGTATTAAGTTGACTATAATTCTCCAATTTATTATAATTTAGACATGAAAATACCAACCAAAACGTGCTGTGTTACTGGGCATCGATATAAAGGTTTTCCATGGAACTACAATGTCGACAAGGCTCGAACAAATGGTTATTTGAAAAGAATGTATGAGATTATAGAAAACGTCATTACAAAAGGCGGTTTCAATCATTTTATTTCCGGGGGCGCTTTAGGAGTAGATATGGACTTTGCAGAAGCGATCCTCTATTTCCGTGACAAGAAACATTATGATATCACGCTTGAAATTGCTATCCCTTGCCCTAACCAGGATTTGAAATGGTCGATACAGGACAAAGACAGGTACAAGACAATACTCGACAGTGCAGATGCAAAAACCCTACTTGCCGAACACTATACATCATTCTGCATGCATAAACGTAATGAATATATGGTCGATAATTCCGATCTGGTTTTGGCTTTTTGGAATGGCGAAACATCTGGTGGCACATACTATACAATATCTTTTGCCAAGAAAAAAGGCAAACGAGTGTTCACTTGTATGCTAAATGAGATTAAAAATACCTGATACTATGTACCAGGTATCTTTTTACAATGGTGGCGGGAGTGTCATTTCCCGCATCTCCGTACACTTAAGGGTGTTAGTTGACACACTTTACTACCTCACCATTATAAACACTATGTTTCCCCTATTACCATTAATCGTCATTTAGTTATTTCTATAGTTTATAATAATCTATCAAATACTTTAAATATTTCATTAGGACGTTTTTAACTTTTTCATTTATAGTAAGATTATGACTGATAAGCTCCTTTATTTTATAAATGTATGATGAGGCCGTGGTAAAATCATCAAACAAAAAAAGACTGGTATAACTCTTTGACAAGGATCGTAATATAGGATTCAAATATTTATCAATTTTGAGTAAAACATTTTGAGCATATTCTTCATCTTTATCATATCCATATTTTAAAAACTCAATGAATTCATTTTTGAAATGACTTTCTAAAACTTCTTTTGTTTCTTTCGTTTCCGCAGCAGGAGGTCTATGAATCAATAGCTTCACCGTGTTCTTTTCCACCGCAAAATAATCAAGTAAATCTTGTAAAAGCCAACAGGCATGTAGTGCAGTGTGGTTACAATTTATAAATAGGTTTTCCCATACTTGCTTATAATTTGTGCCTTTATCAAGTGAAAACATTTTTTGTTTTGACCATTGACACTTAAATAACAATATATCTTGAACCTTATTTGGCTGTTCCGATAATAAGAGATGGGCAACACTACGCAACATCTCCCCCCATGCTGTTTCTTTAATACAATAATCCTTATATTCAAACAAATAAGGGGTTGTATTTTCGAGAAAATAATCACGTTCAGTTAAATCTTCAATGTAATATCTGCGCTTCCCCTCAAAAACTATACTGTTTATTAAATCCATAGTTTCTCTCTATTTATATTGAAATCCCGACTTTACAGCAAAAAAGAAAATATCTTTTGCATAATCCATTTGTTTTTTTGTTAAACTATTATTAGCACTAGCAATCGATCGCATATATTTAATCATGTTCTCTTGTTTGCGATTCAGCATTTTATATTTAGTATTCCACAATAATAGTTTCATCCATAAAACAGTATTGTAGAAATTAGTATCGTCTTCAATAAAAGCCAATACCTCATTACTTGAGAAAAATTCAAATGGAGTATCACGCAACGATGGTTTAATACTGGTAGTTATTTTTTTAATCTCACTCCAACACTGTTCTTTTCTAGCCCACATTCTAGGTTCTGGATGCTCTTTTGGCGCATTAGATATAATACCATGAACTTTCGGTAAAAGATCTAGCGCAATGGAGACAATATCATTTGGCATATTTTTTTGTTCCCAAATCTCAAACAACTCTATACGCTTTTTATAAATATAAGAAATAAGGCTTAATGTGTAAGAAATCACATTGCTTTTATATGTAAGCCCCAGCTTTTTAGCCATTTTATCGAGCTTTCTATAAAGAATAATATTTGCATATGCAGCTTTGAAGAAATCTTCGTCTGGTAGTTTTAACATTGTTTTTACATTTGCATTAAAGAAAGTAAAACATTTTTCTCGTCCTTGACAAACGACATCAGGATGCTGCTCCCAACAATTAATAGCTATTGCTAAATCTATTTTTGTAAAGCGCTTATCTTTTGGGTTAGTTGATGTAAATCTCTTTGTCCCATTATTTCTTCTATACTCTGTATCATATTCACCATTTGTACGTTCAAAATAGCAAATATAGTTTTGCTGGTCTGCGGTCGAAACAATACTCTGTGATAGTTTTTTTATTTGGACATAGAACGGCAAGTTTGAAGGCGGATCGGATTTTTTTATGGCTGTTTGTGTGTTTGAAAAAACACTTATATTGCGAATTAAATTTTCTGCATTCCCTATATTTTTAACAACGGTTAATTTAACAGGAACTATAATTTCATCAAGTTCCTTATCTAACTTATCTTTTAAGCATTCATATAGGGTTGCTGTTGTTTGGCCACCATTAACAATTTGAAAGTTGTCTATGCATGAAATAGCTACGATTTTTGAATGAGCATTTGAATCTGGTAGCACTTTTATATTTGTAGCGACGGCAGAAATACCATTATTATAAGAAACAAATTCATCTGGACAATTCTTAACCGTATCAAGTATACCTGCATTAACTTTGGCGGTCCGCTTTAAATATGATCTTACATTAGGTTCTAATAATCTAATGCTATCTTCTTTATATAGCCTTGCAAGCCATTCACCTTTTAGTGAACACATATATACATCAAAATCTGGCGTCGAAGAAATTCTCAAAGCAGAAATACTAGATTGAAATAACTCTAAAAAATTAGTTTCTACCGATTCTTTATTGAGTTGACTAAATTTATTCTTTAAGTCGTTAAGATCATATGTTCGGAAAGATACTCTTTGCCCCGCAATTTCTTCCACTCCATCTTTTTGAAGTGAAGATTGTATTAAATAGTTCGCTATAAAACTAACAACTATTTCATTATTTTTAAGTTCTTTGCTAATTCTATCTGCAATTTCAAATGATATCGATTCTTCTCCAAATTCTCGATAATTGTTTTTTACAATGCGTTCAATAAAATTAGTGATTTTTTGATACTCGGTTTTTAATTCGTTTTCAGACAAGAAAGAATCGTCATCGTTTTCATTTCCGTATTTTACTATATAAAGGTTGTATGTACTATTATCCTCATCATAAAAGTACCCATCAAGATTACACTTTAAAGCGTCAAACTCTTCCTCACATATATCCACGTTAGATGGATCAAGTGATTCTAAATTTTTGAAAATGTATCTTAAAAAAGAATATTTTTCCTCTATTAAATCACCCGAATCATCTTCGCTTTGAAATAATTTTACCTTATTAATAAGTTCTTTATTAAAGCTTCCCATACAATCCCTCTTCTGTTATTTCAAAATCTTTAATCGCATCTAAATGAATTCTGTACTTTACACTAAAAATCCCACCCGGTAGAACATCATTTGTTATTTTGGGGAAATTGGCAAGGACTTCATACTGTTTAGCTTTTTGTAATGTAAAATGGTATTTACTTTTGTAAACATCCAAGTCTATTTTTGCCTTTAGTAAATTTACAATAAAAAATGATTTATTATTAATACTATGAAGAAGTGGCAAAATTTCTTTGGCACAACTAACAACATCAAATCCATCCATGGATTTTTCCAAAACATATACTCTTAAAAAAAGATTTGTTAAGGAATGAGGAAAAGACTGTGCTAATTGATTCTCGTTAGAAATAAGTATGCTAGAATCAATTTGGCTCAAAGTTGACTTAACTTCAAGAGCTTTTGACCCAAATAAAAAATCTCTTTTATTTCTACTTGGTCCAGCCCAACATTGAACTACATCTTCCCCTTTTATGCTAATTAAGTTTTTTAACTCTAGTAGTTCTGCACAGAGTCCTTGTTCTTCTTGCAAGGAAAGACTCTTGCTTTCTTTAGTAAAAAAAGACCTATATTCTTTAATAACCAAATCTAAAGCCTCAAAAGCAGAATAGTAATCTATGGTGTCAATTATAGAATCACATAAGGAACTTGAAAACGCAATAAACAATTCTACATTGTTCGTTTTGTTTCTAATCTTTATATATTGTTTTGTTTTGTCGATAGTTGGTTCACAACTTAAAGAAATTTCTAACCCTTTAAGTTCAGGCAGCTCAACATTGTCAAGGACATTTTGCTCAAACTCTAAATAAATAAACTGTGAATCGCTTGAACGACCAATATATATTTTTGTCTTTGTTTTAAGGGATAAAAAATAATTTGAAATTATTATTTGTTGGTCCTCAATTTTTGAATCCAGCAACTCTCTCCATTTATCGTATATCGTTTTATTCATTAGGGTTCTCCTTGTCATATTCTTTTGAATCTATAGCAAGTTGCCTATTTTCTGCAGCTATATAATCTTTGGTAACATAGTAAAGAATTGCAGAATCTTCATAATTTGATGTATGAGGGAACCAAATAGTTGGTCCACTTACATTTATAGCATCATTTATTAATTGACCGCGCTTTGCTATTATTTTGTTCTTTTGACTGTCATATTGTTCCGTCAACTCTTTTTCATATAAATCAACAATATTTATTGAAATAACAGCATGTTTTTCGTCAAAGCCAGGATACTTTGCTGCAGGATTATAATATTTAACTTTAGTATACTCTTCACTGTTTGGAGCAAAAAACTCTGCAAAATCTTTAGGGTCTGCCAAATTCTTTATTGTAAAATACTCCATACTGCTGCTTTCACCACTATCTCTCAAAGCTCTCTTTGGCTTATAAATCGAATATGGTCCTATCATAACTCTAGAAGAATCTGAAGACGCATAAACAGAATGTAAAACTACTGTCCAGCTGGTTAGTTCTCCTTTTTCAACTAAATTTGCTATATAATTAATCCAGTTTTTAACACTAATAAAGCCATACCCGTATTCACTTGAATATTCTTTATAGTTCCTTAAATAATCAAGCACTAATTCGGAAGATACATTTTTAAAGACAACTTTATTGTTTTTTCTTATCTCGCCATTTGACAATTTTGATATAAACTGTTTAGCAACATCAAAATTGTGTTTAATAAAGTCTCGACCAAAAGTAATTACTTGTTGGATTTGACCTGAAAAAGACACTTTATATGTTGTTGTGCTTCTCATTTTTGCCCGTGCAGTTGGTATTAAATTTGGCGAATACATTATCCTTTGTCCAACCTCGCGTGGATTTAAACGCAAATTGTACATGTCTTCCACATCTGCCTTGAATTTCTGTATTACTTTACCAACCGTTATAAAATCATTGAGAAATCTAACTGTAGTATAAACTCTGCAGACATCTAACCACCCTTTTCTATAACCAAACCAACGTCCCATCTGCAACAATGAATCGTATGTTCTGCTATTACGGTAATAATATGAAACAACTAACCCCTCAAGCGTTAATCCCCTAGAAAGCTTATCTCCGCCAATAACGATATAGTCCCCAGAAAAGGCAGAATAATCAAGCGTGTCGCCAGAATCTCCATTAATAACTTTTATATTATTCATTGCAGATTCAAGAGTTGGTAATATATATTTCGAAATATTTTCCCATTTGTCCTTAAATGAATTACCTAGCCTAACTTTACTAACCTTCTCAAATTTTGTATAATACAAATCCTTAAAATCTTTTATTTTGAAATTGTAATTATATTTTATTTCCTTATATAGTTCTGCAACATAATCCGATACGAATGGTTTTAATGTGGTAGCTGGATTCTTAAATCTTGCTATATGAATTAGCATTGAATTAAATCCATAAAACCCTCTAGACTTTTTTATCGACGATGCCAAAATAAAAGACTTTATTGCTTCTTTTAACGAATCATTTAATGTTTCAGTCGACGTTTGTGCTGTTATTCTTCTAGTATCGTTGAATAGTGAATTATAGTCAGTAATGTTTTCCACTAAATCCGTAATTTTATCGCTTGTAAAATCTTCATCGTCAATAATATCCACTCCAAAGTATTCCTTGACCCCACAATAACCATCATTAGCGGGAATCGTGAGGATAAAATCTTTTGGGTAAATATCCGTTTTCCTATCGGGATTAATAAAAACATTAGCAAATGGCGTCGCTGTATATCCAACATAAGAATAACGGTTCAATTTGTCCAAAATAGAGCGTATCATGCCATTAATCGCTGAAGCACCCTCTATTTCGTCACTATCTTTTGTGTCTACACTAGCTTGATCCACTTCATCATCTATTATAAGAACAGGAATGTCTAATTTATCGTTTGTGTAACAACTACTTTGCGAGCTAGTCAAGAAACTTAATAAATGTTTTAATACACTCTTGTTTTTCTTCACTATGGCAACAATAGGATTAAGACTATCATCTAATGTGTGGGCAGAAAAATATTTTTTCATATCGCCATAATCTTTTACATCATCGCTATATGTTAAACCCTCTATGGATAGTTGCTTTATTTTTCCAACACCAATTGCCCTACCACGTCCAGACGGTCTAGTTTCATAACCTAATACTTCAGTGTCTAACCTATTTTGGGTCTGATTTCTCAAATCTTTGGTCATCCCCGCTAAAACTATAACAATTTTATAACCAGCATCTATCGCCTTGTTTATCACTGCAGTATAATTTGCAGTTTTCCCAGATTGAATGTCGCCAATTACAAGGCCTTGTTTATTAAAATAGTTTTTCGATTTTGGGTTCGCCATATGGTCCAGAATAATATCAGAACTAACTTTAATTTTGGCAATAGCTGTTGGTTTCCAACCTTTGTTTTGTAAAAGATATTCTTCATATCTATTATAATAATTCCACGCTATGTCTTCTTTTGCCTCATCTAACCAAGGCACAAAACCCGTCGCTTCAAACACATGCGGCTCTTCTGTTTGAATAGTTAAAAACTCATTACTTATCAATTCCGCTATCTCGCTAGATGAAATATCAATAGGTTCTTGCAACGTGAGAAAATCTATATTGTTATATAAATATTTGTAATAGAAATCTCTTCTTTCTTCAAGGGATGTGAATGTATTTGCTTTTGGCATTACGCCAAACAACATAACCTTTATGCTATGATAATCACTGCTTGTCATTTGTTCTCCTCCAACTTTTCAAAAAAATCTATTACAACATTAATATGTTCCTTAAATGGTTCTAAAGAAGCAAAGCGTTTTTTTATTTCACTCATGCTTAAACCCTGTGATTTCAATGTATTATACATGTTTTCTGTTAATTCCAAAATTTCTTTTGCTGAATAAGAATCAACGCTCAACTCTTGTTCTTGTATTGTTCTAATAGGGATTGTTTTAGACAACAATTGAAAAAGTTTCGTCTTTTCAGTGTTTGTCATGTTTTGGCATAGCTTAACAATCAAAGGATGTTCGGTATTGACTGATAGCACTGTTCCAATAGACGAATGTGCTGTTTTCCAAACTTTTGTATCATCACTTTTAAGATGAGGACGAAGCTCTGGATGCTTTAAGTAATTAGCACTAGCACGAGAAGCGCTGCGAACCTTCTTGGCTATGTCTTTAAATAGTTTTTGAAGTTCAACAGGTACAACTAAAGCATTTTTACTAAAATTAATTTTAAAATCCTCATCTAAATCTGATGGAATATTTACTTCAATCCTTGCATATTTGCTTTTCTCGTCCAAACTTAATCCTTGCAAGTCAAGCCATCCGCCTTCATATATTAACCGATTATTTCTATAAATATAAAACCCTTGTTGGTCAATTAAACCTCTTCCATTTATGTATCTTTGGTCCTCTTCATCTAAATTAGAAAACACTGGTAAAACATAGGCTTTGATGTTAATCATATGATTCTTATATTCATATGAGATTTCATATATTTTCTTTGTTGATTTATTGTTTGGCAAATCAAACGGATTCCATCCCCGTATAATGATTGGCAAAGATCCAGCCAATTGAATACTCATCGTTAATTCGTGTCCTATAATATATTTGCCATAAATATGTGATAGGGATATTTCCAATTCTTCAACTATATTATATATATCTGAACGTGATATATCTCTAAATATAGTTAAATGGTTACAGTAAATGACTGTGCCTTGTTCACCTAAAAGACTACTTATAATTGGATTAGAAACCACAAATGCTTCCCATTTTTTGCTTGTTTTGATATGTTCAAAATCCAATTGAATTGTGTTTGCTATTTGTCTAAATTGTCTCGAACAAATAAACATATTCTCGCAAAAAGATTTTGCTGCTGATTTTAGCCCAGTGCTAAACCTACCAAGATCTTTGGAATTACGCTCTTTTGAAATATCTTCAAAACCAATAACAGCAGCCTCCTTCATTTTGGTTAGACTCATCCCGTCCCCGTTATCTAATATATACAAATAAGGCTCGTTACTATTGATGTCAATATATATGTTAATGTTAGTAGCATTTCCAGCAATACAATTATCAATTAAGTCTGCAATTGCATCATTAAACGAATATCCAGAATGTCCTAAAACATCCATAATATTGGTTCCAGGACTAATTGAAAAAATCTCCTTATTGTTTTCCATCATCCAATTTCCCCCATGGTTTTTAGAAACTCATGATAGTTGTTGTATGCCGCAGAAATAGAATTATGAAAGTGTCGATTTATTTCTACTAAATCACGGTTCTGCTCAAATCTGTTTATTAGCATTTCTAAAGAAACAATGTCCGCAATAAAATATATTTCAGTATTAATTAATATTTTTTCATACTCAAACAACAAATCTTTCATTTTACGCAATGACTGGAAATAACTTGAAATTGTATGTTCTGCTAATTCTTTATTGTTATGTAAAAAGAAAGAGAAAAGATTTTCGTTAGCAGAGTTGGTTTTTATAGTTAAAAAACTTTCATTTTCTTTTAACAACTCTAATTGCGTTTCAATTTTTACTATTCTTTCCTGTAATTCTTTTTGTTGTTGGGTTAGAAGTTTTAATTCCTTTTCTAAATCATCTTTCCCAAGACCTTTATATTCAGCCTTTGGTTTTATTACAACCGTTTTATTGTCAAGGGAGTCAACACTTTGTACATAATTGATTAGTAGTGGCAAGTTATTAATAGAACATACACCTTCATAAGTATAAGCCTTAAATAAATCATACCATCCATATTTAGAATCACAGGCTTGATTTAAATACTCTTCACGATTATGACTTGGAAGCATGTCCGCTCCATGCTTTGCCAAAAATTGAATAAAACTATAGTATTCTTTCTTAAGAATAACGTGTTTTTTGTCTCCATCAAACATGTCCGTCGCAATAAGAGCATTAAACCATATATCAAGCACTGGGGTGTTTAATACCCTCGTTTTCTTTTTTAATTCTCTAAATAATTTCTCCCACGTTATATCCTCGTATGAGGAAACCTTCATGAGATAGTTGTCACAAAGTTCCCATGTCAATTCTGGGGCGCAATCATTGTCAATCATTTCGGAAAGAGCTTTAGACAATACTATAAATGGTTTCAAATCATTGCGTTCTTTTTTTTCATCATTTCTTTTAATCAATATGAGTAACACAATATACGAAACTGGTAACATTGCTTTCGTACATGCAATAAAGAACTGCGATGGTTTATTGTTGTCATCAATTAAACCCAAATCTCTAAAATTAGTTAGCAGCGCATTTTTATTGGCCCCATCAATTTGCAGCTTATCTATTAATTCATTTGGGTCAAAATAATCAACATCATTATCTATTAATCGTTTTAATAATTCAAAATGTATACTAGAAACTATGCTACTGACATTTCTAGATCTGTCGATATACCATTTACCCATGCAACACCTCTAAAACATTTTGTAGAATACTTTTTAATACTGGCACAGCAATGGAATTGCCTGCTTGCCGATACATCACCTGATCGTCAACTAAAATATTAAAATCTTTGAAACCCATTAGATTCAAACATTCTCTTGGTGTGAGTTTTCTTGCTACTGCAGGTTTACCTTGGTATTCTCCAACGTATATTCTTTTGTCGCTAAAGTGTTCAGGTTTTGGAGCTTCGATACGAAAATCACCTGTCCAGTTAAATTGTTGATTTGCAGTTTGACAACCTATAATGTCTCTATTAACTCGCGCCCTTCCCTCATTCCTTTCCAAATCGGTTACATATCTAAAACCTTTAAAAGGTAAATAATACTTATTTTCAACATTTTTTTCGAGATAATCTTCTGCTGTTTTGTCAAGATCTATTGTTTTGGGTGGAAAAACAATCTGTCTATCTATGTCACTCCTAACGCCAATAACAAATAAGCGCTTTCTCATTTGAGGAAGCCCATAGTTCTGAGCATCTAAAACAGATGATGATATTTTGTAGTTTAGGCTACGGAAAACAGACTGAACAACGTCCCATGTATGGCCATGGTCGTGCGTTAACATCCCAGCCACATTCTCATATATAAAAATTTTAGGCTGGCTTTCATTTATCAGCCTTGCATAATCGTAAAATAGTGTTCCTCGAACATCTTCTAAACCAAGCTTTTTGCCATATGTTGAAAAACTTTGACACGGACTACCACCTACCAATAAATCTATTGCCCCATTATAAATAGTGCCATCAAGAAACCTTATATCCTCATACCAGTCCTTTAACAACTCCCCATAATTTGCCATGTATGATTTTTTGACTAGGTTTTCTTTTTTTGTCTCGTTATACAATTCTATTATCTTATTTTCTTTCTCTTCTTTTGATAAACCATCTATTAGTCGATTGATTTCTTCGTGAGTATATTTTAGATGTCTTTCACCATTATCACAAGCAAACAAGACTGAATATTTTACACCCATTTGTTTTAGCGCTTGTTCCACTGCACCAATTCCACTAAAAACAGTTGCTATTTTTATTCGTTGATTATTTTTCATATTTCGTTCCTATTAGTCGCAAATAATAACATATATAATGAATGCTTTATTAAAATCTATTGTTCAGGGAAAACTATTTTGTGTGTTCTACAATAATCTGCAAATAACATTTCAAATCTTTTAGACGGCATTGTTCTCCCTGTCTCCCAACGATTAATAGTTGCGAAAGAAACATTTAACTCCCTAGCAAGCGCTTCTTGACTTAAGCCCAGTTTAGCTCTAACATAAATCATTTTTTCCTTAAACAACATATCTCGACCTCAATAATTGTTATAATAAATTATAACATTTTATAACTTTTTAGTCAACAGATATTTGTTATAATAATCGCTTGACTTTTAAATAAAAGTATTTTATCATTTTATAGCATATATCTGGGTGTTGATATTTGCCACTATGTTGCCGCATAGCGTAATAGGACATCGGGTTTAGCGAGTACCCTTAAACTCGCTTTTTTAATAAAAACCCCCACTATTAAAAATAATGGGGAAAGTTTTATCATTAAGACTCCCAAAATTCAAGACACTTTTGCATCGGCATTCCACGCTCGGTTGATATAGTATAAAGGGTTATGATACCGCTTTTGCCTTTTGCGATATATTTAGCCTTTTTCTTCTCCGCTTTTATGATAGCCTTTTCTTTGTCATCGGTTTTCATAAGTCTTTTGGTTTTATCGCCGTATGTAAACATTAAATAATAAGTCATCTCCATCTCCTATTGTAATTGCTTTACTATTTATTCTTTTTGTGATACAATATCAATAGAAACATCGGCAGCCCTTTGAGGCATAAGGCAGAATATGCCACTGGTCGATGTTTTTTCTTGACTTTTTTATTGAATGTGATATAATAATTATATAAACACTTGTAGCCCTTTGAGGCGGAAGGCGAGATTCGCCAGACAAGTGTTTTTTGTTTTATTCACACTCAACCGTATATCCTTGCTCACTCAAAATCTTTTTCAAATCTTCAAACTTCGGAAAATCAGATTTTAAGTATTTTAGTTCTAATGTTGCTTTGCCTAACTGTGCCGTTAATTTCCAAGCCTTTTCCGTGCCTTTTATGGTGTAAACCAAATCATCTTTTTTGGCGAATCCCATGTCACCTCTTTCACAAACAAATGTTATTGTCATTTTTATATCCTCCTTTTCTTAAATCATTTTTATTTCTTTTATTTCATCTAAATAAATATTTATAAACCCGTTTATTTTGGCTTCAATGGTTATACAGGCGCGACCTGACGGTTCGTCTTCCGCTCTTTCAAAAGAACAGAACAAACCGCGCATTGTTTTGCCACTTACCAATAAAACCATAATTTCTTTTTCCCAAAATGGTTTTAATTCTTCTAATTTCACGATACATTACTTCCTATAATATCTTTCAGAGAAGCCCTTTGTCTATCTTGACCGCTGCTCTTGTTATTTCTTCTTCTGTTGCCATAAGTTTTCCTTTCTCGAGATGTTCTTTAATCCACTCGTTGAACCGAATTATCTTTTCTTCTGTGTTGAGTTTCATGACTAATAACACTTGATTTTCTTTTTTTAAGGGGATTTCTCGATTGATTGCGTTTATTAGTCTCATCAAGGCTTCCCGATACGGACTCGATTTTGATACTCCTATCATAACTTTTTATTTGTTTTCTACTGTGCGTTCATATTCTTTTAGTATTCTTTTTGACTCCGGCAATAGTCTCGTTATTTCTTTTTTTGCATATTTACGAATATAGGGCGTACCGTCTTTATCATAAAAAACTTCAATGATAAAACTTTTCCAAAATTGACTTAAATCTCTATTAGTGAAATATTCGCCGTGTGTTTTAAGTGCTAATTCATAAAACTTCACTACGTTTTTATAATCATCGTGGTTGATAAATACGTGCAAATATTTTAATATTTGATATATATCGTGTTTTTCCCATTTAGAGTCAATAAAGTATGCTTTTATAAAATCTCTTTCTTGTAATAAACTATAAATATATTCATCATCTTGCTCTAAATTGTTTATTAGTTCTGTTATAATGTCCTTTCTTGTATGTGACGAGCCTTCCTTTGAAACGGCATTGATTTCTTCTGCGGGGAAATAATTCCATAGCCATCTTAAATACTTAATAGCCTCTTCTGGCGCATATCCATAAACTTCTGCTATTATGTCATCCGCAAAACAATCACTTTCTTCGTCATAGTTTTTTCTTAATTCAGGAAAATGATCGAGCAGGGCAAGTTTTAAGTCCCAATAATCTAAACTCTCGTCATAATATTTCCAAAAGCCATCATTAGGAACGGTCCTTTTTTCTGGGGCAAATGAGACACTAAATGAAATACCGCTTTGCGTATCGGAATTATCCGACTCTTCGCTGAAATCATCTATTTCATCATCGTATTCTTCTTCATCATTATCTGTATCATCATAATCATCGTAATCCATTGTGCCTTCCTCATTGTGTTTTGTTTTTTCATGTTCGGATTCAAAAAACTCGCCATTTACATATTCTTCAAAAGTTGTATAACCGTCATCATCCCCATATAGAAAATCATATTCATGAAGTGGATCAAGAAAATTTGCTATATCATCTAATCCACTGTGTTCATCATCTTTTGCCATGTTATTTCTCCTTATTAAAAACCAAATCCGTATTGTATCTGTTCGTCTGTAAGTGCTTTCCAGTTAAATGATTGCCGTTTGTATGGTTTGCTTCTTTTTTTATCTTGTTGTTTGCGTGTTTTATCCATTACTACTATTCCATATTCTTTTTCAATATACGGAATATAGGTTTTAAGTTTGTCGAGTGTATGCCTTACAGCCATGCCTGGGGCATTAGAGTAATTCCCTGTTTCTCTAATGCTAATGCCCGACATAAAATAGTTTTTTACGCTGACTCTATAATCTTGGCTGAATAAATAGTATTCCTTATTATCCACAACCAAATAAAATGCCTGCTGACCCCTCGCTACTGTTTTACAATAGACTTTTGTTTTCATAATTCACCTCTTTTTTATTTTATACTTAAAGTCTATCACGCTATTTTGACATATGCCTGTCATATTTGAAAAACTTTTTAATAATTTTTTAATTTTTTATTTTAAGAATTTATTCTCTTCCACAATTCATTTACTTGACCTTTTCCCTAGGTTGCGGTAAAATAAAATTAAAGAGAGCATTTGACCTCACTGCAGCCTTTGTGTTGTTATTGGTCATTTGCTCTCTTTATTGTTTGACTTCAATTTGTATTTTTTTTATAATATAGAAAAGAGCAATTTGACCTCACTTCAGTGTTAGGACTGATATTGGTCATTTTGCTCTTTTTATTTAGTTTATTTCCTTTTGGATCGTGTATTTTCTGAAGACAGCATAACATCGGTTAAAAGTTTGTCCAACTGCATTCCCTCTTCCGTTAAACCGTCTTTTCCTTCATCAAAATATCTAGATCCCGCTAGGATGCAAAAGAGTTCATCACAGAATTCCTTTCTTGCCCCGGCAACATAGTAATCCATCAATAAATCAAAATCTTCTTTTGATAAACACTTCTCCAAAACCTGTTTCTGTTCTTCTGACAAGCTCATCTCGTTAGCAACGGTGGTATTGCGTGTATTATTGTTTGTTAAAGAGCCAGCACCGACAATTTTTATTTTTTTAACATCCTGTAGGAGTATTGTGGTTTTTTCTCCTGTATCCGATTCAATAGTGATATAGTCTTCCCATGTTTCTTCTTCGGGATGTATGCCACAACCACAAAGAATGCCTTTGAGTTTTTCCCCGTCTTTTTTGTAAACACATACAAGGTGATTAAAACTATAATCGATTTGTTCTTTCGTTTTTGCAAATCTCCAAGGCAATTTTTCATGTTTTAACGAATTAAGAACCCTATCTGAAATTGCATCGACAGTATCAAATGCGTTTGGGGTGATATCTTCTTCATCATACATTTTTTCGTCTACCCAATCAAAAAAATCATATATGCTGTTGAGATTCTCTTCGATATCGTCAAATAAATAAAACAAGGTTTTTATATCTTTTCTACTAATCCTGAATGCTGGCTTTTTTTGTAATAATAAAAACCTTTTCAGGCAGTATACAAAATACTTTCTTCGTGTTCTTCTATCAAATGCTTTTTCTTTTTTAAGCCGCAGCATGCTTTCTCTTTCTTTATCTTTTTGTGTTAGCCACGACTTCATCGGCACGCATAAATTATTATAAAGGTTCTTACAAATATTCACTTGGCTTAAAAACACCAGTATCCGACTATACCTATTCTCTATCGGAACGGAATTTAAATCCACCTCTCTCTCAATTGCTATATACCTTTTATCAAGTCGGTATTTTTTATATATTTTTTTCAAGTCCAAGTCTTTTTTGTCTGGACGAAAAAATATTTCCGCTAATAATTCGGTGGGCAATAAGAAAAACTCTTTAAGCGCTTGCTCCTGACATTTTTTATGCGGATTCGGAACGGGTATCGGTCCACCTTTTTCACTATCGTACTTGAAAACTGTGTCTTTTATTTTAAACTGCGTTATGGAAGGAATTATCTTTTCTTTATCCGCTTTGCTCATTTTATCTAAAACGACATAAGCATCTTTAATGTTTGGTAAATATAAAAATCCCCTTTCGATACAAGCATTCTGATGCCTTAACTCTGTGGCAATATCTTTCTTTTGCTTTTTATCGAATATTGTCGTAATAATTGCATAAAACGGCTCTTTCGGGTTTTCAATCTCCGCAATTCTCTTGCTGAATTTTAATTGCGGAATTATTGCTTTGGAATAATTTATTGCTAATTCTTTTGGCAACCCCAAAAACTGCTGTAATGTAAAATCTTCGTTGATGCCATAGAGATAGTCATAATACTGTGTGTGTCCTAAACGAACCACGTATTTGTTATAAATGGCTATTCTGTTTTTTATTGATTTTTTATCGTTTTGCGACAAATAGATTCTATTCTTGACCTGATACGCTTTATAATATTTGCCCCAAAAAGTATTTTCAATATTTATTTCCCCTAACACGCTAATTTATCCTCTTATTTTGCCGATAAATCTATTTCTCGGCAAGCTTGTTTAGTATAGGTTCATCATTCTCATGACTAGGAATCTTATCAGTTATTACCATCTTCGTGATAAATGTGCCGTCACTATAGACGAATATTGCGTTCTTATCTCCATTACTACTATGTAGTATTAAGAACCTGTCTCCCTTTTTATTGGTATCCGTGTCACTTGTCACGGTACAATATTCTGTATCAGCAAAAACATTTTGTTCAACTCTATTCTTGAAAATATTTTCGATATAATCCGATATTTTATCCTTTCCAAGAACAGTCTTATTAATCCATTCCGAATAGTAAACCGTATCGGCAGTCATTCTTTCATAAATTTGGTAGATGTCACCAAATTCAAAGGCATGTCGAGCCATTTGTAATAGCTTTTCATGTTCAATAGGCTGTTTGGGTTTTTCTTCGGCTGGGATAAACTCTATTTCGTCTGCTTGAAAATAATCTGTCTCTTTCCCTTTTTCTAAAATATATCTCATACCCTTCTGTTCCACAACATTATACTCATTGCCGGGAACAAGGCCATTCTCTTCTGGTCCGATATATATAATTCTGGTCGGCCTTAAAAGCACGAAGTCACTTGCAGAATATTCTTTATACTTATCCCTTTCGTTAATTAAATAATACGACTTATTTTTAACACCATAAACGGTATAAACTTGATAATAATCACCTTTATTTAATTCGCTATTAGTTTCCCCTAAATAACGCACAAACATTTTATGTGGCAAGTATTGATACCTTTCTCCATTAAGCCTGTTAACTCCACCACAAAAACTTAACGCGTCGGATACAGTAGCATATTTACCTTTATATTTCAAATACTTTAATAAACACTCACGCGTTTTTTCCGAGCGGGAAAAAAGAAACACGCCATTGACATCTTTTGTTTCAAACCCCATTTCATAAAGCAAAAACGCCAATGTTTTGTCATCCTTTGTAAGTCTAAAAGATTTATTCGATTTCGGCCCTGTCTGTTTTTTCTTTAAGCGTAACTTATTGAAAGGCTCTTGTTCGTCTAAAAACTTAAACTCTATCTTGTTGTTTGCCTTCAAGTATGAAAGAACTCTTTTAAGTTGAAAATAGGTCAACTGATATGGTGTGCCTTTATTCTTTTTATAGTACCTATGATCTACAACTAAATCCGACTCGTATTTTACAGACACCGATGACAATACTTTATCGCAATACTTTTTTAGCGGAACGCTTTTGATTTTATTGTCGTATAAAACATTGAAACAGCCATCTGCGGTTTTTATCTTAATAAACCTTGAATATAATCTATCAAACTCGGCCTTGGATAATTTTTTCTTTTTATCCAATGCTTTTTTGGGAATATAATCATTCTTTGCGTTACCTTCTTGCAGCGGTACGAAGTAAACATTATCAAAACCCTTAAATTCTTTACTGAAATAGAGATAGTTCAAATATTGTTCAACCCTATTTTCGTCCACCCATAAAAATATTCTCGTTTTAACGTCAAATCGTTTTATTGTTTCTAATATGTTATTAATTCTTTTTTTTACAAGCGAAACATCACCTAAATATATAAAATCATACTCTCGGCTGTTAGAATCTGGGACATTAGACAAGTCTCCTATTTCCATAAAATATTCAAGAGAAAAATAACGGTACTCAACGAGATTTTCATATAACGCGTCATCAAAGTTTTTTAACTTATAAGCCACTTGCGTATTGTTGTCAAAGAATATATGTAAATCTTTTATATATTCTTCTTGGTTCTTATTGCAATGGGGACAAATGCGGCTTTTTATAAAGTCTGCATAGCTAATCTCTTTACCACAATTTCTGCAAATAGTACAAATCGTATTTAAAGTATTCTTCTCCATAGGTCACCTACTTGGGATAAGTATATCATTTTTCTGCCTTTTTATCAAGTTATAGAATCCTTGGTTATATTTATATTGTAAAGTCTTTAATTGACAACACCTGTCATATTAAAAAACTTTTTTAATTTTTTTATTTTTTTCAGGTTCAAATCCCACCACAGCCTAATTTTTGTCTAACACGATAGAAGTGTGTTAGAAAGTATTTTTTGATAATAAAAAAATACTCTTGGAAACCAAAAGTATTAAAAAGTGCCTATTTTTGCCTTAAAATAATAGAAAATGGACTAAAAGTCAGAAGACTTTTAGTCCAACTACCTTGGTGTGAAGGATGGGACTTGTAAGGAGTAAACGACAGTTTGCGACGGAGTAGCGATTGCTAAACCGCAGGTTTCAATCGCGTCCATATTTCATCATCACGTAGTATACACCAGAACGGGGTACAGCCTAAAAGAAAAAACCGAAAACGCAAACAATGCATTTTCGGTTTTTGATGTAAGGGGCTGATACCCCGTTCTGGTGTGAGAAGAGAAATGTTAATTGAATAGTTTTTCTCTATGCCCTGTTGCAAATGCTTTTAATCAAGTAAGCACATAGTTTAATTTTATGTTTCCAAACGACAACAAAAGACTCGCTAATTATTCCTGTAGGATTTTCCTTTTTTAATCATCTTATTTTAAAACCCCTTTACTTTGCCCAATATTATAGATGTAATCATATATTGTTGAATTTGAATAAATATAAACGTTTTTATTATAATTTATTTTACATAATGACACTTCCGTTCTAGACTCATCATTGCCTACAAGCAAAATATAACTATGTCCAGCATCAAAGATGTCGTTTGTTTTCTTGAATGTTGATTTGTCTTGTAGTTTTTCCATTATGAATTTTACATCATTTATAGCATCAATAGTAAAATTAACTGGTTCATTATCGTTCACATCCCAGAAAACAAGAATATTTTCTATTTCCGCATTGAAATCTTTATATTGAGGAAAATCGTTTAAACTTATTGTATTTTTATTTTCGCAAGCACTCATAGTAATATCTCCTATTAAGATTAATAAACAAAAGCATATTAATACTAATTTTTTCATTGCAAAGCAAACCCCCTTCCGGTAACCGTATCCCAATATCCAGCCACATCAATAAACCGACTATCATTAGATGTACTCCATCCGTCAATGACTCTTAAGTATCTACTATATCTATACTCTGTTGTCGTCCATTTCCACCATAAAAACTGATGTTGTTTTTCATATGACTGTTTAAATTCTTCATAACCTACAACAACTATCGCATGTCCTCCCCAAATGTCCAAATCAATAGATGTTAAAACGGGTCTGCTGTTATCTATATTATCTTTGAATTTAGCATAAGTATTTACACCGGTGACTATTTTATAATTATAACCACGCTCCGATGCATAATTTTTTAATGCTCCGTCGTATTTATTTCTTTTTGTTCCCCCAGCATTGGTATGTTCTAACAATTCTCTAAACCTATTAAATGTATCAAACGTACTACCATTTAAGAGAGCATTCACGTTCCCGCTTTTATTCTTAATATTCATATACTGAAACCAAATAAACATATTTGTACAAGCGGTAGGTCCACATGCATTATCTGTTCCAAAATACCGATTAAAAGTGTTCTGGTCCACAAAAGACAAATCTGGACTTACCTGCGAAAACCATATTCCGTTTAGATAGTTCCAATCAGAATTTGAATAGCCATTATTTTTGTTAAAGTGATAGATGGTACTCCAACTGTAAAACCCATTCCATCCTGTTTTATTTGGATTTGGTAAAGGATTTCCATCTGTATTGGTAAATTTTGAATATTTTTGTCTGGTTGTTTTTAATTTATTATTGATAAAACTGGCAGATTTTTTAAATTCGCTATAAGAATAACTATTTAACGTTTCTGTATGAATAAAATTATTATCTACTTTTTTAAAGTAATTCAGCAATCCAGTATAATATAGTTTGTCAGAAAACTTTTGATTTATATCAGTCGCATTAAAAACGAATTCATCAATTTCTTCTGTCGCATAATTAAATACAATATAGTCGTACTCTTCATCACGTTGTAAAATTACTAATTTTGCAACGATTTCTTCATTATCATTATATAAATTTTTTTCCGAGAAAACATCTACTTGTTCGTATTCCATTTGCCTATTCTCATATTGTGTCTCAAAAAAATTTAAAGCAATTTCTTTATAAATATTATTTATATCTTGTTCAGCAAAAGCAACATTGGGCTTGTTTCCCAACATACCCATAACCATTAAAAATCCTAAACCTATAACAAATAATTTACGAATTATTTTTGTTAAAGAAAATTTCTGTTTTGAATTCATTGTAGTACCCTCCTTTTATTCCTATTTTATTTTTGTTTTATAAACTCAACGTTTGAAATGTCATTTTTTACCATTTTTACAATTAAACATCTTTGATAAGGGGCAGACGCATCTTTTTTGTTGTTTTTTTCTAATCTGAAATATATATATACTTTCTCTTCAAGCGAAATTTTCTCAATATAATAGGTTCTATTAGGATAAATATCTGCGAAAACATATAAATACACCATTTCTTCATCGAAATCTACCGTTAACGCATTTTGTCTGAAAATTGTATTATAAGTTTCTTGATCCTTAATAATAAACGTCCTGTTTTCAGGAGATGTCTCATCATAGTAATATTCTTCGCTCGTATCGTCAAACCCTTCAACGTAATCGGGATTTTTGTAATATGCACCTTTTACTTTGTTTTCTGCAAGGAAAGACGTTAATATCCATTCTTCTGATGCGCTATACATTTCCGCATCGTATTTATTATTTGAACAACCTGTAAAAAAACTAAAAAACATAATCCCTCCCAAGACTAACACTATAACTCTTGCTATCTTCATTCTTCCTCTCCCCCTTAAATCAATTTAAAATAAAAAGCGCAAACAAAAATCGGTTAATACCGTATTTCGTTTGCGCTAAATAGACTTTTTCATTGGCGGATACCTCCGTAGATGAAAACTGATTTAGTTTTTGATTAAATAATTAAAGACACTCCTTTCTAACTGATGTATGATTTTATTATACATATAAAAAGCATCTTTGTCAAGTATTTAAATTTATGGGGTTTTTTAATATAAAACATCCATATATTTTTGCCTTTCTTTCGGACTATCGTAGCACACTTCTCGCAAAGGTAAACGGGTGAAAATATTACTGCGTAAATTATTCAATTTTTATCTTACCGTAATATTTTCACCTATTTCGTTGACCTTTGCTGTATTACGTTATCTCTTTACTTTAACCGAAGTATGCTTCTCTGTCCGTGTCGAAAGGCACATAAAAATATAGGAGAATATAAAAAATGGAAACGTATTATACAAGCAAAAACGGTTTCAGTAAAACAATTATCACAGTCTGCAACCTGAAAGACTTGCTTGAAGTAATCAATACTTTGAAATTTATCTCTAAACTCTTATGCCTAAAATTAGATTATGAAGTAAATCCCGACGAAAAGGAAATCAGCGTATCCGTAGAGGATTATTACGAGTTTAAAACCTTACAAAGAAAACTCTACGACCATTGTAATATAGGAGATTAAATATGAAGTTATTACTTAAAAACATTAAAGAAATTAAAACCAAAACTAACAATAAATTAGAAAAACGAGTATGTTCTTACATAATAGACCAATGGAGAGATTATGACGATAAAAAGCATATTTTTACCGACGTATTATATTACGGCTGCCAATCGGGAACGGTTGGCTTTTTAATTTATTATTCAGATACCGTTTCGTTCTACAAGAAATATAAAGAAGAAATTAACGCTTTACTTTATGAACTTATGGATGGTATAGGAACACACGATATGTCAGAACTGTTCGGAGATAAGTGGGATAAAGAAGACCCGCTTTGTATCGACTGTTATAATCAAAATTTAATGGCGTGGTTCGGGTTTGAAGAAACTATGCGAAATATAGGTCGCAACTTCGATGACCTCGAAGATTGTATATAAAAAATTAAAGGAGGAAAACACTGTGCAAACAACAAAAGAACAAAGAAAAAAACAAGCCGTCAAGTTTATGAAACAACTTGATATCTATAAACCTTATATCGAAGGTTTTATGGATGAAGATAAGGTATGCTTTTTCGAAGGATTCGGAGGATTTTGGGTTTATCAAGAACCCGAAATTGAAAAGAAAATGAAAGAAATCGAAAAAGAATACAACTGCACCGTTTACGCTATAACTCACGAATTTACCGAATTCGGCGAATGCTATGATTTCCTTTTAGTAAGCGATTATCCGGAAGAATGGAAAAATCTCGTATATAAAGATTCAACAGACTTTTATGTTTTTGCTTATGTATGGAACAAAACAGACGATTACTGCTCGGAATTCGGAACGATAGGCGTTAAAAGTTTCGGTGGCGGTATCACAAGGATTTGGTGATACATAATGCAAATGGTTTTACGAACAAATATTTTAACGATATAAGGGAGAAAACAAAAATGAATGTATTGAATTTAGAAACAAAAGATAATCAACAAGAACGAATAAAAAACTACTTACAAGAAAACGTTTCCGAAACTCTTGCGGATAAAATCAACAACGGCGTGCTTACAGAGAAAGACGGCAAGCAGTTAATTTCTAAAAAAGACCTTGACGAGTTTATGGACTACGCCTGTAAAACTGCGCAGGAGCAAGCGGAAAAAGGAAAACGCTCGGCTATGATTGAAGACGATGTTGTTTTCGGTTGGGCTATACACTACTTTGAAGAAGACAGTATTGAAGGCAAATTATATAATCCCGACGGCACTCCCTACGACCCCCCAAAACCGAAATATACGCCTAAACCTACAACTACCGTTGCTACACTGCCCGTTAAAAAAGATATTCAACCTAATATGTTCGACTTGCTTAACAAAAACGAAAATGCCGTCACAAGCAACCAAACAGTCGAAGACTACGACGAAATAACCGAAGAAGAAAAACAAGAAGTCTTTGACGAGTTGGCACAAGAAGAACCTAAACAGACAAACCCGTTATATACAAACTATTTAGAGATACAGAACAAATATCCAGATTGTATAATTGCTTATCGTTTAGGAGACTTTTATGAGATTTTAGGAAATAACGCGACCAAAATAGCCGATGTTTTAGACCTTACTTTAACGGGACGAGATGTCGGTTTGTCCGAACGAATACCGATGATTGGTTTTCCCTATCACGCCGCAGATATTTATATAGCAAAAATAATAGAGAAGGGATTTAAGGTAGCCATTGTGGAAAGCCTGAACAATATAATCGTAAAGCCTGAAAATATAAAAATTGATATGGGAACGGGCGAAGTGATTAAAGATTATAATAATAACCCCTTAATAAATGTCCTTAAAGGACTTTTCGGAAACACAATGGAGATAAGATTATGAAATTATTTACAATACGCCCTATACCCAAATATCTGGTAAAAAGAATAAGGGAACTTGACTTAAAGTATTATCCCGAACAAATAGGCATTACCCGCTTTTATGCGTATCTTACTACTAAAAATAAGCAATTATGTAAAATAACCGTTGCGCTTAAAAACCGTAAATCGAGATGGGCGGTAAAACAGGTTGCCGTCCACTTTATTCACGAAAATTACGGATTTTGCAAAGATATAGAGTATTTCTGGCTCGGCGGATACGTCATAGGCTGGTATGACGAAAAGTTTTCTACCTATCGCAAAACTTGGGAAGACGGTAAATGGCATCGAATAGATGATAAATATTTCAATCCGAGTGCTACGGTAGTTAATATAGAATACCTTGCAAGATACCCTGAATATAAATACGCTCAATACGATAGTCCGTATATTTACGATATATTTAAATACCTCCGTCTTTACGAACAATTTCCGCAAATGGAATACATTATGAAAATGGGACTGCATAGATACGTTATGAGCAAAATGATTTTAAGAAAATGCATAGATAAAGTGTTTTGCAAATGGCTTTACCGAAACAAACATAATCTCGCTATTTACAACAAATACTACGACGTTTCGGTTGTTATAAAGGCATTTATGACAGGTCAAAGACTAGATGTTTTGCAAAAAGAAAAAGATATAATTAAACAATATTCAAAAGACGAAAACTTAAAACAAATACGGAAACATTTTCACGGCGAACTGCCGCGTCTTGCCGAATACATAGTCAATCATAACGCAAACACGGCATCATATAAGGATTACTTTACCGCTTGCGAATATCTTAAACTTGATATGACTATCCATAAAAACCGTTATCCGAAAGATTTTAAGAAATGGCACGATATCCGTATTGACGAATACGATACCGCTAAACTCAAAGAAGACGAAAAACAAAGAAATGACTTTTACGACAAATTCCTTGAAGTTGCGAATAAGTATTTGCCTTTACAAAAAGAAGGTAAAAACTATTGCGTTATTATAGCCAAATCGCCAGCGGAACTAATAAAAGAAGGAAAACTATTACACCATTGCGTGGGTAAAATGGGATACGACCAAAAGTTCGCTCGCGAGGAAACTCTTATATTCTTTATCCGCCTATCTATAACACCCAATACCCCTCTTGTAACGGTAGAATACTCGTTATCTAAACATAAAATCTTACAATGCTACGGCGATAACGGTAGCAAACCAGACGAAAATATTTTACATTATGTCAATAAGGTATGGCTACCTTATGCAAAAAAACAAATTAAGAAAATAGCGGCATGACCGCAAAGGAGAAAACGTTATGAACAACTATTTCAGAATAACCGCATACCTACCCGAAAAGGATATTTCCTGTATTATAGATTCTTACGGGGCTTACGAAAAACTATGGCAATTTTCTTCCGCTCTTATACAAAAGGGCTGTAAGATAATAGAAGTCAGCTCGGATGAAAAATTTATAGACGGGAATATCTCTAAACTTACCGAACCTTCGTCTAAAATCATATTACGGGCAACAGCAAAAGGCGAACCTGTTCTAACCACTTACAACTTTAACAGTATGACTTATACCGCTTTGCAGGTCGAAGATAAAATTTATGTTCCGGATAAAGCCAAGATGGTATAAATTGATGTTTTTGAAAAAGTTATTGACACAATCTCTGTATATATGTTATACTTTTTTTATCCATAAATAAATTAGCATGAGAAATAAGGAGGCTGACAACAAGTATTAACCGATTAGACTTATTGTAAAAACCTACGACGGGGGTTACCGCCATGAAAGAGTAATTTAAGCGCAATTAAAAAGAATTTCTTTTTGGTTGCGCGTTTTTATTGTTTAGTACTTTTTTATGCGGTTAATAAACCGTGATTACGTGTAAAAGGAGGATATTATGCGGGAAATATCTAAAAAATCTATAATTATATTTTTGATTATGATGACAATTTTTACCCTTTTCTTCTCCGCTTGTTCGGGAAAACTAAAAAAGTTAAATATTATTTCGCTCGCAAGCGGCCAAGAATATACTCTGCCGCTTAAAGCCGACAATATTATTTCGGGCGGTGATTTCAGAACCTTTGATATTAAAAATAATATTTCCGAAATTAACGACATCTTAACACAAAAAGGCTATGATAGCGCCGTTTATAACAACAATTTTATTCTTATCAAAAATAATATCGATGAAAACAAAACCGACTATCTCGTAATAGGTAAATTGCGCGGGCAAAATCATTATCAGTTTATGTCTGCCGTCTTTGCGGCGGGTAACGGAGAATATTATTTATTCCCGATTCACTTAACAACGAAAAAAAGTACAGACCTCGATGCCGGCGAAGTGTATTTTTTTGAAACACTCAAAGACATCCCCTTTGCCGTCACTCTTGCTGATCTAAAAACGTTTTACACGGCCGCCGGTATTTTTAATATCGAGGAAGAAGACAATTCTCTTAAAATTTCCGTTAAACCGAACGCGTTTGTTCATAAACTTTCAAAAGAAACCTTTTATGTGTCTTTACGTACAGATGGCGAACAAACATTTATCGATTTAAAAACAGAGGAAAAATGAGCGCAAAACTCGAAATACGAAATCTGTCCAAAAAAATCGGGAAGAAACAGATTTTAAAAGACGTTTCTTTTTCCGTTAATAAAAGTGAAACCGTCGGACTTTTAGGAAGAAACGGCTAGGTGAAAACATGAAAAAATTAAGTGTTATTATATTAGCATTATGTATAGGGTTTAGTTTGTGTGCCTGCGAAAAGAATTTGCAGATTCCTAAAAATTACATAGCTATATCCGATGCCGAAGCCTTTCAGGTGAGTGTTCAATACGAGCCAATTGTACAGTCAGGTTCATCTTTTACAATTAATGTAATCAGTAAAAATATTTCTGACAAAGACTTATATAACAAAACTTGTAGCAGTCTATATCGTATAGGAGCAAAAATATCTGTTTATACTGAAATAGACGAGCAAAGATTTTATTTGCAGGATGAATTTGAAACATTGACTGATGATGTCAGAATAGAAAAAATCAGCAAAAAAGAGACGATTAATTATAATTGGAAATTTGACGGAACACTAAATTCTTCAATTCATGGCACAGAATTAGTTAATAACACAGAACAGAGAAAAATTGCACCGAAAGGCATGTACACCATTTTAATAAGTACCGGAGAACAAATAAATAATGCCTTTGAAATTCTTTGATACGCAAATTAAATTATTTAACGTTCTGGCATTGTGGCACGTTCGACTGATGGATATTCTCGCCGAGCGATAATTGGCAAACAGATTTACTTAATATTGATTAGGAGGTGTTTTATGAAAAAAATAATTTCAATGTGTCTATTTGTTGTTTTGTTGTTTTTATTCGTTTCTTGCGGAGAGAACGTAAAAAGCGACGAAACATACCGCGTTCAATACATAGCCGCTTATCAAGGCGCATCGATAGCGTTGGATGTTTCAAGCAGTCCGAGTCAAAATATCGCCATGTCTGCAAAAACGAATATTGCTAACATTTCAGACCATGTCATTACAATGTCGGCAAAAGATGATTTTGAAAACTGTTATAAATCGGCTAATGAAAACATGCTGAAAGGCACGCGCGGTTTTGTTTACTTTTTATATCTTCTATATAAAAACAAAGTTCCTATAACTCAAACCCCTATTACTTTGGATTGCGATTATATAGTAAACAGAACGGTTGTTCAGGATAATTATATAACCTTGCTATCGGAAATTGATTTTATAAATAATAAAATAATCGGCAATATTATCGGTGTAAGCACGGAATCAGACGCTATACGAGATACCGATGAATTTTATATCCATATTGAAATAGATTTTGATTTTGACAGTTTTACAGTAGGAGATTTTACTCTTGATATGATAGGTATTGTCGGAAACAAATTATCTTTTGAAAACGGCATTTCCTGCGTATATAAAAACGGTAAAGTTTATTCGGCGGGAAAAAGCGATTTCGGCAATAAACTTAACGAATACGTTGATTTTATTGAAGAAACCTATTATAAACCGTATAAAACTTTAACAGATAATGCCGTTAAACTCAACAAAAACTATTCAAAAGAATATACGGAATCTATGAATAAGTTTGTCGCATAAAGATTTTTTATTTGTTATAAAAGATAATAATCTTTTTAATCAATTTTTTCTAAAAGTGCCGTTAGGCGTGTGCTTGTCTTGATACAAGTCGGCGTCGCTTCGCTCCGCCGAAGACAAGCACACGCCTACGACTCGACGGAACGCTTTTAATAGCCTTAAAACGCCCGACGGGGCATGAAAGGTCGCCCGCTAACCCGCTGTAGCGCCCTTTCACAACTCTCCCGTTCGGGCTGTTTTTTATTTCGCTTTCGGCATTTTAAACAGTAGTTCGTTATTCGCTTGCCATTTTTCGGGTTTATTCTTCTTTAATCTTTTAGGACGAGTAGTATGTACTAGCGCTATAAAATGCCGCCCGTCGGAATATACCTTCGCTCCTTTTAAGTCCATATCTTTATCCCCCTATATAGCATTTATGTAATCCGATATAATACTTTCGATAACGCAAAACTAATCCATAAGAGTTTGTCTCTTTATGAATGTGCCGTTATGCAACAGTTTAAGTATCGCTATACAGCGGTCGTTCAACTTTTTACATCATTGTCAGATTTTTATGTTTTTATAATAAATATTCCTTTTATAAAAGTATGAGAGCCTGCGGGTGTACTTTATATAACCGAAAAGTATATTGTCAGTATACCGCAGGTAACTTTTTATTTCTTTTCCGCTTTTAATATCTCTAAAAGCCGTTCCGTAAGTGCGTTTATATATGCGTCCATTAAGTCCTTCGGAATAAGGCTAATATCAGGTGCGCCGTTTATATAAACGTCTAAACCTAACGGGTTGTCTTTGACTTCAATCTTTTTCATAAAAAACCGTCCTTTTTTTATTTCAATGACATTTTCCTGTGTATCGTGGACACTCGTTTGTCCACGTTTTCAATTATTTTGAAAATATCCAAGCCACAAAACCATTATTTCTCTTAAAGCGGAAGATATCTTTCCGGTTATAAAAAAATAATAGGTATCAGAAAACGGTCGGTAAGTCAAAGCGAAAAATATTGTGAAAGAACAAAAATCTTTCCACCATCACACAATTTTTTTCGTTTCTCTTTGACTTCTCTCCCGTTTCCCGATGGGTGGTAGGTAGAAAAGTCTTTTGACTTTTCAATCAAATTTTTTATTAAATTTAAAGGAGTGTAGAAAAATGAAAACAGCAGTTATTTACGCAAGATACAGTAGTGCGGGGCAATCTGAACAATCCATTGAAGGACAACTCCACGTTTGTTATGACTATGCTAAAAAGAACGATTTACTTATCGTCGGAGAATACATAGACAGGGCTATGACGGGAACTAACGACAACCGAACGTATTTTCAAAAACTTATAAAAGATAGTAGTAAAAAGGCTTGGGATTACGTCTTGGTGTATAAATTAGATAGGTTTAGTAGAAACAAGTATGAAATGGCTATGCACAAAAAGACTTTAAGGGACAACGGCGTTAAGTTATTATCCGCTATGGAGAATATCCCCGATACGCCCGAAGGTATAATCCTTGAAAGTTTGCTTGAAGGTATGGCAGAGTATTACTCGGCGGAACTGTCGCAGAAAGTAAAGCGCGGTATGAGAGAATCCCGTGAAAAAGGTAATTTTACAGGCGGATTTATTATGTTCGGATATTCCGTTACCGGCGATAGAACGACGGGAAGAAAAATAATCATAAACGAAGACGACGCTAAAATAGTAAGATATATTTTCGACGAGTACGCAAGCGGTAAATTCGTTGAAGATATTATCTCGGAACTAAAAGAAAAAGGCTTGACCTATAAAGGTAAGCCCTTTGCGAGAAGTACGGTTTTCAGAATGCTTAAATGTGAAAAATATATAGGAATTTATAAATATAAAGACCAAGTTTTTACTAATATTTATCCGCGACTTATACAAGACAATATCTTTGAAAAAGTAAGAAAAAGAACGAAAGAAAACAAAACGGGAAAAATGAGTGTTAAAACAGTATATTATTTAAGGCACAAGTTATTTTGCGGATACTGCGGTTCGCTTATGGGTGCGGAAACGGGAACGGCTAAAAACGGAACAGTCAAACATTACTACAAATGTTATAACAAAAAGGCGGGCGGTAATTGTACTAAAAGCCAAATACGAAAAGACGCCATAGAACAATTTGTTATCGAAAGAACTGTTCAACTATTAAATAACGATAAAACGGTAAACCGGATAGCCGATATGATGCTCGATAATCTTAAACAAATAGAAACCGACAAAACGGTATTAAAATTACTGCTTAAAGAACAGACAAAAACGCAAAACCAGATAGACAATTTTATGAAGGCAATAGGTCAAGGAATAATAACCAACTCTACGAAAACGCAACTTGAAAAACTCGAACAGTATTTGGAAGAAATAAATACGAAGATAACGCTTGAAAACGCAAAAGAGAAATTTATTATTAAGAAAGACGATATTATAAGGTACTTAAAACAATGTATAGAACTCGATCCGTATAACCTAATACAACTGCTGATAAAAAAAGTAATTCTATACGACGATAAAGTGGAAATTTATTATAACTGCATAAACACGAAAAGTCCTGACGAAGACGGTCGGGACTTTTTATTTGCGACAAAAATCTATCAGGCTAACTGCTTACTTGCAGGTTCGGCAAGTATTAAAATTTCAAGCATAATAACAGAATTTTATTTTTAAAACAAAAAAACGAGCCTTACCCAAAACAGGGGTTCAACTCGTTCTCTATTGGTGTGAAGGATGGGACTTGAACCCACACGGATAACCATACGCCCCTCAAACGTACGCGTCTGCCAGTTCCGCCACCCTCACGTTTTGCTCTTATTATATTACCCAAAATTCTTCTGTTTGTCAAGAAGTTTTCCGTACAATTTTTTATATTTATCCGTCGCCCTTAAAATTTTGTCGACGTAGGCGGAAGTTTCCGCATACGGTATCTTATAAAGTTCCTTTCCGTCCTTACTGTACTCCGCATTTTTAAGCCACTCTCTTACCTTACCTTCCCCCGCGTTGTACGCCGCGGCAATCTCTTTTATCCCGTGAAATTTGCCGCTTAAATATTTAAGATAATACGCTCCGAAATCAAGATTCGTCTTCTCGTTTTTTATATCGTACTCGGTTATTCCCCTTAACTCCGCTATATATGCCGCGGTTTCCGCCCGTATCTGCATTATCCCGACCGCACCCTTTTCGCTTACCGAAAGCGGGTCGAACCCGCTTTCGGTGTTTGCCACGGCAAAGACGAACGCGGCGTCAACGCCGTGTTTTTCGGAAACTTCCAGAATTTCTTCTTCGTACTTTAAGGGATATATTATCTTTCTTTCCACCGTTCTTACGGTAAAGGCGGCAAACAATACCGCCCAAACCACGGCTAAAAATATGCCGATAATCTTATACGCAAGGCGGAAGTTTTTTTCGCCGAAAAATCCGTTCACCGTAACAGTGTACGCATTTTTCGCGTTTTTTAATACCCGCAGGATATTCTGCAACTCTGTCGAAACGGCTTTTTTTTACATTAAAATTTCTTTTACGATAATAATACCCCCCGCGGCGGGCGTTTTTTTGCGGTATAATTTTCGTTACAACACCTTAAAGGAATCTGTTATGAAACGATCTAAACTTCCGTTTATCGCGCTGACCTTTATTATGCCGTTTTTATTTTCCGTATCGGTAGTCCCCGCCGCCGCCGAACAGAGCGGTTATCTGCGGGTAATAACCGAAGACGCGCCGTTTTTCGCCGATTCCGGCGGGCACGACCTTTTGTTTTACCTGCCTTACACCTACTACGTAAAGGCGCTGGATTCGGGAACGTACTTTACCCACGTCGAGATAGACCCCGAAAACGGCGCGGCGATAGACGGTTACGTTCCGACGGAGAAACTTTTTTACGACGGACTTTCCGTAACTTCGGCGTATCCCGAAATAAACGTGGTAACGGCGGGCTCGACGGCGTTTTACAAGACCGCGGAACAAACGGAAATTCTACGGTACGTCTTTGAAAACCGCACGCTTTGCTATTACGGGGAACTTCCCGTAAACGGCGAAAAACTGTACTTTACGGGTTACAACGACCGTTTGGGGTACGTCAGGGAATCGGACGTTATGCCGTTCACTATAAATATCCACCCAAACCCTTTGACCTTTATCCCCGAAGAACCGGACGTCCCGTCAGAACCTGCCGAAACGCCCGCGCCCGCCGAAGAAAACACCGACGTTTTGCGTATAGTCATAATCGGGTGTCTTGCGTTCGCGGGGCTTCTTGCCCTGTTCGTCGCCGTTAAGGGTAAGCCGAAAGCCCACGCGGCGGCAAGTTATTACGACGAAAACGACTACGAGTAGCGGTTAAGCCGTTTTCGCTCTTTTTTCCCTGTTGAACGCCAAAAGCACTTCGGCGTGTTTTCTGTCGGCGTTTTCCTTTTCTTCTGCGCGCTTCAACATTTCCCTGAAAAACTCCACGGAAAGCAATTCTTTTTCCACCCGCTCGTCGCCGTACCCTATCTTTTCCGCGAACACGGCGAATTTTTTTATAAGCCTGTTCTGCACCCTGAAATAATTTCTCGAAGACGGATCGAAAGAATAATTTTTCGCGGGATTTACTCCCCTGAAATATTTATACTCGAAATATTCCCTTTCGGCTTCCGAAAACTTACCGAGTACGGTTTTCACGTTAAGCAAAAGCGACAGAACGATTTGTTTCTGGTATGTAAGATCGACGATTTTTCGGTACTGCGCCATAGCCGGCGAACAGTCGGAAATGGACGACAGCGCCTTTTTTTCGACCAACTCGTCTATCTGATCGGCGATCTTCGGTAAATGCCTGTAAGAATACAGCATGACTTTTGCATAGATTTCTTTCATAGAACTCTCCCCTGCGGTTTTTCTTTACGCCCGATTATATATCGCGGAAACACCCTGTCAATAGCGGAATGACCGCTCCTTTACGAATAAATTTTTATATATTTTTCGACGCCGTAAGGCTATTGACAACGCCCGATTCCGCCGTATAATTACGGGCTTAATTTACGAACATTTGTTCGCTTTTATTCCATGATAACATTGAATACTGACACTTTCGGTCATATTAGAAAAATAAAAAATCGAAAAGAAAGGGGAAGTTTGGCATAAAAACAAAGAGTTTGGCGATTGAAGAAATAAATTGTCGAATACTAATGACAAAAAAAGATTTATGTGTTAAAATGATATTATGAAAATTTTGACCGCAAAAAAAGTCGCCGTCTTTACGGCGGCGATAATATGTGCGATTCTTTGGGTGGCGTTATCGGCGGGGCACAACGCCTACGCCCAGAGCGCGGACGTTATACTTCCCGCAAGGGAATACGAGTATTACGGACTGAACTCTCCCTTAAACGCCTACTGCGACGACGACGTTACCGCCGTTACCGAAAGCAACCGTCTTATCGTGTTTTACAACGGCGAAACGAGAGTTCTCGACGGCAGGACGTCCTTAAATCAGGTAAAAAGGTACAAAAGCGATTCGCTTATATTTTCCGATAACGGCAGTATTTATATCTATTCCCTTTCGACGGGCGAAGTTACCGACGCGAAGGACGTTATAGCGGCGGGGATAGGCGGAAGTTATTTCGACTATAACGGAACGTATCTCATCACGGCGTTTTCTTCCGCGATGCAGATATACGGCGCGACGCAAAGCACCGTGGAAGGCATACAGCAGTTGACGCCCGTGGCGATAAACTCCGACTCGGTGTTCTACGTTAAGGGCAATAAGATATACAGGACTTTGCTTTCGGACATGCTTGCCGAGCCCGAAACGATAATTTCGGAAGTCAATCCTTCGGCGATGATAGCAAGCGACGACCACCTTTACTACATAAAGGAAGGCAATATTCACAAAGTGGATCTCGAAAGCAAGCAGGACGTCGTCCTGTCCACCGAACCGTCGCCTTTCGATCTCGGTAAAATCCTGCGTCCCGAAGGGCTTTCCTTTAAGGGCGAGAATCTTCTCGTTACCGACAGCGAAGGCAACTGCGTGCAGGAATTTAAGGTGGAAGGCGATATCCTTAAATTCACGGGCTTTGCGATAGCCGACGGCAAGACCGCCTACAACAGGTTGAACGGTATACAGCTTATAAAGAAATTCGGAGACGGACTTGTCGTTACCGACGCGAATAAAATGGCGGTAATATCGTTAACGAACGGGTTCGACGGGTATAAACAAGAATATTTCGACAACAGGTTCATAGACTACGCACCCGACTATTTCGCGGCGGGGAAAACAGCCGTCGTTTACTCTTTGGACAACGTGATAAGCGTTTTCCGCTACGGCGACGAAACGCCGCAGACTTTAAGGACGATATCCACCGTAAAGGACGTCTTCTATTCGGGCGGGAAGTTTTACGTTCTCTCCAACAACGGCGCGAACACCACGATAATCACGGTGAACGAAAAAGACCTTTCTCTTTCCGAAAAGACGGTGGTGGGCGTAACGGCGAACGCCGTGTTTACCGACTGCGCAGACAACCTGTATTTTGCGGACGACCTTTACATTTATAAAAACGTTAAGGACGAGGTACTTTGCGACAGGCAACTTACTTCGCAGTTTTCCTTCGACCTTGCGGGCAATATCTTCGCCTTAAAAGACGGTAAGATATATAGGTTCGACGGCGAAGGTTTTACCGCGGCTTTCGTATCCCCCTACGGGGATATAACGGCTTACGCGCTTTCTTTCGACGGTAAAGACGTTTTGTACTCGGTTGAGGGCAGCGACTTTATCTATAAGACCGACACTCTCGGCAACGCCGACTTCGGTTCTTGCGAAAAAGACGGCGACTTCGCTCTCGACGATAACGTTCCCGCGGAGCTTAAAATCTACACGGTGAAAGACGGCTACCCCGTTTACGGCGTGGACTATACGGACGGGGCGTTCGTTTTCAATGACTTTGCGGAAAAGCGGGAAGAATACGCGCTTATAGGGGAAATCTCCGTGAACTCCCCGTATTCTTCGCTTGACTATTACGCGCTGGCGACGGGTAGCGGCGTGGTTTTGGTTCCCGCCGCCGCCGCGGAAGAAAAGGACGTCGTAAAGACCGTTTCCGAAAAGACGGTGTACGTTACGACCAAAGTTTCGGCGTATATTCTGCCGGTCATGACCAAAACCGATATATTCACCTTAAAAGACGGGGAAAACGAAGTTTTGCGGCTTGAAAAAGGCGTTAAGATAACCGCCGAATATTACTTTACCGCGCTCGGCACGGAATATCTTTTCGGCAGCGTCAAAGCGGGCGGCGAAGAGATTGCGGTGTACGTGCCCGCAAACTTCACCACCGATAAGCGTTACGAAGACGCGGACACCGTAAACTACACGATAGAAAAGATAAAGCCATGCAAGGTGTACTCCGATTCCGAACTTACCGATATTATCGCCGAGTTTACGGAAACGACGGAAGTCAGGCTTATAGAAAAGCACGCCGACAGCCTTTATATATCTTTCGATACGGCTGACGGCGTTAAAGAAGGCTACGTCGAATCGAAATATCTCGTCAACGAACCAAACGTAACGGTAAGGAACGTACTTGCTATCCTTGCCTTGTTTACCTGTATTTGCGGCACTATAACCTACTTCGTTTTAAGAAAGAAAAGTTGACGATTAGAAAAATATCAAAGGGGGAAGGGCTGTTTTCCGAATGCGCCCTTCCCCTTTTTTTAACCCCTAACCTCAAAACTTCTAATCCCCTTTCCCCTTACTCTTTAAGGGGAAAAGACATTTAAAGCATTATTATTGCCGTTGTGGGTATCATATATTTACGTCGCCGTCGGTACAATGCACTTTGCAACTCGACGGAATGTTATATTTCCAGTTACTGCCTTTACTTATTGCGTCCCATTGCGCTTTCGTTCCGTTAAAGGTTATGCTCATCAAATAGCTACAACCGGAGAACGCCTCGCCTCCCATACTCGTAACACTGTAGGGAATTGTTACACTAATCAAACTACTACAACCAGAGAACGTACTCTCTCTTATACTCTTAATGCTGTCGGGTATTGTTATACTCGTTAAACTGCTACAATTATAGAACGCATAAATTCCTATACTCGTAACGCTGCTGCTTATCTTGATACTCGCCAACCTGATACAATTATAGAACGCCCACTCTCCTATACTCGTAACGCTATTCGGAATCGTTATACTCGTTAGATTGCTACAACCTTGAAACGCCTCGCCTCCTATACTCGTAACGCCGTTACCTATCGTAACACTCGTTAAACTTTTACAACCGGAGAACAGTCTTACTCCTATGCTCTTAACACCGTCGGGGATTGTTATATCCGTCAGACTGCTACAATCGTAGAACGCATATTCTCCTATGCTCGTAACGCTGTCGGGAATATTTATACTCGTTAAACTGCTACACCAATAGAACGCCCCCTCTCCTATACTCGTAACGCTATGGGGTATCGTTACACTCGTTAAACTGCTGAACTTATAGAACGACCATTTTTCTATACTATTGCCGCTTGTTATCGTTACGGTTTGCAGATTCCGTTCAGGCATAGTCGAAATCGCAATTGCGGGAATCGTTGCACTCGTCAAATTACTGCAATCATAGAACACCCCAATTCCTATACTCGTTACGCTGTCGGGTATCGTTACGCTCGTTAAACTGTTACAACGATGGAACGCCTCATTCCCTATATTCGTAACACTATGGGGTATCGTTACACTCGTTAAATAGTAACAATTAGAGAACGCATAATCTCCTATACTCGTAACGCTACCCCCGATCGTTACGCTCGTTAAACTGCTACAATGACAGAACGCATAATCTCCTATACTCGTAACGCTGTCCGAAATAGTTACATTCGTTAAATTGCTACACTCATAGAACGCATACTGATTTATCTCTACGATATCGGACGGAATCGTAAGTTCCGTTTCGTCGCCTACATACCCCACGAGAACGGTATCGTCGTAAACAACGTACCCGTTATTATCTTGACTAAGTTTACTTTCTCCGTTTGTGGGCGTATATACGTTTTTAACGCAATATGCAGCATAATCGCCACCCCCGACGGTTAGGGACGATTTATTATATATTTCAACAAGTCGATAACAACCAAGGAACGCCCCGACTTCTATACTCGTAACACCGCTACCTATCGTTACACTCGTTAACTTGCCACAATCAGAGAACGCATACTTTCCTATACTCGTAACGCCGCTACCTATCGTTACACTCGTTAACTTGCTACAACCGGAGAACGTCTCATCTCCTATACTCGTAACGCTATCGGGTATATTTATACTCGTTAGACTGCTACAACCTTTAAACGCCTTGTTTCCTATACTTATAACGCCATCAGGTATAGCGATACTCGTTAAATTGCTACACGTATCGAACGCATAACTTTCTATATTCGTAACGCTATTGGGTATCGTTACGCTTGTTAAACTGCGACACTCACGGAACGTCCCCTTTTCTATACTCGTAACGCTATCGGGTATCGTTACGCTTGTTAATCTGCTACAACGATGGAACGCCTCGTTTCCTATACTCGTAACGCTATCAGGTATAGCGATACTCGTTAAATTGCTACACGTATCGAACGCATAACTTTCTATACTCGTAACGCTATCGGGTATCGTTACGCTCGTTAAACTGCTGCAATTATAGAACGCATCATGCCCTATACTGTCGCCGCTTGTTATTATTACGGTTTGCAGACTCTGTCTGGGCATAGACGAAATCGCCATCGCAGGGATCGTTGCACTCGTTAAATTGCTGCAATCAGAAAACGCATTGTCTCCTATACTCGTAAGGCTGTCGGGTATTGTTATACTCGTTAAATTGCCACAACCTTTAAACGCCCACTCTCCTATGCTCGTAACGCTGTCGGGTATTGTTATACTCGTTAAATTGCCACAACCTTTAAACGCACCGTTTCCTATGCTCGTAACGCTGTCGGGAATAATGATTTCCCTTGCCTTGCAATTTGCGAAACCTTCGTCTATAATACCGGTAACGGCTTTGTCTTCATAACTTGCGGGAATTTCTATTTTACGCGATGACCGCGCTTTGCCTGCGGCCACGCCGTAAGTATCGTCGTCGTTGAGATAAAAATCTAATTCCTGCGAACCGCCGTTGCAGCTACAGGCGGAAAGTCCCACCATACCGACTAAAAGTCCCAACGCTAGAACGATTACGGTCAACAGTTTTTTCATACATTTTCCCCCCTTTCGGAACTCTTTTATTTTTTCTTGCCTTTTCTCTTTCTTATTTCTTTTACGGTCTTTTCGTAGCCGTTGTCTTTGGGAACGTAATACACCCTGTCCTTTAAGCCGTCGGGAAGGTATTGCTGTTCCACATACCCGCCGTAATCGTGCGGGTATTTATA
>JAEEGH010003879.1_pt1 | contig 38766 bp, 38 predicted proteins | sample 9134181 | NCBI WGS metagenome assembly JAEEGH01 (sample SAMN16246544, study PRJNA631951) | gut metagenome | biome: gut microbiome; feature: rumen; material: DP-attached | host: Bos | place: Iran: Karaj | collected 2018-10 | reverse complement strand
CAGTAAGCGCCTGAAACATTCTTGATCTTGAACGCAGCGCTGAATAATTCCTGTGAATTGTCTACATGAGGACCACGGCAAAGGTCGACGTAGTCATCACCTGTGTAATAAATCGAAATAGTCTCGTCTGCAGGCAGATCGATGATAAGTTCTGTCTTGAACTTCTGATCCTTGAAAAGCTCCAATGCCTCATCCTTGGAGATGACCTTACGTGTCCAGTCTTCTCTCCTCTTGATGATCTCGTGCATCTTTTCTTCAATTGCAGGGAAATCTTCTTCTGTGACCGTTCTCGGAAGGACGAAATCATAGTAGCATCCGTCTTCGATCTCAGGTCCGATCGCGTACTGTACCTCTTTACCGTAGAGCTCGATAACAGCCTTAGCCATTATGTGCGCAAGAGAGTGACGGTACACCTTCAATACTTCTTCTTTTTCCATTGTAAAAAATCCTCCTCTAGAGTTTTATGCACAGAACCGCTGTGCAGAATTTAAAGATTGTACCACAAATAAAAGAAAAATGTTGATTTAAGGGGCTTTGGCGGTCAGGAAGGCTGTTTTCGAGCGTTTCAGAACATTTGTTTGCGCAATAGACAAAAGAAAGGGGCGCTAAGTAAGCACCCCTCTCATAACAGTCTTTCCAAATATCAGTTAGTGTAGTTATCGAAATAACCCTGAACGAGTACGACAGGTGTTCCCTTATCGCCTGAACCCGACGTAAGGTCGCACAAAGAGCCGATGAGGTCCGTGAGCTGTCTGGGCGTTGTACCCTCACTTGCCATCTTGCCTACGAGGTTGGCATCCTTAGCCTTGATGCTCTCGGAAATAGCCTTCTTAAGAGCTTCGCCGGAAAGGTCTGCAAAATCGTTATCGGCAAGGTACTTGAGCTTGAGCTCATTAGGTGTACCGATAAGTCCGTCAGTAAAAGCAGGAGAAACGACCGGGTCAGCAAGTTCCCAGATCTTGCCCTGGGGATCCTTGAAGGCGCCGTCTCCGTAGACCATTACTTCAACACACTTTCCTGTCTTATCCAGGATCTTCTTCTGAATGTCGAGAACCAGGTCCTTGCACTCTCTGGGGAAGAGCTTTACCTGATCTTCTGTAGCCTTATTGGATCCCAAAAGTCCGTATGTCTCGTTGCAGCCGCTGCCGTTAACGGGAGCGTTCATTATCTCGTCGAGGCTTACGACCTTCTCCGCGCCTGCAGCAAGAAGGATCCTCTTTGTTCTCTTCCTTGTATGGATGTCACAGTTGATGACTGACTTAGTATAGTCAAGGACAGCCTTTGCCTGGTTGGCAAATACGATCTCGACCTCACAGCCGCATGCCTTGATGAGATCGCCGTAATATGCAACATAATCAACGCCTGTGAACTCGTGCTTATTCTCACCGAAGAGCTCACGGTACTTCTCAAGTGAAAGAACATCGCTGTAAGGGTTAATGCCTGCCTCATCGATCTTATCGAGGCTTACCAAGCAGTTTCCTACCTCATCAGAAGGATATGAGAGCATGAGAACGATCTTCTTGCATCCCATAGCGATACCGCGGAGGCAGATAGCAAATCTGTTACGTGAAAGGATAGGGAAAATAACACCTACCGTTCCGCCGCCAAGCTTAACCTTAACGTCTTCTGCAATATCCTGAACAGAGCAGTAGTTGCCCTGTGCTCTTGCTACGATAGACTCTGTAATAGAGATAACGTCCCTGTCCCTGATCTCAAAACCCTCTGCTTCAGCAGCGCCGAGGACTGAATCTGTTACTATCTCTGAAAGGTCGTCGCCTTTGCGGATGATAGGGCATCTGATACCTCTTGATACTGTACCAACTCTTCTGTCTGACATAGAGAGATCCTCCAACATTTATATTCCGCCGATTATTATATAGGAAATTATTTTTGAATTAAAGAACGATTACTTATGAACAAATAAAACGACGACCGGTAAATTCCGATCGTCGTTGTAGGTTTTGGCGGAGCCGCAGGGATTCGAACCCTGGTGCCCGTGAAGGCAAACGGTTTTCAAGACCGCCTCGTTATGACCGCTTCGATACAGCTCCATTTAAAGGCACTTAATTATACATACATCAGAACCAGTTTGCAAGTATATCCTTGAAATGTCCTGATCTTATGCTTTTCAATGCCTTCAGCAAACAGTCTTACTGACCGCACAGGATCTCGATAAGTCTGTCTAAGTCTTCGTTGTTCTTATAATCGATAACGATACGGCCGCGGCCTGTAGCGTTGTCCAGCACCTTGATCTTTGTCTTGGCGCCGAGTTCCTTCTTGAGCTTTGTCTCAACGTCCTTAATGCTAAGAGTGAAGCGGATATCAGGCTGCTCAATGATCTGCTTCTTGGTCGGGTTATCCTGAGCTTCAAGATACTTCTTAACAAGAGCTTCAGCCTGACGTACGTTGAGATCGCGTGTCATGATGACATCAGCTACCTTGCGCTGATCTTCCTTCTCCTTAAGACCGAGGATCGCCTTGGCGTGTCCTTCTGAGAGATCTCCGCGGCTTACGAATTCCTGGAGTGACTCATCAAGGTTAAGGATACGGATCGTGTTTGCGATAGTTGCTCTCGGCTTACCGAGTCTCTTAGCGAGCTGGTCCTGTGTGAGCTTGTGGATCTTAAGAAGATTCTGCATTGCTGCAGCTTCTTCAATAGGGTTTAAGTCTTCTCTCTGAATGTTCTCGATAAGAGCCTGCTCCATTGTCTCTCTGTCCGTAAGATCTCTTACGATTGCAGGGATAACAGAAAGGCCTGCGATACGTGCTGCTCTCCAGCGGCGCTCTCCGGCTACGATCCTGTAGCCGTCGCCCTTGCGCTGAACGATGATGGGCTGGATGACACCGATCTCCTGAATAGAATTTGCGAGTTCGTTCAATGACTCATCATTGAAGATCTTTCTCGGCTGGCCGTTATTAGGGGAGATGTCATTGATCTTGAGTTCAACAACAGAATCTCTCTTATTCTCAGGAATGCCGTCAGCTGAAAGGAGTGCGCCGAGACCTCTGCCCATAGCAGTCTTGCTCTCTGATACTGCCTTGATGTTAGCGATGGGGCGTGCAGCCTTGGGAGCGGGAGCAGCTTTCTTTACGGGAGCCTTAACAGCAGGCTTCATAGGAGCCTTCTTTGCAACGACCTTTGTAGCTGCCTTCTTGGGAGCAGCCTTAGCGGATGCTTTCTTTGCTGTGGTCTTTGCTGCAGGTTTCTTTGCTGTAGTCTTCTTAGGTGCAGCCTTTGCGGTTACCTTTTTCTTTATATTAGCCATATCGTTCTCCTTATACTCGCTTGATTACTTCTTTTACCAAAGCCTCATAAGCCTTGGCGCCCTTGGAATTCTTATCATAGTCGCAGATGGCAAGGCCGTGGCTCGGAGCCTCTGCAAGCCTGACATTTCTGGGGATTACAGTCTTGAAGACTTTGGTTCCGAAGTACTTATCTGTCTCTTCCTTAACCTGTCTTGAAAGCTGTGTTCTCATATTGAACATCGTAAGAACAACACCCAGGATCTCAAGATCCGGATTGAGCTTTTTCTTAACGATATTGATCGTATCCATGAGCTGGGAGAGTCCCTCTAAGGCATAGTATTCGCCCTGGATAGGGATGACCAGTCTGTCAGCTGCAGTAAGCGCGTTGATAGTCAGCAAACCCAATGACGGCGGGCTGTCCAGTATTATGAAGTCATAGGAATCAAGCACAGGCTTGATAGCATTTTTAAGTATCTGTTCTCTGGAAATGACCGTTACGAGTTCGACCTCAGCGCCTGCCAGATTGATGTTGGTAGGGCAGATATCTACATTTTCTGCATTGGTCTCATAGATCACTTCTGAGAGAGGTGTCTCATTGATAAGAACATCGTAGGCTGTGAGTTCAAGTTCACGCTTGTCGATACCGAGGCCGCTCGTGGCATTTGCCTGAGGATCCATGTCTATCAGGAGGACCTTTTTCTTCTTCTTACCAAGGAAAGCGGCAAGATTGACAGCGGTTGTGGTCTTTCCGACACCGCCCTTTTGGTTTACAAGTGCAATTACTGTCGCCATATTTAACTCCTTTTATAAGTATTCCTATTTCAGATACGCTAATTCTAACATTATAAATAAGAATAATATATGTCATCTTTAATACAATTTCTTCCAAATGTTCCACGTGGAACATTTTCATATTCGTCACGTTGGAGAAATTGTTCAGAACTTGTTCATTGTTCCACGTGGAACAATCTTACTCTGTTCCCCGGGTCCTTCCCTGGAATGTTCCACGTGGAACAATTAAAGCAAAACGGGTGCCGGAATTGTTCCGAACACCCGTTTTAAAGGATATGACCCGATTAGTATCAGTTATCGATATTAGCGAGCTTTGCATTCTCCTGAATGAATTCCTTACGGGGTTCTACCTGGTCGCCCATGAGAAGGTTGAATGTCTCGTCAGCTTCCTGTGCGTCCTTAAGAGTAACTCTTAACAGCTTTCTTGTAACAGGATTCATTGTTGTCTCCCAGAGCTGTTCGGAACTCATCTCACCAAGACCCTTGAATCGCTGGATAAGAGGATTGTCCCACTTATGTTCGGCCTTGATCTGCTCGATCTCCTTATCGTCATAAGCGTAATATGCTTCATCACCCTTATAGACCTTGTAGAGCGGAGGACATGCGATATAGACATATCCGCCTTCAACGAGGGGCTTTAAATATCTGAAGAAGAATGTGAGAAGGAGTGTTCTGATGTGTGAACCGTCGACGTCGGCATCGGCCATGATGATTACCTTATGGTATCTGAGCTTTGTCTCATCGAATTCATCACCGATTCCGGCACCCAAAGCCATAACGACAGGCTGGAGCTTCTCATTGGAATATACCTTATCGATCCTGGCCTTCTCAACGTTGAGCATCTTGCCCCAGAGAGGGAGGATAGCCTGATACTTACGTTCTCTGCCCTGCTTTGCGGATCCGCCTGCGGAGTCACCCTCTACGATGAAGATCTCGCAGAACTCTGCCTCATCGCTCTGGCAGTCAGCAAGCTTACCGGGCAATGCATTATTCTCAAATACTGTCTTTCTTCTTGTAAGTTCTCTTGCTCTCTTTGCAGCGTCTCTTGCTCTGGAAGCAGAAAGGCACTTATCCATGATGAGCTTTGCAATATCAGGATGCTCTTCAAGATAGATCTCGAGCTTCTCATATACTGCGCTGTCCACCATAGGTCTGATCTCAGCATTACCGAGCTTACTCTTTGTCTGACCTTCGAACTGAGGATCAGGAAGCTTAACTGAGATGATCGCAGCAAGACCTTCTCTTGTATCTTCACCCTGGAGCTTAACGTCGCCGTCCTTAATGAACTTATACTTCTTGGCATAGTCATTAATAGCTCTTGTCATGGCTGCACGGAAACCAACAAGGTGTGTACCGCCTTCAGGTGTGGCGATATTGTTAGCGTATGTATATACAGTCTCCTGATAGGAGTCATTGTACTGGAGAGCGATCTCTACGAAGTTATCTCCCTGCTTTGTAGCAAAGTAGATAGGAGGTGTATTAATAGCTTCCTTATGTCTGTTCAGATACTCAACGAAGGAGATGATACCGCCGTCATAATGGAGGTGCTTCTTGACAGGTTCAGCGCCTCTGTCATCAGTAAGATCGATCGTAACTTCCTTGTTAAGGAAAGCCATCTCACGGTAACGTGTGATCATTGAATCGAAGTCGAAAACGATATCCGGGAAGATGGAATTATCAGGGATAAAGTTGGTCTTCGTACCTGTATCTTCCTTATCACAGGTGCCTACGATATGGAGCGGAACAGTGGTCTTACCCTTCTCGAATTCGATCTCATAGATGTTGCCGTCACGGCGTACCTGGACCTTCATATGATCAGCAAGAGCATTAACTACAGACGCGCCTACGCCGTGCAGACCGCCTGAGATACTGTATGCTCCGCCGCCGAATTTACCGCCTGCATGAAGCACTGTATGAACGACTTCAACCGTAGGGATTCCGAGCTTAGGATGGTTACCTACAGGGATACCTGAACCGTTATCCGTAACTGTAACAGATCCGTCCTTCTCAAGTACGACATCTATTGTATCGCAGCGTCCTGCAAGTGCTTCGTCAACTGAGTTTGCTACGATCTCATAGATAAGGTGATGAAGACCTCTGAGTGTCGTATCACCGATATACATACCGGGACGCTTTCTTACGGCTTCCAATCCTTCGAGGACCTGAATATCATCTTCGCTGTACTCGCTGCTGTTGGATGTATCGAAGCTGTCCTGATCTCCTTCTGCAGCTAATACGTCAGCCATGGATTCTTCCTTGAAATCCTCAGTTAATGCTCTGGGATTCTCGGCAAGATTCTTAAGCTCGTCATCGTCACCCTCTTCTACAGGCTGGAAGTAAAGATCAACCGCGCCGGTAGGGCGGGAATTAGCCTCAGGAGCGGGCTGTGTCTCCTCAAAATTGAAATTCTTCTCGTCGTTTTCCTTCATAAATGCAAAAACTCCTATTCTTGACGGCAAATCCGGCAAAGAGCCTGATATTGCTGTATTTGTAACACCGTTATTGGGCTGTTCTCAGAAGCTCCCGGAAGACATCAGTCTGTTTAATAGCAGATTAGCGGAGAGTGAACAAACATATGTTTTATCATCTGTGATCACCAATGACTTGGGTATCTCTTCAGTCACGTACTGCAGTCTTCCTTGTTCGTCCTCACGGTTGATAAACTCCGTCACGTCCTTCTGGGAAGGGGAGACTGTCTCAAGGTTGACTACACAGGTAACCGAAGATTTGAGCACTGAAAGATCATTACCGATATGAATGAACATCAAAAAGCCTCCAAATCGTCCGGAATCCTCTTCGAACCTATAAATTATATCATAAAAGGGAAGAATAATATGTTTATTATAATATAAGAATGGGGCAAAAACGGGCGTTTTTTAGCGTAATTTGTCCTAAAATCAGGCTTCTTTAGTGATAATGCCGCCGTCGACCTTATAGAATTCGGTCTTATTTGCGCCCTCTATCGCATCGATCTCTTCGCCGATCATATTCTTATCCGTGCACGTGATGAAGATCTGGGCACCCTTCATGGCCTGTACAAGGCTTAATCTCCTCGTCTTATCAAGTTCGGAGAATACATCATCCAGAATGAGTATCGGTGTAGAGGAGACGAACATCTTGATTATCTCGAGTTCGGAGAGCTTCAATGCGAGCGCTGCAGTCCTCTGCTGGCCCTGGGAAGAGAACTTCTTCATCTCCAGGTCGTCTAATTTGATCAGGATGTCATCCCTATGTATGCCGATGGATGAGATATGCTTCTCAATGTCGTAATTACGCACTGATTTCAGCTTGGCAAGGACCAGATCTGAGATAATGCCCTTTATACGCCCATAATCGCCCTCTGAGAGGCCTTTACCCATATAGTCGTCATATTTACTGTTTTTTGTCAGAAACGTTTCTAAGGCCCCTACAACGCCAAATACGGTATTGTACTCGATAGAGAGGTTTTCTTTGCCCCCTGAAATGCTTCCGTGATGCTTTGAGGCAGTATCAGAGATCAGCTTAGCGAACCTGTAGCGCTTTAAGATTATCTCTGCCGAAGATTCAGCCAGAGAAAAGTCCCAGAAATCAAGCTGCTGGTCCGTAAGATCTGATTTAGCATTCGGTTTTATGCTCTTAAGGAGTGCATTCTTCTGCGCCAGAAGCCTGCTGTAATTGGTCAGAAGATTGAAATAAGAAGGGGATACCTTCGATATCAGCGTATTTAAGAATTTACGCCTGAAAGCCGGAGCATTTTTAACGATATTGAGGTCTTCGGGAGCAAAGATAACAATGTTACATATGCCGATATAATCAGAGATCTTATCTACCGGAGCATTATCTGCGATAAGGATCCTTCCGGGCCTTCCTGATCTGCTCAAAGAAGACTTTTCGCTGTAATAGCCTGATACAAGATGAACATCGGATCCGTCATCATCAGTAAGATCTAAGCCTGCTTTATATTCATTCTCACCGAACTTTATAAGGTCAGAATCCTTGCTGGTCCTGTGCGATGTGATACTTGAAGCAACATAGATACCTTCAACGAGATTTGTCTTTCCCTGGGCGTTATTACCGTAAAAGATATTAACAGAAGGCCCGACATCCAAATCGAGCCTTCCGTAATTTCTGAAGTTTTCTAAATGTATGCTTCTTATGAACATTATCTTCTGATAGGAAGAATAAGATAAATGTACTTCTCACCCTCAACAGGCTTGATAATGCAGGGTCCCTGACCGCCGTTAACTTCGACCTTGATCTCTTCATCATCGATATTCTTAAGTACATCAAGAACATATCTTGAATTGAAATCTACATCTATAAGGTCACCTTCAAGACTGATCGAGATATTCTCCTGGAGATTACCTCTTGCTGAAGTAGCCTGGACTGTAAGCTCTGAAGGATTATTTGAAAGGAATCTTACAGGGCACTTACGGTCGTCTGTCATGATGATGAGTGAAGCTCTGTCGACAGCATCAAGGAACTGCTTGCGGTTGATCGTGATGACTGTCTTAGGATTCTTCGTAATGATGGAATCGAAATTAATGAACTGGCCTTCGATAAGACGTGAAACCATTCTTACATTGCCGATATCGAATAAGAGATTCTGCATTGATGTGTAGATATTGATCTCAGCATCTTCGTCATCACTTAAGATCTTGCTCATCTCGGTAAGAGCCTTACCGGGAACGATATAGTTGATCTTAGGGAAGTCATTGCCCATCTCTTCGCGGTTGATAGCCATTCTGAAACCGTCGATAGATACAACGGAAAGAACTGAACCGTCAGATACGATATTGGAACCTGTAAGAACAGGACGTGAATTATCACGTGATACTGCGAAGATAGTGTGATTGATCATATTCTTAAGGATCTTCTGACCCATAACGATCTTCTCAGCGCTTGTCTCATCGATCTCAGGGATCTTCGGGAACGGCTCCGGGTCAAGACCAGCGATCTTGAACTCAGCCTGTCCGCACTTAATAGTTGTCTGGAAATTGCTGTCGGAAATGATATCTACTTCAGGCTCAGGAAGCTTTCTGATGATATCACCGAAGAACTTTGAATCGATAACAACAGCGCCCTTCTCAGTAACACTTGCTTCCACATCAGCCTCAATACCTGTCTGTAGATCGTAGCCCGTAAGCTTGATCTTATCGTCGTCTGACGCTTCAATGAGAATGCCGTTAAGGATATTTACTGTACTGTTAGTAGTAACAGCCCTCTGAACTATGGATACATTATTAACCAAGTCATCTCTGCTGCATGTGAACTTCATATGAAGGGAGCCACCTTTCATTATTAATAAAATATTTCAAACATTATACACTGAAATATATTAAAAATGTATAGTTTAACGGTGTTACAAAACTCGATTTTTAGGACATTTTCGAAAATCCCGATGACCGGCTCTGTAGTATTTAAAGATAGCTCGTATTAGCCGTATTATGTTCTGTTCAAATGTTCAAAACCTGCCAAAAGTCCGTCTGTTCAGAGCATTTTTCGAAACATTACAATGTACAAAAGTCATTTGATGAGTGTTCACAAAAATACCCTTTTGAACATTGTTACATTTATACACAACACGTCTACATGAAATCTACAGCAAGTTATGAACAAAAGAACAATTATTGTTCAAATCAGGTAATGTGCTTATAAATCTCTTCAGCCTGCTTTTTGAGTTCAGGATCCTCATCTACGTTGTCGCAGCCGTGCATAACTGTAGTGTGTTTACGGCCGCCGAAGATCTGTCCGATCTTCTCATATTTTAGTTCCAGATAATCTCTGCAGATGAACATGGCAACATTACGTGCAGTGGATATCTCGGCACTTCTGAGCTTGGAAGTAAGCTTATCAGGCGTCAGATCGTAGTAATTAGCCACTGCATTGATGACTATATCAGGTGTCAGATACTTCTTATTTCCGCTTACCAGAGGATCAACGATCTTTCTTATATCATCTAATGTGAGCTCTCCGTTTGCGAGAGTTACATAAGAGGAAATAGTATTAAAAGCACCATTGAGCTGTCTGATATTGGTGGTTACGTTCTCGCAGACATAGTCTATTATCTCGTCTGAAAGATTGAAGGACTCGCTCTCGAGCTTGCTTAAGAAGATAGCCTTACGTGTCTCAAAATCCGGAGGCTGGACATCGAACATGATGCCGTCCTGGAATCTTGAGGTAAGCCTGCTGTTAAGCTCTGTGAGGTTTGCAGGTGCCTTGTCGCATGTAATGACGATCTGCTTTCCTGATTCGATCAGGGCCTCGAAAGTATTAAAGAACTCTGTCTGGACACTGTCCTTGCCGATGAGGAACTGGATGTCGTCAATAAGGAGGACATCTACGGTCCTGTATTTATTACGGAATTCCGTGTAATTCTTATTCTGGATGCATGCGATAAAAGCATTCGTGAAGGCTTCACATGTTGTGTAGATGACTTTCTTCTCGGGATGCTGTTCGATTATCGCATTGCCTATAGCCTTCATGAGGTGGGTCTTGCCGAGACCGGAGTTGCCCCAGAGGAAGAAGGGGTTTCTCTGCTTCTGGCCGGGCTTAGCAGCAACGGATACGGCTGAAGCATGTGCAAAACGGTTGCAGTCGCCTACTACGAAGTTCGCGAAAGTAAACTCGCCGTTAAGTCCTGAAGGAGTAACGACCTCAGTCTTTGCCTGGCTTGCTGCCTTCTTCTCGGAGATTATGGAAGCATTAAGAGCCTTCTCATCGCCCTGAAGGATAAACTTAACTGCGCAGGATTTACCGTCGTTAGCTGTCTTAATGGCGGATTCGATGGTCTTATTGAGCTTTTGACCCTTAAGAAGATCCAGAGAATACTCATCTCTGGCAGCGAGAACAAGGACATCCTTGTCACAGTGAGCGACCGTCATCTTGCAAAGGATAGAGTCGTAGGTAATGGTATTTATATTTGAATCATACTTAAGAAGATTGAGAGCATTCTCCCAAACTGAACTCTCCATGTAACCCCTCCGTAACAAAAATGACGTGCGTTTAACATAATAGCACGGTCAAAGAGTATAATGAATATGCAATTTATATTAAAAATCGGTGAAAAATCAGGCAGGATAATGAAACGGATCGACCAGAGGAAGGCTAAAAAAACCAGAAAAACGGCTGTTAATGCGGTCATGATAGCAGTTATAGCTTTACTGCTTATAACCGGCGTTGTTCTGATCATGATAGAGCCAATAAAACGCTATAACAGAAAGAAGATCTCGAATGAAGCCCTTACGGCGATATCAGAGAAGATCGAGGCGACGGAAGAGGTCGAGATTACTTACACGGTCCCTGCAACCGGCAATGAGGTAGCGGGCGAAGAAGAAGGATACGACATTATAGGCGGCACTGAAGAGACTTCTGAAGAGGCGGATGTTATTTTCGAGGAAGAGCCTGAAGTAAATCCCGGCTCCGGTGAGATGGTCTCGCTAAGGTCTATCGGGATCCTCTCGATAGGGAAGATCAAGATCAGCTATTCGGTATGGGACGAAGCCACAAAGGTGTCTTTGAGATACGGTCTGGGACACTATCCTGATTCGGTCCTGCCGGGAGAGGCCGGAAATGCGACCATTCTGGGACATAATTACAAAGACGGCACCATGTTCCATAATCTGGGCAAGCTCAAGAAGGGCGACAAGGTGGTCTTTAAGTCCAAAGACGGCAAGGAAATGACCTTTGTAGTGGAAGAATCGAAGATCATCAACGCAAATGACCTTGGCAAATATGTTACGGGCAATATAACCGAAGAAAAGCAGCTGACGCTTGTAACATGCACTTACGAGTACGGCAGAAAAGGCTGGAGAAGGGTAGTAATCTGCAAGTTGCAGTAATGCCTTTTTAAAATCCAACACATTTTAAATATTTCTGCTATAATTTGCGCGGGTTTTTATTAAACCTATTAAAGCAATACTGTTTTTGGGAGGACCATATATGGTTACGGCAATCGTTGGCGCTAACTGGGGAGATGAAGGAAAGGGCAAGATCACAGACCTTCTTGCAAGCGAGTCTGACATCGTAATAAGATTCCAGGGCGGAGCAAATGCAGGACACACCATCATCAACGATCACGGAAGATTCGCTCTCCATCTTATGCCTTCGGGTGTTTGTTACGACAACATCGTAAACATCATCGGCAACGGTGTTGCACTTGATATCCGTAAATTCGTCAACGAATATAACTCATTAAAGGAGCAGGGCTTAAATCCCCACCTTCTGGTATCTGACAGGGTTCAGGTCGTAATGCCTTACCATGTTGATTTCGATAAATTCGAAGAAGAGAGATTGGGCGGCAAGGCCTTCGGTTCCACCAAGTCCGGTATCGCACCGTTCTTCTCCGATAAATATGCGAAGATCGGCTTCCAGGTTTCCGAACTTTTCGATGAAGCAACATTAAAGGAAAAGATCGAGAGAGTCCTTGAGATCAAGAACGCTCTTCTCGTAAACCTCTATCACAAAGATCCCATCAAGGCAGATGAGCTCCTGGTCGAGATGCTCGAGCAGGGAAGACTCATCAAGCCTTTTGTTACTAATACTAACGCTTATATCTACGACGCTTTGAAGGAAGGCAAGAACATCCTCCTCGAAGGCCAGCTCGGAACCATGAAGGACCCTGACATGGGTATCTACCCGATGGTTACTTCTTCTTCCACATTGGCAGGCTACGGCTGCGTCGGCGCAGGCATCCCGCCTTATGAGATCAAGAAGATCGTTGTTGTTACCAAGGCTTACTCTTCATCAGTAGGCGGCGGTGCGTTCGTATCTGAGATCCTTGACGAAGCAGTTGCAAAAGAGCTCAGAGACAGAGGCGGCGACAAGGGCGAGTATGGCGCTACAACAGGACGTCCCAGAAGAGTCGGCTGGTTTGACTGCGTTGCTACACGTTACGGCGTAAGGCTCCAGGGCGGTACGGACGTTGCCCTCACTAACCTTGATGTACTTGGTTACTTGGATAAGATCCCTGTCTGCACGGCTTATGAGATCGACGGCGTTATCACAAAGGATTTCCCGAATCCCACACAGCTCGACAGATGCAAGCCCGTTATCGAATATCTGCCTTCATGGAAGGGCAAGGGCGATATCAGAGGCCTCACAGAATACGATAAGCTCCCTAAGGAAGCTCAGGATTATGTCGAATTTATCGAGAAGGAGATCGGAGTACACATCTCCATCGTTTCGACAGGACCCGTAAGAGAAGAGATCATCAGAAGATAAAGACCCTTCCTTTGATTAGGAGGTAATTCACGATGAAGACCGGAAAGAATAAAGCTGTAGTTGTACTAATGACTGCGGCTTTGTTGCTGAGCGCTTTATTACCGGCAGGATGCAGTCTTCCTAAGGGCAAAAAGGACATTTGGAATGTGGCACAGGAATTCTTCGATGCTTACGCATCAGGAGATGCTGATGCCGTAAAGGCAATGGTCGACGGGGATATCACCTGTGATTTTGATAAGAGTGACAAAGAAGAGATCCTGCTGAAGATGGCTTCAGAGACCAAGGTCGAAGACGTTACCGATGTCGACGTCGACAGCAAGTCCGGTAAGGCTACGGCCAAAGTCACGATCTCATATATCAACGTCAACAGCTTTTTATCCTCCAAAGGAAACGAGAAGACCAAAGAGGACTTCATTAAGGCTATCGAAGAATACGACAGAAGGAAGACGAAGGCTTTCTCGTTCGATTTTGTTTTCGATGAATCCGAAGGAAAGTGGCTTGTCGGCAAAAAGTCCGCAGAGAAATATATTGAATTATTCAATAAAACAGAGAGGATCTATTTATCTTCAGTATCTGCAGACGATGCTTACGATATCTTCAGCAAAGCTTTCGGCCTTTATGCACAAGGGATATTCGACCAGCCTGTAAGTTCTTTGGATATTAATGATGTAAGGGTTTTCGATAACGATTCTTTCAGCGATCCGATAGTTATTGAGGGTGCGAAGGAATTCGCAAAGGCGTTCTTCAAATACATAGTAGATCACGGGATAAAGATCGAGCAGGACAGCAAAGATCCTCATAAGGCAACTCTTAAGGGTTTTGCGCCTTCGAAAAAGGAGATGCTCGATTACCTCTCAAGCGATGACTGCGTGAAAGCGGATTATCTGGTCCGGATCAGGCTGACCAGCGTATCAAGAAGAGATGTTCAGGGCGAGACGTTAAGAAGCACCATAGATGCCGGATACTATACGGAACTTGCCAAGAGGATCCCTGACATGACGCCTGAGGAATATGAGGTCGAGCTGATGATCGCTACAGGAACGATCATTGATACCGGTGAGAATTTCGATACTCTGGTTTTCATAAGCAACGGCGGAAAAGCTCTGTCAGTATCTTCACAAGAACTCGAAGATGCATTTGACTATACTTCCGAGCAGGTATTCAGATGCCGCGAAGAACTCTTGAAGTCATTGCTGGCCTCAGGTGAGATGCCTAAAGAGAAATACGATGTTTATATGGCTGCACTTGAGAGAGACAGATATGTTGAGTCAGGCGGCAGCGTTCCGGAGTATGAATTCTTAAGAAGAGTCGAATGGGAAGGCACTGAGAAGTGCAGGAATCAGTCTTCCACGGTAGAAGAATACCTGCCGAATTTCTCTGACGGACAGATCGTATACGGTTTCTCCGATTACGATAATGACGGAAAACACATGGAGTATTCCAAGGAGCCGGGCTGGCTTAATACTGCCGGTTACAACATTGACGGTGACAAAGTAACCATAATCCTGAAGTTCGACCATAAATTTAAGAAGGGCACTAAGCTGATACTGGACTGGTATATTGACGGAGAGTCCATAAGAGATTCCCAGACAATTACCGTAGAAGAAGACGGAATGGTCGAGTTCGAATTCACGGTAACCGGAGTAAGTGTAAAAAAATACGGCAAACTGGAGCTGCGTTTATGGGAAGAAGACCATAACCACGTAATATCTTATGTTCAGTTATTCTATTGATATATAAAAACAGGATCAAAGGGGAATTAGGGATGAAGATCAATAAGAACGGAATAAGTTCACTTATTCTTGCTGCGGCCATGCTGATGACGGCGCTTTTGCCCATGGGCTGCAGCTCAAAAGAAGCAAAGATTAAGGCTCAGCTTAACGACCTGGCGGAGACGTTCATTGCCGATTTTGCTTCGGGCGACAAAGATAAGATGGAAGATCTTGTTGAGGGACGCTTCGACTATCAGATCTCATATGCAAAGCAGCATGAGATCATGCTTAAGATAGCTTCGAAAACAGAGATCGAAGACATAGAGACAATTGAAGTTGACCGTAAGGCCGGCAAGGCCAGGATGAGAACGAAGATCTCTTATATCAACATCCGTGAATTCGGCAGGGATAAGGATAATCAGAACCTGACTAAGGAAGAGTGCCTTGAGAAGGCCGATTCATATGAGAAAAGAGCCACGGCTAATTTCTCGTTTGCTTTCGTGCTTGACGATGAAGGTGAGTGGAAGATAAAGAATTCCACGGCCGACAGATACGAAAAAATGTTCAACCAACAGTATTACCTGTCAGTCGTAGCATTGAGCAAAGACCAGGCAAAGCAGGAATGCAAAAGTGTCTTTGAAAAGCTTGCCAGAGGCGAATTCAACCAGCAGATGTTTAAATTCGACCTCTTTGAGATGGGCGCTTTCAACACCTGGGGCAGAAGCGTACCGAACATAAAGGATGCCATGACCGAATTTGCGAAAGCATATTTCTCTTTTATGGTGGAACACGGCATTACAGTCGAAGAGACTGATACGCCGCATCAGTTTAAAGTTACGGGTTATGTTCCTTCGAAGGAAGCTTTGCTCAGCTACTATGCGGGCGACGAGTATGCACAGGAAAGCTGCATGGCAGAAATTAGGGCGGAGATCGCCGGGAATGACAGCAAGAGACAGGCTGTCTGGGATGATTTTATTGCCGGGATCTACTTCGATCTTGCAAAGCAGATCCCGAACCTGATGGGCGAAGAATACAGCGTTACCTTTAAAGTCAATGCAAAAGGAGACAAGGTTGAGATCGTATCAAAAACACCGCTTTTCGGCATTACGACAGACGATATCTTTGCTTGTCCCAAATACGATTTCAATCAGGAGAAGGCAGCCCGCAAGAAGGCCATACAGGCGCTCTTTGATGCCGGCGAACTTACCAGGGCACAGTACGACATGTATATGTCCGAGTATAGAAATGACGGCGGCAATTATCCCGGCAGGGATACCGGTAACGAGAATGCTTCTACCGGCACGACATCCTGGAAGGGCTCTTCCGAATTTCCGAATCAGGCCGTAAACGTCAAGGAAGTAACACCTGACTGGTCTGACGGAAATCTTATCTACGGCACATCGGATCCCGACAAAAACGGCATCAGCATGCTTTACAGCAAGCAGCCCGGCTGGCTTAATACGGCAGGATACAATCTGTCAGAAACCGGCATTACCGTTATGGTCAAATACGACAAGAAGTTTGCCAAGGGAACAGAGCTCGAATTCGATTGGGATATAAACGGAAGCACGCAGCAGTATGCCGTTCCTTTCGTTGTTCCTGAGGACGGTGCAGACGAGTTTTTCTTCACCATTCCGGCTAAGCTCGTGTCGGCAGGAGACACTGCCGAGTTCAGATTATGGGAGAAGGGTCATGCGCACGTTATCGCGTATGTAAAACTTACCAAAACATAAAACTGATGAAGGCGTATGATTTTCGCTAATAAGCAAAAGATTTTCTGTTTTCGCGCGCGTTAAGCAAGAATATAATAAACCAATAAGATTTATATGTATCTGGAGGAATTCCCATGGCCAAGGAAATGATCCTCGTCCTCGATTTCGGAGGGCAGTATAACCAGCTCATTGCAAGACGTGTCAGAGAGCAGAATGTCTACAGTGAAGTAAGACCATACACCACGAGCATTGAAGAGATCAAGGCACTGAATCCCAAGGGAATCATCCTCACAGGCGGCCCTTCCACTGTTTACGAAGACGATGCACCCAAGTGCTCACCCGAACTCTTTAAGCTCGGCATCCCGGTACTCGGTATCTGCTACGGCGCACAGCTCATGAATTACCTGCTTGGCGGCGAAGTAAAGTCAGCACCCGTCAGAGAATACGGCCACACCGACGTTAATATCGATACAGAAGCTAAGCTCTTCAAGGGCGTTCTTCCCAAGACGGTCTGCTGGATGAGCCATACCGTTTATATCGCAAAACCCGCTCCCGGCTTCAAGATCACGGCACATACCGAGGTATGTCCTGTAGCAGCAGCGGAGAACGTCGAAGAGAATCTCTACTGCGTTCAGTTCCATCCGGAAGTCGTTCATACAGTCGAAGGCACAACGATGCTCGCAAACTTCGTTAAGGACGTCTGCAAGTGCAAGTGCGACTGGAAGATGGATTCATTCGTTGAGACATCCATTAAGGAGATCCGCGAAAAGGTCGGCTCAGGCAAAGTCCTCTGTGCTCTTTCAGGCGGCGTTGATTCATCTGTTGCCGCAGTGCTCCTCTCAAAGGCAGTCGGCAAGCAGCTCACATGCGTATTCGTCGACCACGGACTTCTTAGAAAGAACGAAGGCGACGAGGTAGAAGCAGTATTCGGCCCTGAAGGTCCCTACGATCTCAACTTCATCAGAGTAAATGCCCAGGAGCGTTTCTATTCAAAGCTCGCAGGCGTAACTGATCCTGAGACAAAGCGTAAGATAATCGGTGAGGAATTCATCAGAGTATTCGAAGAAGAAGCAAAGAAGGTAGGTGCTGTCGACTTCCTCGTACAGGGCACCATCTATCCTGACGTTATCGAATCCGGCCTCGGCAAGAGTGCCGTTATCAAGTCTCACCACAATGTAGGCGGACTTCCCGACTATGTTGATTTCAAGGAGATCATCGAACCCTTAAGGCTCCTGTTCAAGGACGAAGTAAGAAAGGCTGGTCTTGAGCTCGGTATCCCCGAGAACCTCGTATTCCGTCAGCCGTTCCCCGGCCCGGGTCTTGCTATCCGCATCATCGGCGAGGTTACGGCAGAGAAGGTAAAGCTTGTTCAAGATGCAGATGCGATCTTCAGAAGAGAGATGCAGCTCGCAGGCTTCGACAAGTACGCTAACCAGTACTTCGTAGCACTCACAAATATGCGTTCTGTAGGTTGCATGGGCGACGAGAGAACATACGATTACGCATGCCTCCTCCGTGCCGTTACGACCACAGACTTCATGACCGCTGAAGCAGCAGAGCTTCCCTGGTCACTTATCAACAAGGTCACTAACAGGATCGTAAACGAAGTCAAAGGCATCAGCCGCGTCTTCTACGACTGCACGGGCAAACCGCCGTCAACGATCGAGCTTGAATAATTAACGGGGCCCTGAAAGTCAATAAAATAGGGCGTTTCAAGGTTTAAAAGTCTTTCGTGATAACGCTATGATAACACCTTGAAGAGATCATTATTTTCAGGTTGAAAGTGGTTTGCTAGTAAAAAGCTTGATTTTTAGGCACTTCCTCTAGATGGGAAGTGCATTTTTTGCATGAAAAAAGATGAGCTTCCGATAAGTGCATCTTGATAATCTGATAACACTGATACGGCGCGAAAAAATACATATTCAAGATAAAGAACATACGTTCTTGACAAACAAAAGTTCGGGTTGTAAAATCGTACACATAGAAATCTCATTTTTGAATAAGGAGGCATGAATATGTTTGAAGAATATAGTCCTCAAATTAGAAGAAAACTATATAAATCGTATTATACGTCCCGCGGGAAGAGAAGTAGAGAGATACGCTGTCCTAAATGCGGATTATTGCTTTGGGTTGCTGTTGGAACAGACCACGGCTTTCTTCAAAAGAAGTGCAGGAAATGTAAATTTCAAGGTTGGCTTGAAGTTGGACTTCCCAAAAATGAGGGTGCAAATTCAAAAAGACCCCCAGAATTTTATAATGGACCTGAATGTATTAGACTTGGCAAAACTTCAAATGAAAACTCAGCTTAGCAAAACCGGATTAGCTACTAATCCTTAAATGCAGCTTTTGTTTACAGTGCAATAAATTTGACTATAACCGAGCAAGCGGAGCAGGATCCTTAACTTAAGGACTGAAAAGACTATCAAGCGCCGTATGAGTCAGGAGAGAGATTCAAAAGAATCCCTTCTGGCTCATACGGCTTTTTGTTTTCAAATTCATGAGAAAGGAGAAAAAATGAACTTATTCGACACAAGTTAGTTTGAAGCAGTATCCGTAAAAACAAATTTTGATGAAAGGAAAAATGTAATGAATAACAAAGTACCTATTTTTTTAAGAGCAGCAGAAATAGCAGAGATATTGGGAATTTCACAGCCTGCAGCATACAGAATAATCAGAGATCTCAATACAGAACTTCAGCAGAAGGGCTATATGATTCAGATCGGCAGAGTTAACAGAAAGTACTTTGCTGAAAGATATGGTTTGTCTGTTGATGATCTTTCGGATCAGATGGAACAAATAGAAAGGGGAGCATAAAAATGCCGGTATTTAAAGATAATCTTCGAGGAACATGGTATGTGATGGCAAGGTATACCGCATATAACGGTGATCATAAGCAGAAGTGCAAAAGAGGATTTATTACCAAGAGAGAAGCGATGGCCTGGGAGCGGGAATTTCTTCTCGCTGACAGCGGAAATCTAAACATGCTCTTCAAGACTTTTGCGGAAGAATATCTCAACGAAATGAAGCCTCGTTTGAAATTGAATACTTTTTTGACAAAAAAAGCAATTTTCAACCGTTATCTGATACCGGATTTTGGAATGAGGAGACTCTCTGAGATAACTCCCAAAGATATAAGAGAATGGCAAAACAGTATGCTGAGTCTTAGAGATGAAAATGGAAAACCGTTTTCAAGTTGCTATCTGAAAACAATTCATAATCAGCTTTCGGCGGCATTCAATTATGCTGTTAAGTTTTATGGTCTTCCTAGAAATCCAGCTGCATTAGCAGGCAATATGGGAAAAGAAGGAAAGACAGAAATGAAGTTCTGGACTCAGGAAGAATACAGAAAATTCTCTTATGCCATTATGGATAAACCGGCATCATATTATGCCTTTGAAGTTCTTTATTGGACTGGTATTCGCGAGGGCGAATTGTTGGCGCTGACACCGGGAGATTTTGATTTTGAGGCCAAAACATTACGGATCAATAAATCATATCAAAAGTTAAACGGAAAAGATGTGATTACCAGTCCAAAAACTGTAAAAAGCAATCGAATTATTAAGATATCTGATTTCTTATGTGAAGAGATAAAAGATTATCTGTCTATGTTCTATCAACTTGATGATGACACTAGGATTTTCTCCGTCACAAAACACTTTCTTTTTAAGGAAATGATGAGAGGCTGCAAGATCTCTGGTGTAAAGCGTATCAGGATCCACGATCTTCGTCATAGTCATATTAGTCTTTTGATAGACATGGGATTTTCTCCAGTTGCGATAGCGGAAAGAGTTGGTCATGAGAGTATCCATATCACATACAGATATGCACACTTATTTCCTACTATTCAGGACCAGATGGCAGATAAGCTGAATGAAACAAAGAGGTATTGATATGTCACAAAAAGTATACGACGGACACGGACGATGGAGAAACAAGCATGTGACATTCCATATGTCCGAAGAGGAAGCGGAGGAACTCAACCGGGCAGTAGCTATGTCGGGTCTTAAAAAACAGGATTATCTCATTAGCAGAGTGCTCGAACGGGATATTACAGTGAATCCTAATTCCAGAGTATACAAATTGCTTCTTGAACAGATGCAGAGTGTCGTATCAGAGTTGAAGGACGCAATTGAAAACAACAAAGACATAGATCCGTATTTGAAGGAGACAGCTTATCTCATGGTTGATACTTTAAATCAAATGAAAGGAATATCAAAAAATGAATAAAGACAAAAAAATAACTGCCCCGTTAAATGTTGTTGGCGCAACAAAGGAGCAGTCAAATTCAAACAACAACTGTATTTTAAAGGAAAATAAGCCGGAAGACAAGATTTCAGGGTCTTTCTTCAGTTTTGGAGAGCTTATGGATGCAGATTTGCCTCGAAAAAAAGCCATAATTGAGAATCTCTTATATCCGGGAGTTTATATACTTGCGGGTGATCCGAAGGTCGGTAAAAGTTTTCTTGTATTACAGCTTTTGTATGGTGTAAGCAGAGGTGAACCGATATGGAATCTTGAGGTCAGAAAGGGCCGCTGCCTTTATCTTGCATATGAAGACGGTATGCAAAGATTACAGGATAGAACGGTAAAAATGTTCGGTGCTGATGCTATGAGCAATGATCTGTATTTCTCTACTGAAGCGATGAAACTTGATAATGGTCTTGAAAAGCTTATTTCTGACTTTATCAACAAGGATAATAATCCCTGCCTTATTGTTATTGATACTTTCCAAACGACCAGAACAACAGCTGATTGTCACTATGGAAGTGATTATGAAGATATCAGAAAGCTCAAATCGCTGACCGTTGATAAAAATGTCTGCATTATTCTGGTACACCATTTCAGAAAAGAGATGGCTGACAACAACTTTGATCGAATTTCCGGTACTAACGGTATTTTTGGTGCAGCAGATGGTGCTATAGCTCTTACCAGAAGCAAAGATGCAAGAACAGCTTTTATAGAGATTAGAGGAAGAGATCAGGTTGAGCAGAGAATTGAGGTTATGAGGAACAAGGAAACTCTAAGGTGGGATTTTGTTAAACGTGATACCGAACCTCTTCTTGAACCGCTCGATCCGGATATTGAAAAGATTATTTCATTTATGAATCCGTTGCATACGAAGTGGAAGGGAACGGCTACAGAGTTATGCGAGACCCTGAATCTTCTAACCTCTCCCTATAGGCTCAAGTTGAAGCTAAATTGCAATGCTGACAGATTGGAATTGAACAACATTACCTTCGAAGCAGTAAAAAGATCTCATGACAGAATCATAGTTCTTTCATACTTCGAAAAGCGAAGAGTAATGAGAACAATTTCTTAAAAATCCGAAGAGTAATAGGTTTAGCAAGCATCGTCTGTGTAGCCACACAGACACTTTAAGGGGGATCCCTTAAACCCCTGGCTTAGCTAAAAAGAGAGGTAAGTTTATGGTAAAACGCAACCGAGTAAGAAGCGAAGAAATAAAGTTTTTTGTTACCCCAAAAGAGAAGGAAGAACTCGATGCGAGAGTGAAAAAGTCAGGACTTACAAGAAGCGAATTTTTAAGAAAAGCTTCCAAGGGAGTCGTAATAAGGGAGAAACCTCAAGCTGAGGTGACCGATCTCCTGACAGAGCTCTCGCATCTGGGGAACAATGTAAACCAGATAGCACGAAAAGAGAATTCAGGGTACCGTCACAGCACGGAATTCCTGATCGACTTGAGAGATGAAATCTACAAGTTGATAACAGAAATCAGAAAGAAGGTAATCTCATAATGGCAACAACATCTTTATGGAGTATAAGAGGAAATGTTGTCAAAGTAATCAACTATATCAAGAATCCGAAGAAAACGACACTTCCGGCAGGCATACTGCCGGAGGATGTCTCGGCGGATGAGGAAACTGAGACAGTACATGTTTTGGTTGATGCAATCAACTGTTCTGTTAAAAATGCTGCTCAAGACATGAACACACTTAAAGAATACTTTGGCAAGACCGGTGGAATAACCGCATACCATGGGTATCAGTCTTTCGCACCGGAAGATGATATTACTCCTTTACAGGCCCACGATATTGGTATGGAGTTAGCCCAGGAACTCTGGGGTGGAAAATACCAAGTTCTGGTTGCTACGCATTTGGATAAAGATAATCACATTCATAATCATTTTGTAATCAATACTGTTCCGATTGATGGTGGTAAGAAATTCTGTCGAACAAAACAGGACTATATTGATATGCGGAACTACAGTGATGCTCTCTGTGTGAAATATGATCTTTCTGTTTGCAAAACCTCCGGAAAAGGCAAGAATTATGGAGAATATAAAGCCGAGCTCGAAGGGAATCCTACTATCAGATCTACAATTAGAGCTGACATTGACAGAGCAATTGCGGCTTCGGGCTTCAACTATGATTTCTTCGATAATATGAAAAGACTGGGTTATGAAGTATATCTTTATAACAGTAAAGGTGAACCGCTAGTTCATCCTAAGCTTAAACCTTATGGAACTCAAAAATGTTTCCGTTTTGATAAGCTTGGCCCTGGATATGATTTTCCGGAGATCAAAGAACGTCTGCGTTCACCTGACAGGATATACGGACGATTATTTCCACCTCCGCCAAAGAAGATCCGGCGAAGTTTCAGATATCATGAACCAAGGTTCATCTGCTCGTCTTACAGATATTATGGACGTATTCTCAGTATGCAAATCAAAAGACCTGGTTATATAAGGCGTATACCATACTATCTTAGGGAAGATATTGCAAAGATAGAGCGTTTTGAAGAAAAACGACGTTTTGTAAGCAATCGAGGACTTAAATCCTATGAGGATGTTATTTCATATAAGGCTTACTTACAAGAGGAATTATCGTCACTTCGCAAACAAAAAAGAGATCTATATATCAGGGCATCCAAGGAAGAGAAACTTGGAAACCCGGGATACGCATATATTTTTAGATTATCAGCTAAGGAAAAAAATGAAATGATGCGTGATCTTCGGAAAGAAATCAGACTTTGTAATGATATTCTTAGTGAGTATATGGAAATCAGAGAAAAGTGTCTGGAACTTAGAATCCTGATTGTGTTTGAGCATCAGGAACAAATAAGAGGACTACAGCGAAAAAGAGTCAGATAATCTTTCTTTTATCCCCGCCGGCCGTGACTTGAGGGGTTACGTCTCCTCAAGTCATGGGTGGCAATCCAAGCGGTAGCGCGGAAGGATTAGAAACGTGCAGTAATGGAGAGTTGTGAAACGGTGAGTGTTCTAAACTCACAGAGTTTTGAATGCTCACTGTTCTCAACTCGTAATGATATTTGTAGTATTATTATTCTGTGAATATCTAATTTTGAAGTTCGATGTTGTAATGTTTACAAAAAGCAAATATCTAATGTATAATATCTTCAAGAAAGAAGCAGCAATGCTTCTTGGGCTGACCGAAAGGTCCGGGTCCACCTACAGGCGCTGGGAACCGGCGCCATTTTTATTTTATAGGTAAGATATGACTTCTAAAAAGCATGAGAAAATTCTAAGTTGTTTTATAGATGAGACTGGTGATTTCGGCGAGTACGATGCTCGCTGTCCATATTATATGGTTACGGCGGTTCTTCACGATCAAGACGAGTCTATAAAAAAACAGCTTGATGGAATAGAACAATATCTTAATGATCTTGGTTATCCGCATCATGCGTTACATGCTGGTCCGCTTATTCGCAGAGAAGCAGATTATGAAAACATGACAATGGAAGAGAGAAAGAAACTTTTCAATCTTCTTTACAACTTTGCTAGAAAACTTCCTATCCATTTTATCTGTGCAAAGGTTAAGAAATCAGAATGCCGAGATTCCGATGAGCTTGATGCAAAACTTACAAAAGCAATAATGGCTGCGGTTTCTAATTCAAGAGAATACTGGGATTCTTTCGATAAGATCATAATCTACTATGATAACGGCCAAAAGGCATTAAAACGCGTTTTGAATATTACTTTTAATAGCCTCTTCTCTGATGTCGAAGTTCGCAAGGTGCAACCGGCTGATTACAGACTGTTTCAAGTCGCAGATCTGATTTGTACGCTTGAACTTACATTAGCGAAAATTGAGCAGGGTTCATTTTCCAAGACTGAAGATGCATTTTTCCATGGTGCACATGAATTCAAAAAAGAATACTGGCGAAAGATAAAAACTAAAGAGCTATAAGATTTTTAAAATACTTCGTCTTTAATAGATTATCAGCGTATTGGATCTGATTCCTATTTTTGTGGTTGACAAGTGTATACTAACAGAGTAACATCGAAGTATACAGATGTATACTAATTGTGGAGGCCAGTATGATCAAGTTGTCAGATGCCGAGTGGAAGATCGTAACATGCTTATGGGATAAAGGTTCCATGACTATTGCCGAGCTTACCAAGTTCTTCAGTAATGATACGGGTTGGTGCAGAAATGCGATAATCACGCTCCTTAACCGTATGGAGCAGAAAGAAGCTGTTGGCTATACAAGAGAGAACAGAACCCGTCGGTATTTTGCCAAGATAGACAGGACCGAAGCAGAACTTGAGGAGACTACTTCGTTTTTGGACAAAGTATATAACGGCAAAGTCGGTCTTATGATTACCAATCTGATCAAATCTGAGAAATTATCCAAGGAAGAGATCGAGGAGCTGCATAAGATATTAGAGGAGAACTGATATGCTTCGCTACTTTTTGGGGTTATCTCTGTTAACTGCATCAATAATTGCTATCAGATTCTTTGCGGATAAAAAGATCAGCAGGAAGTTTCAGTATGCTTTATGGCTCCTGATACCAATTTACATGTGCATAGCACCATTTTTTACAATAGATGTTTCGTTGCCGGCAAAAGAAATCATTATTCAAGAACAAGTAATAGAAACATATGAAGTATCGGATGTTAATGCTGTTGAAGGTATTCCTCTGCCGATACAAAACAGTTCTCCAGATGAATCGGAAGCCGTAGCATCTGAGAAGAAATCTATTGATTGGCCTGTATTGATCCGCAACACTTCGTTGATATTATCAGGCGCATTGATAGTTGCATTGGCCGTATATAATACAGGTTTTATTCTCTATTGCAAACGGAAAAGACAATTTATAAAACGGGATTCACAATATGGTCTTAGAGTATTTAAACTGGATCATCCGAGTGCACCGTTCCTGCTAGGGAATAGCATATATCTAAGCAATGAAGTTGCAGAAAGTGATATGTCAGCATATGCCATATGCCATGAGTATTGTCACTATAAGCATCTCGATTATGTGTGGATCCTGATCCGTTATATCGTACTGGCGTTGAACTGGTTCAATCCACTGATTTGGTATGCATTCAAATTAGTTGACGAAGATTGTGAATTAGCTTGTGATGAAGAAGTCATATTACAGCTTGGCGAAGAAAGGAAGATAGAGTACGGGAAGGTGCTTTTAGCATTGCTTACCAGGGAAACTAAACGGAATTTCTATATATCTACAGCTATGAATGGTAAGGGAGAAAGCTTTATGAAAAAGAGAATAAAGAACATCAAGAATACAGGTAAACACAGTGTTTCTTCGATCATTGTTGCCGGAGTGGCAGCATTGGCTATGGCCGGTTGTTCACTAGTTGACGTTAATCAAGAGACTGTTGAAGTTTCAGTTCCCTCAACTGATATAGAGCAAAGTGAATCGTCGGATATCTTTGAATCTGTTCAATATATAGGCACATCAGAATCATCAGCATATAATGACGGAGATTATTGGAGCCCGTATGGTTATTCATTATCTGATACAAAGTATGATTTTGGCGATTATTATGCTGAGATGCGCTCGTATTATTTCGATGGGAACTCACTGGTTCTTTTATATGATGTTGTAAATTGTGATAACGAAAACGATGTTGTTATTACCACGACCACTGAAAAAGTTGAAACTATATATTATCTTTCTAATAAGAGTAAAACCGATTCAGAAATAAGATATGGTATGAGAGCGTTGATCACTTTTAATGAGACTCATGAAGCTTGTGATCTGATTATTGGTTCAAAAGACTCATCTGAAACATACAATTTACGATTGATAATGTTGGATAAATCAGCTATTCCGGATGTAGACAGTTACAACTCCGAAGAGACGGAATTGCTTGATGGCTATTACACGGTATCTATGACATCGGAAGGTGAAGAAGGATCTTGTGCGTTCTATCCATGGACACAATTAGAAGTTGATAAAGACTATTTGGCTTCGCTTACCGCAGGGCAGTCATTAGACCTGTCTGAATGGGATGGGTACAATAATGCAACCATAATTGATATGGGAACTATAGGTGTGGAACCGTTTGCGTTTGCTGGAACGAACTATACTGGAGAATGCTTTAATATATCAACAGATAAGGGGTATATTAATTTTTGTAAAGTCGATGGATCCGATGCTTGGAAAGGGTTTACGACTACGGATCATCCATTGATCAAATACTATGATTTGATAAGTGTTGATCTCGCAAACGATTATAAAATATATGATGCATATACGCTTATGAAATTACCCTCATCGGAAAAACCTGATATGTCATCTGCTGATTACGCAGCGGTTAAGAATTTTGCAGACACGGCATTGACTGAAGGCTTAACAGATACTATCAATGATTTCTTTGATAAATGGCATTTTGACAGATATGATTTCACCGTGATCAAGATCGAAAACAATACGGTTACTGAAGTGTATTTCTGGGCGAAATAACCGATAATCATTTTTAGCCAGGCAGGGAGGAAGAATCTTATGGGGAATTCTTCCTCCTTTATAATTGCTGATTTTTGAAATACTATTTATTCTGAGCAGAGTGCGTTTTTAATAGCGAGATAATTCCAATGCTTGATTCCATTTTCATAATAATACCCATTAATATGAGCACCACAATATCTTAATGTTTCGGGGCATTTTGATTTAATTACAGCTGCGTAGTTATATATTACTAATATTTTTAGATTATCCCGTTTGGCCTTTTCGCATTCATACTGTATATAGCTTCTGTAATCTACATTACCACTTCTGTGACAACTTGCATGATAAGGATCGTAGCTGGAACAGTATTGGCAACTGCCTTTTGTTAAACTGGTTGTTTTTTCACCGGCAATCAAGACAAAAGTTTTAGAAGCGTCTAATCTTTCAGATAAAGATTTTTTGATGCTGCAATATAAGCTGGTATCTCGTGCCTGTGTTAACTCATGAGCATCAATAAAGTGGAGTTTAAGATCATTTCTGTTATTCCATTCATAAAGTTTAGCTATTAAGTCTTGATCTCCAGTCCAATCTCCAGCTATGTAGGTTTTTGTGCGATATGTCATTTGTTTTTACCTCCTATAGATAATTGATTTGCTGCATCAGTACTAATAACAATAATTATTTTTCCATGAACTGTGGACGATTTATTGATTAGCTTTCTACTTAATAGATCAAAAGCTTCTTGATATGTAAGGCCTGCTCTAGAACGTCCTGTCCCTAACAATGGTATGTATAGCTCATAACCTTGTCCGTTAATATCATAAAAGTTCAATAGTTTATCGATAGCTTCTTCAATATATTGTGGGCAACTAACTGCACGATTATTTTCATCAAATATAGAAATTGCTAATAAATAAAAGCAAGCATTATCATATACAACAGTTGCAATTGTACCGATAGGATACTCGCCATCATTGTTGCAATTACTATGACGATGTGACAGATCATCTAATATTCGTTGCTTAACATCATCCATTTTCATGTTTCTTTTTTTTAGTCGCAATAACCATTCTCCATGAAGGGTTTCTCCTGAAACAAGTGGATTAGTTGTTTTTTCGAGTTTAGTAGATAGATGCGTGTCAAATTTAGTATTTACCGGTATAACGACAATGGTTTTCCTTTTTCTTCTATTTGCGAATGCATACTTAAAGATATCTCCGGTAATTACTCGAATATAGCTGTTACCTCTATTCCAAATCGAAGTTGCTGTATTAGTTGAACTGATGTTATCTATTAGCATCGTTTTAAGCATTATTGAGACAAAAAACTCAATATTATCTGAAATTGATAGCAGCAAGGTTTTCTCTGATTCAGAGAATGAAGTGTCGTTTGATAATTGACTTGTAAATAAATTACGCAATTCTGGAAAGCGATTCTCGTTGATATACCTTTTATAAAAATCAGAAGAGGCCTCAATAAACTCAGGTAATCGTTCATTGTTAATTGATGCCTTAACCAAAACAGGCGGTAGATTAATATGATTATTTACGATCTTGCTTGTGTAAGATTTGTCAAAGTAGAGTGATTCTTTACCATTTTTCATTTTCAGATCGCAAGTGTCTACGATACAGCTTATTGCTTCATTTAGAAGTTTTTCGTAGCTGCATTTTGCATATGGTTTCATAAGTCTTAGCCATTCGCCATAATTCATAATATTTCCTCATAGTTTTTCTATAGCATAACAAATTGTCTGTCCCGATAATGGGACAATTTTCACAAGCTTTCAACTTTCAACCCAAGCTTTCAACTTTTGTTCAACCTCTGTTCAACCATGCTAAAACGACGTTTAAACACACTGCAGATATTCTGAACTCATAAATCTGAGAGATCAGAAATCTTTTAAAGGAGGATTCGAAAATGGATCCCAAAGAAAATTTATCTGTAAGAGCGGGCTGTAAGGATGTATGGAATGCTTTTATGTTGCAGGGTGCTTCATTTTCTGAAAATGATATTCCGCTTTGTCCTACAACAGCAAATGAAATACCCTCAAGACTAATATCGTATGAAGAAGCAAAACATATACATAACTGCGAGTTAGAACGAGGCAATGCCAACTACAAGGTTAATGCTTTTGTGCATTTCTACATTGATGATCAGGGGTTTGATGGAAAGAGGACAAGTATATGGACTTACCCTGACGTTGCTGAGAAGGTTTTATGTCATTATGACGGTATCATTGCCCCTGACTTTTCGACTTATTTGGATTTCCCTGATCCGTTGAAAAGATGGAATTACTACAGAATGAATAGTTTTGGTTATTGGTACGGTTCCACAGGGCATCAGGTTTATTGCAATGCCAGATGGGGTGCAAAAGACACCTGGAACTACTGTTTTGATGGAATCAGATCAGGTGATCCTGTAGCAATTGGAACTGTTGCCAGCGGATTAAGAAGATTAGTTAATCGACCTTTATTTGAAGAAGGACTTTTTGAACTCGTCGCGAGAAAGCATCCTCCGTTTATTCTTGTATATGGTTCGGCAAACTATAAATGTTTTGATGCTATTAGGGAACAAGGTGTCAAGATTATCTCGTTTCCAAGCCAGACTTCCGAAGCATATTTGAGGAGGAAGTCTTATGAGTAAATCATATAGTTATTTGTTTTCTGGTACTAGAGGTTCTGTAACACATGATAAGTCTGTGATTAAGTCTGTTTCACACGGCAAACTTAAGTCTTGGGCCAAACATAAAATGGAAACGCTGAAGGGAAAAGCAAAGAGCAGTTTTAATACTGCATGCATAGTCTATGATGAAACTACAGGAAAGTGTTATTATGGCAGAAACGGAGGTTACAACGCAGAGGGCTATGAGAAGAATCCAATACTGTTCGGTGATGATACACATGAAGGTATCCTTCCAAAGAACTCTCTTAACAAATTTCCTGTAGGAAATTGTGCTGAAGTTGATGCAATAAACAATGCATTAAATGATGGAGCTCAATTAAAGAATTTGCATATTACAACGATCAATGCAACAAAGAAAAAATTCGGCACGTATAAACCTTCATGCGAAAACTGTAAACATACATTTAAAGGTAAGGTTAAAGAAAACTACTCAGGTTGGGTAGAAGACTAATAATAGGAGATTCATATTATGAATGATAGATTTAATAGAATATCAATGAACGGTAGAATGGCATATGTAATCATGTGTGTTGAAGCATATTTGAAAAATGTATATCCGGACAGGGATTGGAAACTGGTAGCTTCAGCTATGTGGAAGGCTACAAACAATAACTGGGGCGATTGGACAGATTTATACTGTGGTTTTATCCCGGAAGTATTATTTCAATATGATAATTACGATGAAGATGACCTTGGATCCTCATATGCTGAAGCCGAATTTAACACTCTGAAGAACTTGTATTCCGGAATTACTGAAGGTAGAGAAGATGATCCTACTGACGAGTTAAATTATGTGTTGAACAAACCACTGGAGATGGCTATGGTATATGAAGGTACCGGAATAGGTGATGGCAGTGAATCGGTTGAAATAATAAACAGTCTTGAAGAGGTTCTAATAAAGCACCAGATTGCTTTGCCTGATCATAATAAGATTTCGTTCTCTTCCATCGAAGAGCTTAATGGCTGGGGAAATGATTTTGATGGAGAATATCTGTCAATTATTCTATAATTTGAGGAGAAATAAGTCATTAGTTCGAATAGGGATTGCTTATCCCTGTCCCCCTCAGAACCGTCCACTATCGTCTACAATTGTCTGTCATAGAGTGCAGAGAGCTTTTTGTCCATATCTGCCCTCAAGTGTTATCACGGTGATAACCAGATGATATTGAAGCTGAAAAACAGTTGAGAGAAAAACGTGTTTTTGATAAAATCAGCACAACATCTAGAGGAAAATAAAAGGCCTAACCACAATATAAGCTTTATCTTAGCGAACTCGAATAGTTGACGAGGTTCTGAAAGCCAATAAAATAAGGCATTTCAGAGATTTGAGTTCATCTCGGATAAGATTTGGATAATAGGGAAGAATAACCAATTATTCCAAGTAGCAACAGGTTAACAGATTATACAAGCACTGCCGGTTTACAAGATCGGCAGTGTTTTTTGTTGTCTGTATATATCAGGACACAAGATCCTCTGTCGGTCGGATCTTGAAAAATGAATATAAAACCTACGGTGCTGAGATGGTATAGACCGTTTATACGGACTGAAAAAGCAAACTACATAAAATGGATGAAATAGATATTGACAGAACAAATGTTCGATGATAATATGCACTTGCAACATCAGATCGACAGATATTCCTCATAGGGATTGATAGTCATCGGAGCAAAGTTGTGGAATCGAGCTCAACGATCTAAAACAAAGCTATATTACAAGAGAATAGAACCACCAACTTAAACCGAGTAAGCGGAGCAGGCCCTCCATTAGGACTGTAAAGACTACCAAGCACCGTAATAGTTGAGAGAAGGACATTTTCCTTTTCAGTTTGTGCGAACAGAACAGGATCCTCTACAAGGACTGAAAAGCTGTAAAGCACTGTATAGAACTGGAAGATGTGATCCATCTACTCAGCTACTACGGTGCTTTTTTATTGCTCTCTTTGTTGGTGATTCAGAGGAAGGAATAAATATCCTTCGCGAACATTGACAAATGAATAGCAAACCGTGAGGTACGTTCACTTGTATCGGCGTTAAAATACCAAGCCAAGTTGACTCCGAACCCGCGATGACCGGTCGAAAGATCGAGAGCGATAAGGCGGATGAGTCAGAATCAGGGTTGCAACCTGAGGGAGGCGATGACAGATACAAAGTGGGGATACTTCTGTGATGAGCAGCGGGGCGTATTAGTCACCGGGGTGAGTTTCTCCAATACTCTTCCCATGTTTTCGTAGTCAGCAATGCGAGAGCCTTACGGGTTTAACTTTTTTCTGGATAAGGCGGAGCAAAACTACAGCATTATTCGCTATCTGTGTTGATTTTCAGACTGTTTATGTTGAATTCCAGGCTTCTTTTGAATTAGGTCTTTCGTTTTGCCCTCTCCCATTCCTTAAGGGTGAAGAGACAAGTAGTTCTTTTTTGAGTCTTAAGGTTTTACAGAAATACAACAAGGAGGTATCACACATGACCATACCAAGACCGCCGACATAGCGGAAAACACATCAGTAACTCTTAGGCCGAAGCATGAAAATGCTTGAAATCACAACAATTATAAGGAGCAATAAAAATGTTAACTAATGTAAGTACAAACAACAACATCTTTATCAGAGCAGACGAAGTCGCTCAGGTATTAAATGTATCCGTTCAGACAGGTTACAAGATCATAAGAGATCTTAACAAGGAACTTCAGAAAAAGGGTTTCGTTGTACAGACCGGCAGAGTAAACAGACGCTATTTCGAAGCCAGATACGGCATATCCGGAATGGAGTTTACCGGTGATGGTCAGATTGCATCAGAAGGAGGGATTTGATATGTCAGTACACATAGACAAGCGTACTGGAAAATGGTTCTCAATGGTTTATTACGACGATATTTATGGTAACCGCAAACAGAAGTGTAAGAGAGGTTTTAAGACCAGGAGACAAGCACTTGATTGGGAATCTGAATTTCTTAAGTCGGACAGCGGGGAATCAGATATGCGCTATGAAACATTCGTAGAAAACTATATGAATGCTATCAGTCCTCACTTGAAGGAAGATAGCATCATAACGAAAAAGAATATTTTCAGATGCCACATATTACCGTACTTCGGGAAGCGAAAACTTAATGAGATCGAGCCGATTGATGTAGCTAACTGGCAAAGGGAGATTATGAGAAAGGAGGGAGCTAACGGCAAGCCGTTATCTTCAGTGTTTCTCAAGACGATTCACAATCAGCTTTCAGCATCGTTTAACTTCGCAGTGAGGTTTTATCACCTTCCCAAGAATCCGGCAGCAATCGCAGGAAACATGGGAAAAGAAGGTGGTAGGGAAATGCTTTTCTGGACGAAAGATGAGTATACGAGATTCTCGCAAGCAATCATGGATAAACCAATGTCCTATTACGCGTTTGAGATGCTTTACTGGACAGGGATGCGTGAAGGGGAACTCCTGGCACTCACACCTGACGATTTCGACTTAGAAGCCAAGACTGTGAAGATATCAAAAACGTATCAGAAGATCAATGGCAAGGAGCTTATTACAACACCTAAGACGGCCAACAGCAACCGCACGGTAACGATGCCGGACTTTCTTTGCGAAGAGATGAAGGAGTATCTGCAATTTGTTGACGGTATAAAGGGTAATGAGAGGATTTTTCCGGTATCAAAGTATTTTCTTCTCCATGAGATGAAAAGAGGATGTGCAGTTGCAGGTGTAAAGCGGATTCGTATACACGATATAAGACACAGTCATGTAAGTCTTCTTATCGATATGGGATTCACGCCGGTAGCAATCGCTGCAAGAGTCGGACATAAGAGCATTGATATAACCTTCCGATATGCGCACCTTTTCCCGTCAGTCCAAGGAGAACTTGCCAACAAACTTAATAGTGTAAAGGAGTACTGATCATGAAACAGAAAGAAAATAAAGATCACAACAGATACAGGAATGTAAATGTGGGATTCAGAGTAACGCCGCAGGAGGCAGATGAGATCCACAGAGCAGCACTGCTTTCCGGTATGAAGAAGCAGGACTATATCCTGAAGCGCTTGAGGAACCATGAGATCGTGGTCGTTCCGAATTCAAGACTGTATAAGCTGATAATTGAACAGACGGAATATCTTGCTACGGAACTCGGGAAGCTTATCAGATCCGGCAAGAAGATAGATCCGGAACTTAAGGCGACTGTGGAACTCCTGGTCACGACACTTAATGGTATGAAGGGAGATACCTCAGATGAGTGATGACAAAAAAATAACTGTCCTGCGCGCTGCTGCAACAGCTGATGAAGGACAGTCAAATGTAACTAACACCGTCAGTATAGCGGAAGAATACGTGCACTGCAACCCAATAGTTATATATATTTATAGCTAACAATCTAACTAGCTAACTATCTAGCAATCAAGCCAGCTAAAAAAGAGTTATGTCTTCTACTTGAGTAGAAACGTAACTCTTTTTTGTTTTTAATTCTACACGTGTTAATTAAGGAGTTTTTATGGATAATAAAATCTATACGCAGCAAGAGCTTTATGATAATGACATCAATACTGACGGCTACACGGTCAATAAAGAGTCAGGGACTTTTACCGGCAAGCTTGTACTTAAGGCTTGGGCAACAAGATCAAGAACAAACGCTCATGGCAGACCTCTCAGGGCATTTTTCGATCTTGATGATGGAAGAAAGATTATTGCTTTAATCCAATCCTTTAGACCGGAACAGATTGCAGCTGTCAGTATAGCTCCAGTAGGGTGTCAGATGATGCTTTGGTTTGAAACAAGTACCAGCGGATATGTGTTTCTTTCCCGATTAGAGTCTTTGTCAGTAACTGAAGACTGATATTATAGTGCTTTGTTAAATGTGATGCGGTATCTGTTTTTATGACTGGTAACGTTATCTTACTTATCCCGGTCTTTTTCTTATTAGATTAGCCTTGAACCAATTCTCATAGATTGCGTTCATAGCAAGTTTAAGATCATTGGTTGAAGAGGATACTCGGTAGACTTTTTGCTTGTCTATCGAGGGGTCCTCTCATCTTTTTATCACTTTTAGCAGGCTACGCTTTTTGATATCAAAAAGCACATTCCAGGGAGACCCTGGGACCCCTAAGGCGTCCTTAACGGACGCTATTTTTATGAAAGAACGAGGTAAACATATCTATGAGCAGAAGAAACAAAGCCGTCGTCATCCGCTTCACCGAAGATGAATGGCGGTCACTTAATGACAAGGTGAAGAAGGCAAAAATGCCAAGAGAGAAGTTTTGCAGAATGGTACTTCTGGGAGCAAAGATCAATGTTCCCCCGGATGCGGATTATGTGTCACTGATCTTCGAGGTCAGGCGTGTCGGAAGTAATCTCAATCAAATGGTCAAGAAGCTCAATGTACTGGGAATCGTTCACGGTCCCGAGCTCGAAAGAAACCAGAACGAGATCCATGAGGTATGTGACATGTTGTGCGATACCTTTAGGAAGGTGGTGAAGTGATATGGCAGTAACGAATATGTGGGCAGTAAAAGGCAGTGTATCTTCCGTTGTTGATTATATCGAGAACCCGGAGAAGACAACCCCGAGAGATATGCAACAGGTAATGTCATATATCACGGATGCAGATAAGACTGAGCAGATGATGTATGTAACAGGAATTAACTGTGAACCGGAGATCGCAGCAAAGCAGTTTACCCAGACCAAGCAGCTCTGGGGAAAAGAAGGCGGCCGCGTAGCATATCATGGTTATCAGTCTTTCCGTGAGGGTGAAGTTGATGCAGATACCGCTCATAAGATCGGAGTAGAACTTGCACAGGAATTATGGGGTGACAGGTTTGAGGTTGTAGTAGCGACACACCTTAACACAGGGCACTACCATAATCACTTCTGTTTGAACTCTGTATCGTTCCGGGATGGTTATAAGTATCACGACACTAAAGAGGACATCCGGCGCATGAGAGACGTTTCTGACGCGATCTGCAGGCGTTACGGATTGTCCATCGAAGACAGGCCCAGGATCGACCAGGACAGGCGCAGGAACTATCGTGAATGGAAAGACCAGAAGGAAGGCAAGATTACGCTCAGAGGCAAAGTGAGAGCTGATATAGATGCTGCAATACAGTGTAGCCGAACCGAAAGAGAATTTGCCGCTACGATGAGAGATATGGGATATCAGTTCATTCTTAAAAGTGAAACCGGCAAGGATCTTGTTCATCCCAAACTCAGACTTCCCGATTCTGATAAGTGTGTGCGGTTAGACTCCCTGGGCCCCGGTTACGGGCTTGGTGATTACAGGATGCGTATAATCAATAACACTGTAATTAAGAGTCCATACGCCAACCTCGAAAGTATACCTACACCGGAAAGGGTAAAGAGATATACCGACCGGCTAAACAAAGCAGGCATTCGTGTGATAATCACATATCACGGTTTACAGCTCAGATCATGTGCTAAGCGGAGAAAGTATCGTGAGTATTCTCCACAGTTGATAGAAGAGATCCGAAAGTTCAAACGATTCTGTCAGCTTCAGTCTTTTTGCAGAAAGTATATGCTTGATACTCCGGAACAGGTTGAGGCCTGTAAAGAGGCGCTTCGGAAAAGGATATCCGATATTGCTAAGGCTAGAGACGAAGACCGTAAGCAACAGCGATATTGGGAAAGAAAAGGCGTACCGGCATATGCCAATCTTTACAGGCTGGCCGCTCAGGAGAAGACAAAGCAAATGCGACCGCTCTATCAAGAGATCCGCATGTGCGACGAGATCATACAGGCAGAACCTGGAATCCGGGCGATGACAATAGGTCTTGTTAAACAACGCGCTGATGAAGAAAGCAGGAGACAACTCATGAACGATCTGGGGAGAGCTCAGAGAAAAAGAACAGGTTGGTCCAGATAATGTTCGGGGAGAACCCACTTTGGGTTCTCCCCAATACTGCCCGGTATCATTTTGCAACATAACACACTTATGGTTTATCTACATAGCAAGTTTTGCAATACCTTGACAGGTTGAAGTAGTAGGTCTTCAAATAAAACTCTTTGTAAGGCTTTACTTCTTCATTAACTATTGGAACATCATCAACTATGCAAACGTTTTTGTTTGAGATGTTGCCTATAAGTTTTTCCCATTCCTTTTTTGTGTTTAATCGGAATAGTTTATCGAGAGATACAGATACACATTCGGATTTCAAATCTGTTGGCATCACATTTACCGTTACAATAGGATTATCGTATTTATCTACTGGCAGGTCTTCAAATAGATAATCCTGAAAAAAGATTTTGTCTGCCATTAGAAGAAAAATCCTATGCAAGTGTTATATTGAATTGCTTTCTCGACAAGTTTCTTAAATTCATTTGCCAGTCCAATGAATTCTTCGTTGTCAGAAGAGTCGATCATTCGTTCTGTAATCTCAAGAATGGAAGGAAGTACTTCCGGGTCGGCGAATTCTTCCTCATACATATTTATCAGCAGATCACATTCTGCATCAATAAAATTAAATAGGTATTCTTCCAAAAGACAATATTTATCTTCATGGAACCTCATGTACAAAAATCCGTCTTTTACCTTATCTGCTTCATTATCGTAAAAAGCATAATCGGATAGTGCGTCGTTAGTTTCAGCGTTGACTGGCACAAGGATATAGTACCACTTATCCATATCTAAGTATTCCTTGTAGCCGGGTATATTGTTATTCATATGTTTACACCGTTCCTTTCTTATAACTCATCCTAAAATGTGTTAATCTGTGTCGTTCTGCTCTTCTTGCGGCCCCTTGGAAAGCACCGGATATACTGGGTTCCTTAAGATCGATTCCAACATATGAGCCAGGTCTTCCATCAGGTAGTACCTCGCGTATCCTGAAATACTTTCCTCCTATGGCACATACGATTTCGTATGCTTTTCCGTTGTCGAAGAAAGAAATTTTCCTCATATTGTGTTGCATGTTGTATGTCTCACTCGTGATAGCAAACTTTGATATAAACTCATCAAGATTTACTGCTTTCCACAGGTGAGCATATTTCTCGTACTCATGTTTATCATGAATTACACCTTTGATTATGCTCATATCTTTTGATAAAACAAGAGCATGTATGATTTTGCTTCTGAGATCAGTATAAATAGCTTTAGCTCCCATAGAGATCACCTCCAATTATACATGGGTAAACTGTTTTGACGAAACCGCTGGATGTTGCGTGATAATAGTAGGATTTACTATTGTTTCTCACCCTGTTCCGTCTGTCGGGAAATGAAATAATGGATATTCCATAATGCTTGTTAAGATCGTAAGCATCGGACTTAGATATGGATCCGTATACAAATATGAGATCGGTATCCTTTTTGCGAAGAGCCATCTTGAGCAAGTACAAACCATAATCTTTAAACCCGTTTCTGTTGCATCCGAGATTGCCGATCATAAATGAACAGTTGTCCGGAAAGAAATCAGCAGCGCAAATGGTACTAATGTCTCCCGGTCTGTAATTAGGCAATACTTTTACTCCGGCTAACCCGAAACAACACGAGTAAATTGCATTTACTAATATGCTAAGACGTTGTCTTGGCCGTAACATGCCGATGCATGGGCTCAAGTCAAATCCGACAATTCCTCCATAATCCTTTGCGATCAAAATATCTGAATCCATCTTTGTCAATCTTGGCCACAGATTTTTCTCGAACATATAGAATCCGAGCAGAGAATCTTTTTTGTGTTCCGGTTGGATATCATTTCTGTATATGAATGTTGAAACATAAAGCGGAACAGTATCGTATATGAATTCCGAAGGCAATTGCGGAA
>JAEEGH010003877.1_pt1 | contig 38775 bp, 33 predicted proteins | sample 9134181 | NCBI WGS metagenome assembly JAEEGH01 (sample SAMN16246544, study PRJNA631951) | gut metagenome | biome: gut microbiome; feature: rumen; material: DP-attached | host: Bos | place: Iran: Karaj | collected 2018-10 | reverse complement strand
CTTGTCCATCATCCTTGCCGTCTTCAGGTAATACCCCAACAGCTCCTCGCGATACTCCGCCAGACGCTTGAACTCGATACCCTCAGGATGCGCCAGGAAGAGCAGATAGACAGCCTTATGCACAGGCTGCAACTCCACCTCCATCCGATCATAGTCTTCGAGCACGAACCTATAGTCGTCAGTTATCACCAGACGCGACAACTTTCCCTTCGCAGCCTCTATGCGCAACTCCTCCAACAACGGCACGCCGATAGCCTTCAGCAGCAGGTCCTTCCGCCCTGCTGCCATCAGTTGCTCCGTCAGTCTTCTCACCTCCAGAGCCTTCTCCTCAGGCGTCATCTGTCGCTGTTCTGTCATTCTGCCTGCAAAGTTAGCAAACTTTCCTGATTCCTCCAAATCTTCGCAAGCCTTGCGAAGCTCATGTCATATACAGCAAAGCGCCCTATTAATCAGTATAAGGTGGTTAAATCGAAATAAACAGTTTTCGGCACAAGTTATCCTGGTGGGAGGTTATCATCCTTGCCTGGCACCTGAGTATTATCCACAGGTGTATCATCAGAACCTTTGGCTTGAGTCACCATCACAGTGCGCTTCAAGGCATTTCCACCTTGAACCGTCAATATAGCATTCCTCTCGCTACCAGACGAATTCTTTCCTGCAGACACTTTGACGGTCTCAGTATTACTACCAGAAGAAGGTGTAACGGTCAACCAAGTCGCATTAATTGAAATGGTCCAACTACAATTTGCAGAGATCTTCAGCTCAGTTTCCTGACCATCACCCAACAATGTCAGATTTGGTGTGACATTGATATAGTCCTTACTCACTACTGGTTCTTCACCAGGACCATCTCCCCCACTACATGCAACTATTAGAAGAGCAAACAAACTAATCCATATACTTTTCTTCATAATCCCTCCAATTTAAAAGTAAACCATAATTCCTACATTCAGGTTAAAGCCTGTATGCCAATTCTTCATTGTGTCATCATTAGAACTGATGACCTTGCAATTATCATCCTTATAGATAGCCGCATTGTACTCTGGCGTCAGATAGAACTTAAAGGTATCGCTCACAGACACCGTAAACTTCAGTCCCCCTAAGAGTGACATCGAGTTCGCACTCTTATAGTTGGTGTTGTTACTATTGATTACGCTCTTGCCAGAATAGCCATGATAGGCAAGTCCTACCTGTGGCGTCATTGAGAAGTAATCCGACAAAGGAATCTCATAGCCATATCTCAGATACGCCCTCACTGCACTATAGTTATATCCTGCTGTGACGTTACCTGACTGATTATAGAAATACAGATCATCCGTCTTGTTCAGACCATAGACTGCACCTAATTCAATATTATGGTGATTCACAGTAACACCGATAGCAACTGAAGGACCTGAGATTGAAACAATATTGTATCCAGCACTTACATACACATTGTGCTCTTTGGGCTTGTCGATTTTTCTAGCATCAATCTCGATATCATAATCTGTCTTCGTCTCTATTCTGACAGGAATTTCGTAACCTATCAGTGGTTTGGAGCCTGTGTGCCTAATCGTAAGTCTTTTAGTTCCTTGAGGCACCCAAAGACGGATTTCCCCCTCTAACTTTTCAACTTTCAACACTCCCAGATTGGGTTCAATCGTGAAGCCCTTACCTCTCACATAACAACGTAGCACAGCACAAGCCTCACCTGTATTATCAGTCTCTTGATGCATCCTCGCTATCAGGCTAGTGAAGTTTTGTTCGAATTTCGTCACCTGGATATCTTGAGCTTTCAAGCCCAACGACGATGTCAGTGCTACCAATAGCAATACAATCTTTGTTTTCATATACTTATTTTATTATTAGTTTCTGTCCATTGACGATATACACACCTGCAGGCAACATCTTCTTTACTTGGTCTAAGGCCTTACGGCCTTCTGTCTTGATGAGTTGGCCTTTCAGATTATAAACTCTTACGTCTCTCTGTTCATCCAGCATCTCCATGATATCACGAATACCAGTTGTCGTCATATCATCAGCAATAGCAATCGACCTTGCTCCTGACGTAGTCGTCATATAGGCCTCAAACGGATGAATGTCTCTCAAACCTGGATAGAACAAACTGCCCTTAGGTATATTCCCATTATAAATGATATAATCATTATTCACATTCAAAGCATAGTAACTCTTATCTGTCTGAAGGGTGAAATTGGGAATAAAAGTCTTCCCGTTAGAATACGATGTAGACAGATTCTCCGTCTTTCTTATCTTGACGTTTTCTGCCGAGAAAGACACATTACCATTCAGTTTATATTCCTCTTTATATTTCGTATGATTCGGCATACTAATGATATAAGGTGTATAGGCCTTTATGCTGTTGGCATCCGTCCAGCCGCTGTTACCATATTGCATCAGCCAGAAGGGTTTCTTGCTGTCTCCGCTATTCCAGTTCGCAAACATAACAATTTCATCCTTACTCTGGTGCTTCACCTTCTGCACATCAAACGGCAAAGCGATGGTTTCCCAACCCTTGGCTTCTCCCATTCCTGTTTCCATCTTATAATGATGGGTATAGCTGACGGACCGTGCCGTAAACTCCTGCGGACAGTAGAAATTGTTGCCGCTTTCAGCATCCGTTAGTGTGATACTATTGGCTGTGCCATCCACAATCACATTCTTAATTGTATTTGGCGCATAACTAGCTGCCTTTACATAGAGCAACAAGTTCGGATTGCTGATGCTCTCTGTGAATGCTGCTTCAGGATTCCAGATAATAGCACATAAATCTGAACTATTTGCCAATGCATCGCTTTCAATGCCCGTAACCTTCCAATTTGTATTTTGATAAGTAACCATTGCTGGTATTTCCAATACATCTCCATAGATTCCTTTGGAAACAGAGACTGTTTTCTCGTTACTTGAGGTTATTGCATAGTTCACACCACTTATTGTAAAAGCAGTAGTTTCCGTCTCAAACTCCACTACTAAAGTTGTATTCTTGGTAATGTTGTTAATCGTATAGGCATTACTCGAAATATAAGAAGTTACATCTGCACTATTTACTACCAAACTCTTAATCCGATAACCATTATCAAGAGTGAATGTGATTGTAGCATTAGTTCCTTCGTTGACAGTGAAAGTGCTTGTCTTATTCCTAACTGTTGTTCCAATATATGAAGCAGATCCATTACCTGTGGCCTTTATCGATAGAGAATACGTTGTTGTTGGAATAGCCTCAAACTCAACCTCTACAGTAGTATTTCTGCCTATATTACTAATGGTATACGAGTTATTAGATACGCTCGAAGTAACGTTATAATTGTTAACTATCAAACTTTTAAGCCGACATCCATTATCTGGATACAACGTAAGCGTTGCATTATTACCCTCATTCACCGTAAATGAATTTGTCCTATTCCTAATTGATGTTCCATTAAAAGAGACATATCCATTACCAACAGCCTTAATTGACAGCGAATAAGTTGCATACGAATTATTACCGGCCTCCACAATATTTTTAAATTCATTCCAACCTTTCGTAGCTAAATATTTCGTTCTAGTACCAGCAGGTACTGTCAAAGTTGCTTTTGTATATGTCTCGTATGAAAAAATATATTGTGAAACCTCATAAGGATCTTTTATTTCTGAGATGATTGATGTCAATGCACCACAGTTAGTGAATACGGCATTTTCAATGTCTATCACTGAGTTAGGAATTGTTACCGATATAAGACCTGTGCAGTCTTCGAATGCACCATTCCCAATTTTCGTCACAGAGATCGGTATCTTAATTGAAGTAAGACCGATGCAGCCAGAGAATGCTTTCCACTCGATTTCCGTTACAGAGTTCGGAATAGTTACTGAAGTAAGAGTAGTACAATTTGCGAATGCCTTATACCCGATTGCTGTTACGATATATTTTTCTCCATTATATGTCAAACTCTCTGGTATTATTAGATGCCCGACGTAACTTCCACTCACTATTCTAGCAGTTTTTCCAGTTTGGCTCAGATAATAATAGATGCCATCACTTTCATAGTTATACGCACAAATTCTAACACTATAAAGAACAAGTGTCAGTATCAATAGTATTCTTTGTATTATGCTATGCTCCTTACTCATATTTAATCTAGATATTCCTTTCCCCATATTCTATTTTATTATCACTTTCTGTCCATTGATGATATAAACACCTGCTGTCAACATTTTCTTCACCTGATCTAAGGTCTTACCGTCTTCTGTCTTGATGAGCTGGCCTTTCAGGTTGTAAACTCTTACACCCTTTTGTTCATCCAGCATCTCCATGATGTCGCGAATACCAGTCGTCGTCATATCATCTGAGATTGCTATCGACCTTGCTCCTGAGGTAGTTGTCATATAGGCCTCAAATGGATGGACATCTCTTCCGCTACTGAACTTACTACCCCAATCTGAGCCCTGATATGTGATATAGTCATTGTTCACATTTAGAGCCAGACAATTCCTGTCCGTCTGCAGGCTATAGTTGGGAACAAACGTCTTGCCGCCATAAGACGACGTTGAATAGTTCTGCGTCTTTCCGATCTTAACATTTGCAGCAGAGAACGTCACATTACCATTCAGCTTATAATCTGCCTTATACTTCTCATGATTTGGCATACTAATGATATAAGGTGTATAGGCCTTGATGCTATTGGCATCCTTCCATCCACTATTTCCGAACTCCATCAGCCAGAAAGGTTTCTTGCTGTCTCCACTCTTCCAGTTTGCAAATGGCACAATCTCACCCTTGCTCTGATGACTGATCTTTTGGACATCAAACGGCAAAGCGATGGTTTCCCAACCTTTTGACTCTCCCAAACCTGTATCCATTGTATAGTGATGGGTATAACTAATGGACTTGGCCGTAAACTCCTCCGGACAATAGAAATTATTTCCGCTGGCGGCATCCGTCAATGTAATACTGCTTGCAGAACCGTTTACGACCACATTCTTAATCGCCGTTGGTGCATAATCCTCAGCCTTCACATATAGCAGAAGGTTGGGATTTCTGACGTTTTCAGTAAACGCCACTTCTGGATTCCAGATGATGGCGCAAAGGTCTGGACTGCTCGACAATGCATTACTTTCTATACTCGTCACCTTCCACTCTGCATTCTGATAAGTAACCTTTGCAGGAACATCGAGAACTGCGCCATAGTTCCCTCGAGACACAGCAACCGTCTTCTCACTATTCGATCGAATAGCATAGTTCACACCGTTTACTGCAAACGCACTTGGTTCAGCCTCAAACTCCACGACCAAAGTCGTATTCTTGGCAATGCTGTTAATCGAATAGGTATTATTCGAAATGTACGAGGTTACATCAGCATTATTCACTACTAGACTCTTAATCCGATAACCATTATCAGGAGTGAATGTGATTGTAGCATTAGTTCCTTCGTTGACAGAGAACGTGCTTGTCTTATCTCTAACGATTGTTCCATTATACGAAGCAGAACCACTGCCTACTGCCTTAACAGATAGCGTATAGGTCGTTGCTGGAATAGCCTCAAACTCCACCTCAACATTTGTGTCCCTATTGATATAACTAATAGTATACGAGTTATTTGATACGCTCGAAGTGACGTTGTAATTATTGACTACCACACTCTTTAGCCTATAACCGTTATCAGGAGTGAATGTGATTGTAGCATTAGTACCTTCCTCTACAGTAAACGAAGTTGTCCTGTTTCTGACCGTTGATCCGTTATACGAGACGGAGCCGCTACCTGAAGCCTTAACAGACAAGGAATAAGTAGATACTGATATTTCCTCAAATTCAACCTCAATCGAAGTATTACCACTGATATAGGTTGTATAAGAGTTGCTTCCAATTTGTGACGTCACATCATAGTAATTCTCTTTCACGCTCTTGAGCCTATATCCATCATCAGGCGTAAAGTAAATCGTCGCATAAGTACCATCATTCACTGTATAGTAATTTGTGCTATTATTAATTGTCTCGCCTTCATAATAGACAGAGCCTCCACCATAAGCAGATATAGATAGCATATAAGTTGTGGCTGGAATGGGCTCAAATTCCGCTTCTACTGTCATATCTTCTCTAATATTGCCGATAACAACAGGGGCAATACCGCTTTCCCAGACCTCACCTGCTTCTACTTCTTGTCCAGGAACGCCAGTGTCTACACCGTTAATAAACCAGTTCCCGTTATCACCAATGTATGCCATATTGAATGTGACATCAGTACCATTTACCTTCACATTCTTTATCTGATTTCCATTATCAGGGAGAAAAGTGATTACAGCATTTGCCCCTTCATTCAAAACAAATGTACTAGCCTTGCTGCGGATTGTTACACCATCATAAGAAACGGAGCCATTACCCGTTGCTTTAATAGAAAGCGTATAAGTGGTAGGAGGAATAGCCTCGAACTCCACTTCAACAATTGTATTTCTGCTAATATTGTTAATGGTATATGCATTGCTTGAAACGTATGATGTAACAATCGTATTGTTTTCCTTAACGCTCTTAATCCTATAACCATTATCTGGGGTAAATGTGATAGAGACATTGGTTCCCTCATTCACAGTAAACGTACTTGTTTTACTCCTAACGGTAGTACCATTATATGAGGCGGAACCACTTCCTGATGCTGTGATAGATAATGTGTAGGTAGCTGCAGGAATGGCCTCAAACTCGACCTCTACATTCGTATTCTTGCTGATGTTATTGATGGTATAAGAATTATTCGATACACTCGAGGTTACATCAGCATTATTAACCTTCACGCTCTTTATCCTATACCCATTGTCAGGAGCAAACGATATAGTTACATTTGTACCCTCATTTACAGTAAATGTACTTGTCTTGCTTCTGATGGTAGTACCATCATACGAAGCAGAACCATTGCCTATAGCCTTGATTGACATTGTATAAGTCGTTGGAGGTATTGCCTCAAACTCCACTTCCACAGTTGTATTTCTGCTAATACTGCTAATTGTATATGTATTGCTTGAAAGGTATGATGTGACAATCGTATTGTTCTCTTTCACACTCTTAATTCGATAACTATTATCTGGGGTAAATATGATAGAGACATTGGTCCCCTCATTCACAGTGAACGTACTTGTCTTGGATCTAATGCTAGTACCGTCATACGAAACAGATCCATTACCCATAGCTTTGATTGTCAATGTATAAGTCGTTGGAGGGATTGCTTCAAACTCGACTTCTACAGTCGTATCACCACTGATACTGCTGATGGTATATGAATTATTCGATACGCTCGACGTGACATCAGTATTATTCACCTTTACACTCTTGATTCTGTATCCGTCATCTGGATAGAATGTAATAGTTGCGGAAGTCCCTTCATTCAAAGTAAATGAAGATAATCCTCCTCTTACAGATGTCCCTTCATATGATGCATAGCCACTACCGACAGAAGTAATAACAAGACTATATGTGGCATATTCCTCAACTATTTCCTTAAAATAATCTTTCCATCGTGAATAAGCGTCTATACATCCTTTGGGTACAACCAACTTAGCATTTGAAGATATTCCACTAAAAGGATGCCCCTTTTCTGTATCAAGATGAGGAGGTGTAGAACGTTTTGAGACAACGAGATCTAATTTCTCGCAGTTAGTAAAGGCTCTCAAGTAAATCCACTCAAGTGTATTGGGCAACGTTACAGATTTTAATCCACGAAAACTATAAAACGCATAATCATCAATAGTGGTTACCCCATCTGGAATAATAATATCATTAACCTCTTTTCCATTAATAAACAAATGATTAGCATTGGCTAACGGATTTGCTGTTGCATTATCAAATCCAATTTTTAACCATGATTCTATACTTGATATATATACTATATCCAAATTACTACACCCTGAGAAGGCAGATTCATCAATATAACCAATTGTGGGGGGAATAACGATAGATGTTATGTCGGTGTCTCCATAGAAAGCACCTTCATCTATTATTGTCACAGTGTATGTATTTCCTTGATAAGATATTGATTCTGGAATAACTATATCGCCTGTATAGTTTTTTGCTTTTCCAGTAACCCATACATCTGTATTGGTAAGGGCACTCGTGTGATAGATAATGCCATTCACCTCAAAATCAATGGCAAACAGATTCCCACTGATGAATAGCAAAAACGACATCATCAATAATCGAAGAAAAGTTCTGTGAGTGATTGTTTTATATCCTATATTTGTATTCATAACTGCTACTGTTTAATATTAGTAATATTGATCAATTTGTGTCATCAAGTTATTATAACGCTCATGTTCTTCTTTATTATCTTTGCTTAATAGGGCTGTTAGTATAAACTCTACCTTTGTATGAGCAAAAACATCCCTAACAGATATTCCCATACTTCTAAGATTATCCAGCAATGCGACTCGCGATACCTCATCTTTAGTAATAATTGTAAGTGTTCTTTCCTTATCTGTATTTGACATTAACATCTCAAAATAGTCCTTGAAATACCCAAAGTCCATTTGGTTTAAGGAATGGCCAAAGAATATCACATTTTTTGTATTCATAAGGTCTATAGCTATATTAGAAGATCTATACGCTGGATTATTGGACTTAAGCAAAAATGAATAACCAGGCGCTATAGTGTTTATGTCGTTTGTTTCAATACCAAGAATAATAGCATTATCTTTGATATTACCCTTAAAGATGGTTTCTTCTCTAATTCTACCATGCAATTGTATAGGAGTCAAAGAGGCATGTCCAAAGATTGTATTTATTATCAAATTTATAGGTGTATAGTTAAAGGAATAAACAATATTCCTCTCTGAACTGATTCTTTGTAATAATTGACCTGCAGAAGATTTTTCCATCATCCTTGCTTGCTTTAGATCATTTTCTGTCTTGAACAGATTTGCTAAATAATTAATCAAAGTATCGCATACGAGTTTATAATCTTTTTTATCTTCCTCTACATTGTTTACATAACTTCCATCAGGTCTTTTTGAAGCATATTCAAGTAGAGCCTGCTCAATATCGTACCACCGTTCACAGAACTTCTTGCCATAGAGATAGTCAATAAGGGATGGTTGGGTATTGTCCTTTTCCCGTTTTTCTCGTATGCGTTCCACATACATCTTTTTAAAGATGCAACTCTCTACAAAATTTCTGTATGTTGTTTTTAGCCCCAAGTTCAAATCAAAACCATTTCCAATCACAAGTAGATGGTCATATTTATATTTGAACCTATCTATATGGTCAATTATTTCCTCCAATTCTACAATAGGAGCAACGAACATAACCTTTGTGCCATCTTTTGAAATATAAAATTCTCTTTCCATTTTATCTTGTTTCTATTTCAACTATTTCAATTCTCATGATAGTGACACAATGATTATACCCAAAGCATCATCTCTGAGGTAATAAGGAAGTATAAGAATTAAAAAGGGTTTATTTCTTCTGATATATTTTTAGAGGCTTTCTTACAGAAGAACGAATACTAAGCATCGTCACCCTACGAGAATTATATCGAAAGACTATGGTGAAACCCATAAGATAGAAGAAACGAACATCTGGTCTGGTTGAAGGACTGCTTGCCGTAGGAGTTTGCGCTATTCTTTGTATTTCCACAAGCAAACATTTTAAGAGATGACGGCTATATTCATCAGAACCATTCCGCTCATCGTAGAATGTCAAGATCTTTTCGAACTGTTTCGTGAAGCGAAGACCAAATTCTGTTAATCGAGCCATTTTGCAAACATGGATTTGAACTCACTCATCGAAACGACCTTACCCTGTTCAGCTTCTTCTATTTCCTCTTCAATATCAGGAGTAATTTGAAGAACGCCATCAATAATGCTTGCATAACCAACTTGATCAGGCATAGCAATCTCTTCTTCGATTGCTAAAGCAGGCTCGTTGACCATGCCAACGTTCTCTTCCTCTTCGAGTATCGGATATCTCTTTTCTTCCATGACTTTGCTTTTTATGGCGCAAAGATAGGAATAAATTCTTAAACTTCCAAACTTTTTTGTAGATTTTTATCCCTGCATTAAAGCCGCCCCTTATCAAGGGGCTCTAAACCATGTGTCACTATGTCAAAGAACGAGAGGCGGCTCCGACTTATAGGTCGAAGTCGCCGAGGGTGAAGACGTCATTGGGATTGAGTTTCTGGCCCTTCTCCTTATCGACGTACTCTGGTTGCCAGGTACGAACGTGGATCTGAGGCGCATCTGGATTGCGGAAGTCCCACACCATGAAGACATAACCCTCATCGCTGTAGCGGTTGGTGTTCCAACGCTGATGGACAGTCACACCATAGACACCTTTGATTGTAGGATGCTCCACGATGACCACATTGTCGAACGTCACCTTAATATAATTGGCGGCCTTAAAGGCGCGACCTAAATTCTCGAGATACTGCTGTTTGGTCTGAGTGGTATAGATGACCTTTGATCCTCCTGGATGAACTTCAGACTTACGGACCTTGATGACTTTACCAGTAATGATCAGTGCATCGTCAGAAAACACCTGACGCAAAAAGCGCAGATCTTTTTGGTTATAAGCTGTACGGAAATGCTCCACATAGTCAAGAATCATCATGCGGTCTTTCAACTCTGTGACCTCATAGCGGCTGTCACCCATCTGGTTCATCCGCAGTTGGGAATAGAGTTCCGGATTGATGGTGTAGTATATGCTGGTGATGACACCATCCTTATCGAAATTGATGACGGCCTCCTGATAACCTAACTCTTCCTTGCCCTCAGCAGCATTGACAATGAGAGGGATCCCACGAACCTGATAACCTGTGTGACTGGTGAGACAACGTTCCACCACTTCGTCCTCCACACAACGGAAGTGTTCGTTCTCCCAAAGCTTGTTGAGTTCTTGTTTGGCCTCCTTGGTGATATAGGCCTCTGGCAGGTCTAACTTGCTGAAATTGCCTTCGTGCGAACGGTTAATCTCTGTGATAACAACAGACACAGCACGTTCCATGCGCTCTTTCAATTTCTGGTCCTGAATACCATCGTTGATGAAAAGACGTACTTGATTGTAGGCTGAAACCTGCAAACAAACGGCTAATAGTGCTACAATAGCGATAATTTTCTTTTTCATATCTTTCAATTCTTCAATCTTTAATGATAAACCATATAGCACCACAACCTCGATAGTTTTTGATGCTGTCTTCCTTGCCAGTATTCAGGTTCTGGCGCACCTTATCTCCTTTGTCGAGAATAGCCTTAATATTACCCGCTGGGTCATAGACAATGAGATAGCAGTCTTCAGGACTCTTGGCTGTGGCATATTTGCCATAATCAAGAATGTCGCCTTTTTGTTTCAGAGGCTCCATGATCTTCTTGAGTTCAAAGAAGTTCTTGGCCTTCTTGATCTGCTCGATTACACCACCTTTCCGTCCCAGGAAGTTATTCTTCAGAAGAGTTCGAATCTCTTGATTGGCTACAGACTCCTTCGTAGGAGCAACCGTATCCACCTTGACCGTATCTATGGAGTCTATGTTCTCTTCTACCTTGAGAATCGTATCTTTAGGCTGATTTTCTATTTTCACTGAAGGGTTGTTGATGTCTGTATCCAGATCATCGTCTAACTTTAGATTCCAATCGCTGAATGCAGCAGCCAGTCTGTTCTTCCTGACATAAGCAACAACTCTGTGCATATCTGCCCGTTGCAGACACATCGTGTCTATAACACTATTGAGTTCTGAAGGAGAGATATTAGTGATTTCCTTTTTTGTACGTTGTTGAGCCCAGTTGAGAATTTCTCGCTGAATCTGGTCGTATGCCTGAGATGCCGCTTCCTCACGAGTCTTCATCGTTACGTCGCTATAGAGGAAAGCTCTGCTCTTCTTTATTCTGTTGACGGTTTGCTGACGTACATCCAGAGGATAGGAAGCCAGCGCCACGCACAGAACACATAATAGCATCATTATTCTTTTCATTTGCTGACAAAAGTTTTGGGGTTCGACTTCCTGTAAGCTGCAAACATATTCAACACATTATGTGTCGGCACATAGGGATAGAGACGGGCCTCGATAGTTCCGCTCTTTGTTTCTATGATATCAGACGGTATCCTGACTGTCAGCACATGATTATAGTTCTCTGCCGCATTCACAGCCATCACGACACCTTCTACCTCGTCTTTGTCTGTCAGATTCTCCAAGCCAAAATAGAGTTCACAACCCTGACTCTGGCAGAAAGCAATCCATTGTTTCAAAGGAACTTCAAAGACTGTTTTCTTGAAACCGTAAGAGACCTGAGTGATCTTGATCTGATAGTCACCTTCCGTCTGTAGGCTCAACATCATATTGGCACTCGATTCTGCCGGATGTCTTTCACTTGAAACCAACTTTCCTTTGGAGAGATATAGTTGATTTGTAATCTGCTCAGAAAGATAATGGTCTTTCTTGATGACGGGCTTGTCAGTTGGAATGACCACCTTCGTATTTCTGATATCTGACACGAGGTTGTTTTCAGCCTCAATCTTGTTCTCACCACTAATCAACTCATATTCTACAGGAAAAGACACTGAGAGTAGCGTTGAGTCGTTACGATTCCAAGTGGCCAGATAAAGATGATTATCGTAGTTAAAACTGAAACCGTCTGTACTCAGAATATCATCGACAGTTTCCAATGAACCTGTCAGGAACTTAAACTGATCGTCGCGCATCATATTCGACATACTCTTCACCTGTGGCGGATACTTCAATTGCAGGAAGTATCGCTCGAGGAAATCGAATACAGGCGACTTTCCCATCTGGCGCATCTCCTCAGAGAACAGATACTGGCCAATATGGTCTATCGTCTGGTCTGTCTGGTGTACCGTCAGTCTGATGCCATTGGCAACAGGATGACTGTAGCCATCAGGCAGCACATCGACGTCGAGCGCCAACACCTGAGCCAGGCGTTCCAGTTCCGATGTACGGAAGGAAGGCTTCGCAGAGGCTGTCAGTACAAGAGCCAGACAGACTATTATATTTTGTATACGTTTCATTTAAATTGATTTTAGAATATAATAAGAGATACTATCTCCGTCATCAGCCTTTTTCTGGAGAGAAAGGATGGCTTTGGAAAGAGCAGTCTTGGCCTTGGAAGAACCATTATTAGAAGCCAGTTTCAGGTACTTGACACCTCTGACCACATTACTGACACCACCTCGCTTAATGAGTTTCACGCCAAGTTCATATTGAGCTTCTGTATCTCCCTTCGAAGCCTGTTGCTCCAAATCATAATCAGAGACAGGCTTTGGAGACTCTTGTGCTTTCTCAATATTCTTTTCCTTTACTTTCTTTTCCTTCTGCGGTTCAGGAGCAGCCTCTTCTGTCTTCTTTGGAGCTGTTATCTTTGCCTTGATGCTGTCTGCAAAGGTTGGCATAACGGCCTGAGGCTTTACTGTATCCTCTTTTAATGGCCAGAACTGCACAACTGCCACAACAGCAACGACTAAGGCAACAAGAGCAAGAATCCATTGTGAAAGCTGGGACTGTTTCTTTGGTTCCTCTGGTCTTACTGGCCCTTTAGGATCAACCTTGATATGATCTATAGCCTTTTCTGAGTTTCCAAAGATCAGAACGTTCTCACCCACCTTTAGGTTATCTCCTACTGCTAAGGCTATTTCATCGTCTTTCTCCAAAGGTTCGCCATTCACAAAGACAGGCTTACCTTCTTTGATTACGCTAACGAGACATTTACTATTTCCATCTTTTAGGCGAGCGACCTTCAATTCCACATGGTCAAAACCTGGCAGTGATATCTGATTGACGCCCTCCTGAAGTGCTATACGCATCTCACCATAATAGAGCGACTCTAATGGCTTGGAGGGTGCCACAGGTTTTTCTTCCTCTTGGAAGTCCACAGCAAGTGTCTTCTTGCAGTTTGGACAGGTAATCCGTTTCACAGCCTCATGCTTGGAGTTCCTGACGTCAAGGATGATGCCACATGACGGACACTTGATACGAAGCTGTTCTAACATAAGAATTAAATGGTATAGGTATCGATATCAGGAACGTTCTCTACAGCAGGGTCTTCGTTGGTAAACGAAACTGCCTCACCTGTATGAAGGTCTATCACTTCGCCTTCTTCCATCTGGTTGTTATGATTCAAGTCTGTCATAGCAAAGTCAGGATCACCGTCTTTGTCAACGTCAATCACAGCCACACGCTGACCGTTGACATCAAGTTCCTGCATGGCGATGGAACGACCATTACCAACTTCCACCTCTTTGAAGCCAACGACACGAACATCGTTTTCTTCCTTTGCTATTTCATTCCATGTCGTAGTATGCAACTGAGCGTCGTTGTCGCTTCTTGTTGTACTCTCCACATCATGATCCTGCTGAGGAGCAACCTGAACGTCATTGTCTTCTGTTGTAGCTTCTGCAATCTGGTTGGTGTCAACCTCTGATGCAGGGATCTGTGGCTTTACCTGCTCTGCGAAAAGCTGCTTGTCATCATTTGACATCGCTTTCCACTCTGCCTCTGTATAAGTATTGTAGATATTTCCACGCCAAGTGAATACACCGCCTGCTCCTACCTGAGCACGAGCTGACTCAAAAGCCTCGCCAAAGTTCATCGCGTCATCAACAGTGGCCACCTTGAGACCTTCCTCTGTTGCACTCGATGCGACTTCGTTATTACCTGAAGCGATTGCCTGTACACCGTACATTGCTCCTGCTCCCATCAAAATACCAGTGAGACCACCGATCGTTACTGGTTTCCAAGTTTCTTTTGCTGTCATAATCGTAAATGTTTTAATTGTTTGTAACTGATTTCGAGTGCAAATATCGGAATAGTTTTGTTATCTGCCAAATTTTAAAAGGTATACTCCACGAAAGGGTGGGTTTAATGTATGAATTGTTTTTTGCAATACGGACAACTGCCGTTTTGGGCCAAAATGTCGTAAGATTGGTTACCCATAAAATGACCGCAATTCGGACAGACATAGTCGTGCTGGAATTTCCTGTTCAGTTCCTGCCTCTTCTGGGGTAGCTTGGAAGAATCTCTATATGCTTTCACAAAGCAAACAACAGAGATAACGATGGCTAAACCATATAACAAGATATACCATATACTTTTCCCACCCGTCGCAATACTTAGTGCGATAGCAAACATGGTAATGATTCCTGTAGCGGATCTGAGAGCATTAAACTTCCTGTCCTGTATCTGGAGCTGTATGTTCTGCTGTTCAAAATCCTCCCAGACTTTCTGGAGGTGACGGATATCTGTAGGAAGGATTGTCTTTAACAGATTCCAATCTAACAGATAGCCGTCTGATCCCAACGTAATCTGATCGTCTTTGGTGACAGCCTTTGACTCGATACTCTGACTATTAATATAAGTGTAATTGTTAATATCGAGATTCTTTAAACGCATCTTGCCATTGTTGATGGTCAAGGTGCAATGCGTCGTTCCCACGCTTGGGGGTACACTTCCTGGAGTCGCTGCCAACTGGTTGTTTCCATTGACTGTCAACAGCAGCCTTCCATCGCTATCGTTTCTTCCTATGATGATATCCATAAATAATATATTAGACTTTGGCCACCAACATCAGTTCCTTCATTTTCTTAAGGGCATCCTTCGAGATGGTCACCTGGAAAGCAAAGTGGTCGTAGTCGGACAGTACCAGTTGTTGTTTGAGGACATTGATGGAATAGACATAGCGCATGTTGATGATGAAGCGCTTGCCGATACGCATGAAGATCTTGGCATCGTCACCGATCTGGGCAGCAATGGCTTTTTCCATTTCACCCAAATTCATACAGATGGATGCACGTAGTTTGTTCACCATCACAATATCCGTATAATTTCCATCAGCCTCAAAATAAACAATCTTTGAGACGTCTATCCGCTGAAGCTCGTCACGCGAATTGAAGAAAATATAAACTTTGTCAGTAGTCATATCATGTCAAAATTTGTCAGAGAACGCCTCTTGTCCCTACGGACTTGACGTAGTCAAGTGCAAAGATAAGAAGAATATCTGAACTCTCCAAATATTTAAGGAAGAAATTACAAAAAAGTATGATATTTGAGGTACGCCTGCTCATAATAAGCGGGAATACTGCAATCTCATAGATTGAACTATTCATCGAGACAGATTGCAGTATTTTCGCTTTTCAATAGGAATCTGCCATTAGGTCTTTACGACGACTGTTCGTTTATTGGCAGTAAAAGAGCCTTTTAGCGGCAGGGGAGTGGCACTTTACTGGGGGTAAAAGGCTCTTGCCAAACAGCACAATTCAGATATTTTAGTAAACATATACCTTGATTCTCTCAAAAGCCTTTGTACATAGGGGTTTCAGAGGAGGTATATGTTAGGCAAACATGTACCTATCATGTACCTAACATATACCTTAACATGTACCTCAGGCCGCACTCGTTAGTGGTACAACCTTGTAGAAAGGCCTGTTGCCGCGCTTCGTCGACTCGATGCCGAACTCCTTCATCGCCAGTCCGATGTGGATCTTCGTGCTTCGCGTGTTCGACACCAGCGGATACTCCTTCTGCACCAGTTCCAGCAGCTGCTTGCAGTCCATCGCCTGGGCTGCCTCACCCTCCTCAGGCTTACGGATGCAGGCATTCAGGATCTCAGCGATGTCCTTCTCCTCCATGTAGTTCTGGTTCAGTTGCTGGATGCGCTGCACCTGATGGATGTCAAACCAATACGGTGCCTGCAGTTCGCGCAGTTCGTAGATGACCTGAGCATAGAGCTGACCGTAGTCGATGTCGCCATCATTGTCAATCAGCTGACCCTCAGGGATCGACAGACAGATATAGCGGCGAGAACCTGTAGGATCCGTCAGCGGATGGGGATTGTTCGTCGTTGCCACAAACGAAGCGAAACGAGGACGATCCTCCTGAGTTCGTCCAAAGATCGGACGTCCGTTGACCTTACTCTTCGAAAGCGTCTGCTTCAGGGCTGCATGCTGAGGGGGACGGATGGCATCGAGCTCGTCGAGGTTCACCAGCAGATTGTTCGTCAGCGCCATTTCCTTATCGAACTTATTCGACAGGTTCAGATGGTCCAGATAGTACTCGCGCAGCTCAGGCGGCAGCAGTCGACGCACAAAGGTGGTCTTTCCACAGCCCTGCGAGCCAATCAGCGTAGGCACGCACTCGTTGCCGTGAAGCATGTCCATCTGCAGCCAATGGGCCACCATCGAACGGAACCAAATGGCCAGGAAATTGGTCTGTTCAGTACTGATGCCTGGCAGACGGCTGAAGAGAGCGGCCACATGATTCTTCCCATCCCACTTGGGCAGACCATTGATGAAGTCCAGCGCAGGATTGAACACAGGCACCTCTTCTGACTGTACATACATCTTGATCTTTGCAGCCGGACTACCCTTCTCCAGGATATTCTCGCGCTCTGCCTTGATGAAGATGCTGTTCAGGGCCTCTGGGGTAAGCGGACGCCATTGGGTGTCCTCACTTTCAGGCAAGGTTAGAAACTCCACCTTTCCGTTAAGTATGTTTCGACGGAAACGGTAATTGTCGTTGAGGAAGAGCTCGATCACAAGAGTTCCCTCCTGAGAGGCCGCAACAGCCTCTCCGTTAATGCGTAATGTTTGATGCATACGGCTAAAGTTTTTAAATTGTTTATAAATCGGTAGTAGCAAACACGCTTTTCATAGCGTGTGCTTTTCAAGCTGCAAAGTTACAAAAAATAAATAGCGGTTATCGGAATTTGAATGTTAATATATGTAAAAGTTATATATGGAGGTATATGTTTGTATCTAAAACACCCGCTCCAGGAGTTCTTTCAAATGTCCAGGAAGGATGATGTGATGATTGCCGATGGGATTGGTGAGGAAATAGGAGGTCTGGCTCTTGTCAGAAAGACGTATCAGCTGTTGGGTGCGGCAGAGGTCGGGCTTCGACTGGTTCTCGATGAGCTCGCCTTCAGCGATGAAGCGGCGCGAGAGGTCGCCAGAGACCTTGAAGATGGTGACGGGTCCTGGTTTCATAAACCCTCTGATGCCTGTGCCGATGCCCGATTCGAAGTGCGTATCGAGTTCGTAGCGCTCCACCATATTGAGTGGGATGGTGCAGTGGGCAAAGAGCATCTCGCCCGTCTCAGGATTGATATGTGCAGGATTAGCCTGGAAGCCAGAGACACCCGTCAGCGAACGTACGATCATCATCGACAGCATCGCAGGCACATCGCCCTCACAGCCAGCCACATAGCCCTCGGCATTCAGACGCGCCAAGGGCATGCAGCCCGTATCCTTCACCGTCGACAGCAGGTCGAAGCAGCGCAGCGTGAACCCTTGCAGCTGATGCTGGCTGATGATGACCTTCAGCGCCTCGTAGATGTCGCCCTTAGCCTCAACGGCATCGAAGAGTTCCTGCATGGCGATGTCCGTCAGTTCGATGCCAAGTTGCTGTCTTACAGCGTCTTTGTCGGCATGACTGGAGATGAGCCAGTCGGAGGGTTTGCCAATGATGCCGAGTTTGACGCCATCGAGTTGTCGGCGTGCGTCCTCAACTTTCGCCAGCAGCGCGATGCGGCTGCCGATATACTCCGCAGAACCATGAATGATCTCGCCCTGAATACCGTTCTGACGCAGATAGGAGAGGATCTCCATCGATGCCGCCAGCGAGTTGCTCTTGCCTGAAGTGAGCAGATAGAACGGTCGGCGGCTCTTGGCCTGCAACTCAGGCAACAAGCGTTTGAAGATACCCTCAGTACCTCCTGTACGCACATAAATCAGGTTAAGACCCTGACAACCATAGTCGGCGAAGTCGGCACCCTTCAGGTCGTACGCGATGTTCAGACTCTCCAGGAACTCCCTGGTTACGGCACTCACGGCCTTCTCGTCGTGTAGCTCGGAAGTGAGCGTGTAGATAGATGTTTTCTGTTCCATATATGGTTGCAAAGGTAGTGTTTTTAAATGATAATTATGCAGGCAGCAGCAATTTTTTCACTTTTCACTTTCCTCTTTTCACTTTTTTTCGTACCTTTGCAGCCGTTATATATATAATAAAGGTATGAAGATACAGATTATCAACGGTCCGAACCTCAATCTTCTGGGGCAGCGGGAGCCGGGTATCTATGGCTCAGAGTCGTTCGAAAGCTATCTGCCGGAGCTGCGCAAGAAGTTCCCTGACGTGGAGATTGACTACTATCAGAGCAACGTGGAGGGCGAGCTGATCAACAAGATGCAGGAGACAGGCTTCTTCGGCGGCTACGACGGCATCGTGCTGAATGCGGGTGCCTATACCCACACGTCGATTGCGCTGCAGGACTGCATCCGCTCGCTGAAGTGTCCTGTGATAGAGGTGCATATCTCGAATGTGCATCAGCGCGAGGAGTTCAGACATAAGTCGATGATCAGCTGCGCCTGCAAGGGCGTAATCTGCGGCTTCGGACTCGACTCGTATCGCCTGGCTGTAGCAGCGCTCACTAACGACAAGTAGTTTTGATTAACGACAACTATGACCGCTCGACCTTTGGTCGCTCGCAAGGCGAGAACGAAGACAACATTTAGGGCGACAATGTCGCCTACAGGCAGAAGTTCTGCCTGAAAAAAAAGAAGTTGTCAATGTTGTCTAAGTTGTAGTAAAAAAAATAGTAGTCAACAAAAGGAAAGTGAATAGCGAGCTGGAGAAATATATTTTGGACCACTCGGAGGCGGAGCCGGAGTATCTGTACAGGCTGTGGCGGGCGACGAACATCCGCACCATTCACGGACGGATGGCCAGCGGACACCTGCAGGGCAGACTGTTGAAGATGTTGGTGCAGATGATACGTCCACAGACCATCCTCGAAGTAGGGACGTTCAGCGGTTACAGCGCCATCTCGATGGCAGAAGGTCTCGACGAAGGCGGACGACTCTACACCTTCGAGATCAACGACGAGATGGAGGACTTCACCCGTCCCTGGATAGAGGGTTCGGAGGTGGCCGATAAGATTGAGTTCATCATCGGCGACGCCCTCGTGGAAGCCCCAAAGCTGGGTATCACGTTCGATATGGCCTTCATCGACGGCGACAAGCGCACCTATCGCGAGTGCTACGAGATGGTGATGAGCATCCTGAAACCTGGGGGATTCATCCTCGCCGACAATACGCTCTGGGACGGCCACGTGGTGGACCACGCCTACGACAAGGACCACCAGACGCAGGGCATCGAGACGTTTAACGACTACATCGCCCAAGACGACAGAGTCGAACAAGTCATCCTCCCTCTCCGCGACGGGTTGACATTGATAAGAAAACGAGAATAAATAATATTATAAACGACAACTATGACAACAAAGACAACATTTAGGGCGACAATGTCGCCTACAGGCAGAAATTCTGCCTGAAAAAAGAAAGTTGTCCAAGTTGTCTAAGTTGTAGTAAAAAAAGAAATAAGTTGTAGTAAAAAAGAAAAAAATGCAAGAGACAAGACAGAATAAGATTGCAAGACTGCTCCAGAAGGAGCTTTCGCTGATATTCCAGCAGCAGACCCGTGCCACACACGGTACGTTAGTGTCTGTGACACGTACGAAGATCTCACCCGATCTGAGTATCTGCACGGCCTATCTGAGTATCTTCCCCTCAGAGAAGGGCGAGGAGATCCTGGCGAATATCAATGCCAGCAACAAGCAGATCAGGTATGAGCTGGGCACTCGTGTAAAAAACCAGCTGCGTATCATCCCTGAGTTGCGCTTCTTCATCGATGACTCGCTGGACTACATCGAACGGATTGATGAATTATTGAAAAAGTAAAAACAACAAGATTAAATGACGACAACTATGACAACTAAGACAACATTTTTAGGACGACAACATGTCGTCTGATGTGTTTAAAAGAGTTGTCCATGTTGTCTAAGTTGTAGTTTAAAAAAAATATGAACTTTCCGTTATTTATAGCCCGAAGGTATCTGTTCTCGAAGAAGTCGACGCACGCTATCAATGTGATCAGCGCCATCTCCGTTGTGGGAGTAGCCGTAGCCACGATGGCCCTTGTGGTGACACTCTCCGTGTTCAACGGTTTCCACGATATGGTGGCCTCCTTCTTCACCGCCTTCGACCCCCAGTTGAAGGTTACTCCCGTTATAGGAAAGACCGCACCCGCCGACGACCCCATCCTCACACAGATCAAGCAGTTACCGCAGGTAGACGTGGCTACAGAGACCGTTGAGGATCAAGCACTTGTGATCTATAACGGTCGGCAGGCGATGGTCACCATCAAGGGTGTGGAAGACAACTTCGACCAGCTGACGCACATCAAAGAGATCCTCGTGGGCGAAGGCGAGTTCGAGCTTCATGCCGCAGACATGTTCTACGGCATTCCTGGCATCAGACTCGCTGAGGCACTGGGTACGGGCTATACCTATCAGGAGCCGCTGAAGGTCTACGCCCCACGGCGCGAAGGCCAGTTGAATATGGCCAATCCGATGGACGGTCTCGTAGCCGACGAGCTCTACTCGCCAGGCGTACTCTTCGAGGTGATGCAGGGCAAATACGACAAGAACTACCTGTTGACGAGCATCGACTTCACCCGTCGCATCTTCGAGCAGCAGGGTATGGTATCGGCTCTGGAACTGCGTCTGAAGCCAGGCAGCAATTTTGAGAGTGTCAAAAGTGACGTCAAGAAACTTGCTGGCGACAAATACTACGTGAAGGACCGTTTCGAACAGCAGGACGACACCTTTAAGATCATGAAGATCGAGAAACTGATGGCCTATATCTTCCTGACGTTCATCCTGATGATTGCGTGTTTCAATATCATCGGCTCGCTGTCGATGCTGATTATCGACAAGAAAGACGACGTGGTGACACTGCGCAACCTGGGCGCCTCAGACAAGCAGATCGTGCATATCTTCCTCTTTGAAGGTCGTCTGATCTCTGCCATCGGCGCCGTAGTGGGCATCATCCTCGGACTGGTGCTCTGTTGGGCACAACAAACCTACGGTCTGGTGAAACTCGGCTCGTCGAGTGCCTCGTTTATCGTAAACGCCTATCCCGTCAGCGTACATCCTGAGGACGTCATCCTCATCTTCATCACAGTGCTCGTGGTGGGATTCCTCTCTGTGTGGTATCCTGTCCGTTATTTCGCCAAACGACTACTGGCTTAACGCCTCAGGATGGAGAAAGACATCGTCAAGAACTACGTGCGCTACCTGAAGTTGCAGCGCAATATGTCGGGCAACACACTCGACGCCTATCAGCGCGACCTCAGGAAGTTGCTCGACTATCTCAAAGCCGAAGAGAAAGACATACGCGAGGTCACCCTCGAAGACCTCGAACACTTCTCCGCAGGACTTCACGACATCGGCATCCACGCCAGGAGCCAGTGTCGTATCCTCAGTGGCGTAAGGAGTTTCTTCCGTTTCCTGCAACTCGACGGCTATCGCGACGATGACCCCTCGGAACTGTTGGAGTCTCCACAGATCGGCGACCATCTGCCAGAGGTGCTCTCGCCAGAGGAAGTAGACCAGCTGGAAGCCGGCATCGACCTCTCGAAGTGGGAGGGACAGCGCAATAAGGCCATCATCGAAGTACTCTTCTCCTGTGGTCTGCGCGTCAGTGAACTAGTGAACCTGAAACTCTCGAACCTCTATCTGCAAGAAGAGTTTGTACGTGTCGTCGGTAAGGGCTCGAAAGAACGGCTGGTGCCCATCTCGCAGAAAGCCATCAAGGAACTGCGTTACTGGTTTGAGGACCGTAACCTCATGACCATCAAGCCCGGTGAGGAAGACTACGTGTTTCTGAACCGTCGAGGTGGACACCTGACCAGGACGATGATCCTCATCATGATCAAGCAACAGGCGGAGATGGCAGGTATCCAGAAGACCATCTCGCCCCACACGCTGAGACACTCGTTTGCCACAGCGCTGCTGGAAGGCGGTGCCGACCTCAGGATCATCCAGGCGCTGCTGGGTCATGAGAGCATCGGCACAACGGAAATCTACACGCACATCGACACTTCGACGCTGCGACGCGAGATACTGGAGCATCACCCACGGAACATAAAGAAGTGAATAGTGAATAGTGAATAGTGAATAGTGAAAAGTGAATAATTTGCTTCCGCATCGTAGTTTTTTTTGAGATTACGGCGTCTAATTGGGAAAAAAGCAGTAATTTTGCAGCCAAATTAATAACAACCAAATATGAGAAATATGAAAAGACTATTTGCAGCCTTGATGCTGACCCTCGTCAGCACTGTTGCGATGATGGCCCAGGACCTGTCGCAACTGCCAGCAGTACCCGTTGATCCCGATGTCCGTATCGGCAAACTCGACAACGGTCTGACGTATTACATCCGCCACAACAACTGGCCTGAGAACCGTGCTGAGTTCTACATCGCCCAGAAAGTGGGAAGTATCCAGGAGAACGACGACCAGCGCGGTCTGGCTCACTTCTTGGAGCACATGGCCTTCAACGGCTCTAAGCATTTCAAGGGCAACGAGCTGCTGCGCTGGTGCGAGAGCGTAGGTGTGAAGTTTGGTACCGACCTGAACGCCTATACCAGCATCGACCAGACGGTCTATAATATCAGTAACGTTCCCACTACCCGCGAAGGTATCATCGACTCTTGTCTGCTGATCCTCTACGACTGGGCCGACGGTCTGCTGTTGGAACAGGAGGAGATTGAGAAGGAGCGTGGTGTGATCCACGAGGAGTGGCGTCTGCGCACCTCTGCCCAGATGCGTATGCTGGAGCGCGACCTGCCGAAGCTCTATCCTGGTTCGAAGTACGGCTACCGTATGCCTATCGGACTGATGGAGATCATCGACAACTTCGAGCGTCCTTTCCTGCAGGCTTACTACGAGAAGTGGTACCGTCCTGACAACCAGGGTATCATCGTCGTGGGTGACATCGACGTCGACAAGGTGGAGCAGAAGATCAAGACCCTCTTCTCGCCCATCGTATTGCCTGAGAACCGTGCGCTGGTCACGAAAGAGCCCGTGCCCGATAATAACGAGCCCATCTACGTGATCGACAAGGACAAGGAGCAGCAGGTGAACCTGGTCTTCGCGATGATGAAGCACGAGGCCTTCCCCGATACGCTGAAGGGTACACTGGCCTACATCGTCACTAACTATATGAAGAATGCCGCCATCTCGATGCTGAACGACCGTCTGAGAGAGTATGCCGAGAAGCCAGAGAGTCCGTTCCTGCAGGCATCTGTAGGCGACGGCAACTATCTGTTGTCGAGAACCGTCGACGCCTTCGAGGTAGACGTTGTCCCCAAGGAGGGTCAGCTGGAGGCCGCAGTACAGAGCGCACTCACAGAAACCCGCCGCGCTGTGGAGTTCGGCTTCACACTTACGGAATACAGCCGTTACAAGGCCAACTATATCAGCTCGCTGGACAAGCAGTACTCCAATAAGGACAAGCGCTACAACAGTCAGTTCGTAAACCAGTGTGTGCAGAACTTCCTGAACAACGAGCCTATCCCCAGCATCGACTATACCTACACCACAATGAAACAGCTGGTACCCGCTATCCCCATCGATGCGATCAATGGACTCATGAAGGAATTGGTAACCTTGTCGGACACCAACCTCGTGGTGCTGAACTTCAACAATGAGAAGGAAGGTGCCGTCTATCCCACCGAAGACGGTCTGAAGAAAGCCGTCGCCAATGCCCGCACGGCACAGATTGAAGCCTACGTGGACAATGTGAAGGACGAGCCTCTGATGACCACTCTGCCGCAGAAGGGCAGCATCACCAAGGAGACGAAGAACGACCTCTTCGGCTATACGGAGCTGAAACTCTCTAACGGTGCTACCGTCGTGCTGAAGCAGACCGACCTGAAGAAAGACCAGGTCATTCTCCGTGGTGAGGGCTTTGGTGGCTCAGCCGCATACGGTGAGAAGGACTTCACCAACATCAAGATGTATGACGAGGTCATCGAGGCCAGCGGACTCGGTAACTTCTCGCATACAGAACTGGAGAAGGCCCTCGCAGGTAAGATTGCCAGCGCCTCGCTCTCGATGGGTGCAAACCGTCAGAACGTCGTCGGCAGTTCTACGCCGAAGGATGTAGAGACGATGCTGCAGCTCGTGTACCTCTACTTCACCAACATCGCCAAGGACCAGAAGTCATATGACAACCTCATGCAGACGGCGGAAGTAAACCTGAAGAATCGTCTGTTGCAGCCTGAGAACGTGTTCAGCGACTCACTCACGGCAACCCTCATGAACCACAACCCGCGTAACCTGCCTATGACGACCGAAGACCTCGCAAAGGTAGACTACGACCGTATCCTCCAGATGGCCAAGGAACAGACCGCCAATGCCGCAGCCTTCACCTTTACCATCATCGGCAACTACGACGAGGCCACCATCCGTCCGCTCATCGAGCAGTATCTCGCTTCGCTGCCCTCACAGAAGAACGTGGTGAAGACCCCGGATATCAGCACCAACTACAAGGGTGAGGTCATCAACAACTTCAAGCACAAGGCCGAGACGCCGAAGGCTATCGCCTTGATGCACTGGCTCTCACACCAGATGCCTTACACGTTGGAGAACAGCATCAAGGCCTCGATGGCAGGACAGATCCTGAGCATGGAGTATCTGAAGAAGATCCGCGAGGATGCCAGCGCTGCCTATACGGTGATGGCACAGGCCGGTGTCAGCCGCAGCGACTTCAAGACCAGCACCCAGATTCTGGCCTACTGTCCGATGAAACCTGAGAAGGGTGACACCGCTGTGATGATCCTCCGCGACGAGGTGAACACGCTGGCCAAGACCTGCGATGCCGACAAGCTGCAGAAGGTGAAGGAGTACATGCTGAAGAACCACGGCGACGAGTTGAAGCAGAACGGCTACTGGCTGAGCTGCATCAACGAGTGGCGCAAGTGGGGTATCGACTTCCATACGGACTACGAGAAAGTGGTTAATGCCCAGACCCCTGAGAGCATCAGTGCCTTCGTGGCAGAACTGCTGAAGGCTGGTAATCACGCAGAAGTGGTGATGATGCCGGCAGAGTAAGTGAATAGTGAATAGTGAAGAATTTGCTACCGCTAGAGTAATAATTTGTAAATCGTAAATAAATGTCTTATTTATTTTCATCAGAGTCAGTATCTGAAGGTCATCCCGATAAGGTGGCGGATCAGATCTCTGACGCAATATTAGACCAGTTCCTGGCTTACGACTCGAAGGCGCGCTGCGCCATCGAGTCGTTTGTCACCACTGGACAAGTCGTGATTATGGGTGAGGTTCGCAGCGAGGTATATATCGACCTGCAGACCATCGCCCGCAACACCATCAAGCGCATCGGCTATACCAAGGCAGAGTACCAGTTCGACGGTAACTCCTGCGGTATCCTGACGGCCATCCATGAGCAGAGTTCCGACATCAATCAGGGCGTAGACCGTGAAGACGAGGACGAGCAAGGCGCTGGAGACCAGGGTATGATGTTTGGCTACGCCACCAACGAAACGGAGAACTACATGCCCGTCTCGCTCGATCTGGCTCACCTCATCATGCGTACACTGGCCGACATCCGCAAGGAAGGTAAGGAGATGACCTATCTGCGTCCTGATGCCAAGAGTCAGGTGACGATACAGTATAGCGACGAGGGTATCCCTGAGCGTATCGACACCATCGTGGTCTCGACACAGCACGATGAATTCGACGAGGACGAGAAGATGCTCGCCAAGATCAAGGACGACGTCATCAACATCCTGATTCCACGTGTAAAACAGCAGATCCACTCGCAGAAAGTGCTCGACCTCTTCGGACTAGACATCAAGTATTACGTCAATCCTACAGGAAAGTTCGTCATCGGAGGTCCTCACGGAGATACAGGTCTTACAGGTCGTAAGATCATCGTCGACACCTACGGCGGAAAGGGCGCCCACGGAGGTGGTGCCTTCTCAGGAAAAGACTCTTCGAAGGTAGACCGTTCAGCTGCCTATGCCGCACGTCATATCGCCAAGAACATGGTGGCAGCAGGTGTTGCCGACGAGATGCTGGTACAGGTGAGCTACGCCATCGGTGTGGCCAAACCCATGAATATCTACGTGAACACCTACGGTCGCAGCAAGGTACAGATGAGCGATGGTGAGATTGCCAAGAAGATCGAGGAACTCTTCGACCTGCGTCCGAAAGCCATCGAGCGTACCCTGAAGCTCCGTCAGCCGATGTATAGTGAAACCGCTGCCTACGGACACATGGGTCGCAAGGCCGAAACGGTGAAGAAGACCTTCACCAGTCACTATCACGAGACGAAGACGATCGACGTCGAGCTGTTCACTTGGGAGAAGCTGGACCGTGTGGAGGACATCCGCAAGGCCTTCGGACTTTAAAGACACATGCGACAGGACTCGATTATAGTATCTCCTACCACTACGGCAGAACAAGACACCGTAGCGCATCAATCCTCAAGACCGCAGACACCCTATCAGGTGCTGCGGCTCTTGTCGAAGGATGCTACCCCAGCGCAGCAGGACTCAGCCATCCAGGCCTGGTTCCAACCCGGTGAGATACACTATAGCGAGCAACCTGACACCCTGCATCTGCCTGGACACGATGCAGGACGCAGTCTGAAAGATATCAGTCTCCCACAGTATTACCGTGAGAACTTCTTCTCGAAAGACACCCTCTACCAAGAGGTCAACGGTGGACGTTTTGGCGTCTCCGGCGACCCTATCCCCTACGCCATCCGTAATGACGACACCATCACGGGCTTGTTGCTTGTCAGCTTCGTGGTAGCACTGATGGCGTTTGCTGCGAGCAGGAACTATATCTACCGTCAGCTGAAAACCTTCTTCTATCCCCAGAAGGCAGGTATGGACACCACCGAGACCTCTGGCGAGTATCGGGCACAGTTCTATTTCCTGCTGCTGACCTGTCTGCTACTCTCACTACTCTATTTCCTCTATACCCAGGAATATATCGCCGACACCTTTATCCTGTCAGACGAATATCTGCTGGTGGCCATCTTCTTTGCCACCTTCTGCGGATACTATGGCGTGAAGGCACTTCTCTATACGGGTGTGAACCTTGTGTTCTTTGATAGTAAAAAGAATGAACAATGGTTGCGCACCACCCTATTCCTAAATGGAGCTATAGGCGTGTTTTTGTTCCCTGCGGTGATGTTGCTCACCTACTTCGATGTCAGCCCGAAAACCATCATCTATTACCTCATTATAGTCCTTGTTTTTGTTAAAATCCTAACCTTTTATAAGTGTTCTGCTATATTTTTTCGACAAAATGTACTTTATTTGCAAATTATTTTGTACTTTTGCACCCTCGAAATCATACCTTTGCTCGCACTTTGGAGCGGCCTCGAGGTGATTGTCAACGCGTTGAAAATAAATTTTTAGGACACTGATGATAAAAAAGATTCTGGTTTCACAGCCAAAACCGACAAGCGAAAAGTCACCCTACTTTGACATCGCGAACAGATTCAATGTTGAACTGGTCTTCCGTCCGTTCATCAAGGTAGAGGGTATCACATCTAAGGAGTTCCGTGCTCAGAAGGTGAGTATCCTCGAACACACCGCTATCGTGTTTACTTCAAGGCACGCTATCGACCATTTCTTCAACATGGCCAAGGAGTTGAGAATCACTATTCCTGAGGACATGAAGTACTTCTGTGTCACGGAGACTATTGCACTGTATATTCAGAAATACGTGCAGTACCGCAAACGCAAGGTCTTCTTTGGAGAGACTGGCCGTATCGACGATCTGATCCCCGCGATGGTGAAGCACAAGACCGAGAAGTATCTCGTTCCTATGAGCGATGTTCACAACGACAGTCTGACCATCCTTCTGGATTCCAAAAAACTGAACCACAAGGAGTGTGTGATGTATAAGACCGTGAGCAATGATTTCACCCCTGAGGAAGTCAAGAACTTCGACTACGACATGCTGATTTTCTTCAGTCCTTCAGGTATTGAGTCGTTGACGAAGAACTTCCCCCGCTTCAAGCAGGACAAGATCGTCATCGCCACATTCGGTCCCACGACGGCAAAGGCTGCTAAGGAAGCTGGACTGCGTGTGGACATTGAAGCGCCTACGGAGAAATATCCTTCAATGACAGGTGCTTTGCAACACTACCTGATCGTGAATCAGGAGTAGTACACCTTATTATATATATAGGATGCCGGGATCCGCATCTCCTACATTCAACAAGAGAGAGCGTATCGTCAGCCGGACGCTGATAGAGAAGCTCTTCAGCAAAGGCAGTAGCCAGAGCACCTCTGCCTTTCCGCTGAGAGTTGTATATATGCAGGAGGAAAGGAAAGAAGGCGAAGAACCTGTTCAGATCCTGATCAGTGTCTCGAAACGGCATTTCAAACGTGCCGTAAAGCGTAACAGGGTGAAGCGCCAAATTCGTGAGTGCTACCGTCATCACAAGCAGATACTCACAGAAAAGATCGCTGAAGGACAAGCGTTATACGTGGCCTTCATCTGGTTATCCGACGAACTCTCCAGCACACCGCAAGTGGAAAGGAGCGTGAAGAAACTGCTTGAAAAGGTGTCAGAAGCCCTATGAACATCATCAAAGCCATAGGACATTATCTGTCGAAGGCCTGTGTGTTTATCCTCTGTGTGCCCATCGTCTTCTATCAGACCTGCATCTCGCGATTCACACCCCCGTCCTGTCGATTCACGCCCACCTGTAGCGAATATGCCAAGCAAGCGCTGAAGAAACACGGACCTATCAAGGGACTCTATCTGGCCATCTGGCGAATATTAAGATGTAACCCATGGGGAGGCTCAGGCTACGACCCTGTGCCATAGGAAAGGTAAAACAGTAAAAAGGTAAATAATAAAGATATGAAAAAGAACTTTGTTGAAGAACTGAAATGGCGCGGCATGCTGGCACAGATGATGCCAGGCACCGAGGAACTGCTCCAGAAGGAGATGGTAACAGCCTATCTTGGTACCGACCCTACAGCTGATTCGCTGCACATCGGACACCTCTGTGGTATTATGATGCTCCGTCATCTGCAACGCTGCGGACACCGTCCTGTCATTCTCGTGGGTGGTGCCACAGGTATGATTGGTGACCCCTCAGGCAAAAGCCAGGAGCGTAACCTTCTCAACAACGAGACCCTCTATCACAACCAGGAGTGCATCAAGAAACAGGTGGCTAAGTTCCTCGATTTCGAGTCGAAGGATGCCAATGCTGCCATCATGGTGAACAACTACGACTGGATGAAAGACTTCACCTTCCTGGATTTCGCCCGTGAAGTTGGTAAACATATCACCGTCAACTATATGATGGCCAAGGAGAGCGTACAGCAGCGTCTGAACGGTACGGCTCGCGACGGTCTCTCCTTTACGGAATTCACCTATCAGCTGCTGCAGGGCTACGACTTCCTGTATCTCTACCAGCACTACGGCGTGAAGCTGCAGTTGGGTGGTAATGACCAGTGGGGAAATATGACCACAGGTACGGAGCTTATCCGTCGTACCCTCGGCAACGAGGTAGAGACCTTCGCCCTCACCTGTCCGCTGATCACCAAGAGTGACGGTAAGAAGTTTGGCAAGACCGAGAGTGGTAATATCTGGCTCGATCCTGCACGTACTACACCATATAAGTTCTATCAGTTCTGGCTGAACGTGAGCGACGAGGATGCTGAGCGTTATATCAAGATCTTCACTTCATTGGAGAAAGATGTCATCGACGCTCTCGTTGAGGAGCACAAGCAGGATCCTGGACGTCGTGTACTCCAGAAGCGCCTCGCAGAAGAGGTGACCGTTATGGTACACTCTCAGGAAGCCCTCGATGCAGCCATCGAAGCCTCTAACCTCCTCTTCGGCAAGTCCACGAAAGAAGGTCTGGAGAAACTCGACGAGCAGACTTTCCTCGATGTCTTCGACGGTGTGCCTCAGTTTGAGATCGCCAAAGACCAGCTGGGACAACCTGCCATTGAACTGCTGACAACGGTAGCTCCCGTCTTCCCATCAAAGGGTGAGATGCGTAAGATGGTTCAGGGTGGCGGTGTCTCTCTGAACAAGGAGAAGATTACGGATCAGAACCGTCCTATCACTGCTGAAGACCTCATCGACGGCAAGTATCTTCTGGCTCAAAAAGGTAAGAAGAACTACTATCTGCTGATCGTAAAGTAAGAAAGATAAGTGAAAATTTGGCGGTTTGCCAAATTTTCACTACCTTTGCAGCCGCAAACTGGACGATGGTGTAATGGTAACACTACAGGTTTTGGTTCTGTCATTCCCGGTTCGAATCCGAGTCGTCCAACTACTAAAACATCTTCTAAAAACAAACAAATTATGGCAAATCTATTTTCATTGGAAGGTAAGAACGCATGGATCACAGGCGCCTCTTACGGTATCGGTTTCAACATTGCAAAGGCATTTGTAGCCGCAGGTATTAAAAACATTATCTTCAACGACATCAACGAAGCTGCCCTGCAGCGCGGTCTCGACAACTACAAAGAGGCCGGCATCAGCAATGTCAAGGGTTATGTGTGCGACGTGACAGACGAGAACGCCGTTAAGGCTCTCGTTGAGAAGATTCACGCTGAGGTTGGTCAGATTGACATCCTCGTGAACAATGCAGGTATCATCAAGCGTATCCCCATGCATGAGATGAAGCGTGCTGAGTTCCAGCAGGTCATCGATGTCGACCTTGTGGCTCCCTATATCTGCTCTGCAGCCGTTATCCCTGAGATGATGGAACGCAAGGAGGGTAAGATTATCAATATCTGCTCGATGATGTCTGAGTTGGGTCGTGAGACCGTCAGCGCCTACGCAGCAGCCAAGGGTGGTCTGAAGATGCTCACCCGTAACATCTGCTCAGAGTATGGAGAATATAACATCCAGTGTAACGGTATTGGTCCGGGTTACATCGCTACGCCACAGACAGCTCCTCTGCGTGAGCGCCAGGCTGATGGCAGCCGCCATCCTTTCGACAGCTTCATCTGTGCCAAGACGCCTGCAGGACGTTGGCTCGATCCTTCAGAACTGGGTGGTCCCGCTGTGTTCCTGGCCTCTCATGCTTCTGATGCCGTAAACGGTCACGTACTCTATGTCGACGGAGGTATTCTGGCCTATATCGGCAAACAGCCAAAATAAAAACGTAATAACGTCAAATAATAATGGGGATCCCGATTGGAATCCCCATTAAATTTTTTATTACAAATTTAAGTTTAGAGAGCAGCAGCGAGCTCAGCACCAGCCTTAAACTTAGCCACCTTCTTCTCAGGAATCTCGATAGCCACTTTATCGCGGGGGTTGATACCCTTGCGGGCAGCACGGGTGTTTACACTGAAAGTGCCGAAGCCGATAAGAGCAACCTTATCGCCTGCTACGAGAGCCTCTTTGATAGCCTCTACTGTTGCGTCCAATGCCTTCTTGGCATCTACCTTTGTAAGATTTGATTTCTCGGCAATCTTGTCGATCAATTCTGTTTTGTTCATAATTTTGATTTATTAAATGGTGATTACTAATAACTCTCTGACTATTTGGTGGCAAATATAGAAGTTTCATTTCATAAATCAAACAAAAACAAGAAAAAAATAAGCAAAAAACTGAAAAAAAGTGGGTATAGCCTTGATTTTATGCGGAATAACAGATATTTTTAGTAATTTTGCCGACGTTTTAACAACCAACAGACAATATATTATGCGCAGCATACCTACCATTACCAAAAACCTTCTGATAATAAACATTTTGGCGTTCGCCGCCTATTACGTGCTCAGGATGCAGGGTATCGACCTCAACGATATCCTCGGTCTGCACTTCTTCCTGGCATCGGATTTCAAGATTTATCAACTCTTCACCTATATGTTTATGCATGGCGGACTGGAGCACTTGTTCTTCAATATGTTTGCCCTCTGGATGTTCGGTTGTGTGGTGGAGCGCATTTGGGGACCAAAGAAATTCCTTTTTTATTACATTTTCTGCGGCATCGGCGCAGGTCTTGTGCAAGAAGTGGCACAGTATATCGAACTCTACTACACACTTTCGCAGCAAGGCAATATAGGATTCACGTCACTCATTTCCACTGTCTGGGGCGACCCCAGCATAGCCCAGGCACTCAACACATGGACCACCGTGGGCGCATCGGGAGCCATCTATGCCATCCTCTTGGCTTTCGGCATGTCGTTTCCCGAAGAGCGCATCTTCATCTTCCCCCTGCCCATCCCCATCAAGGCCAAGTGGTTTATTGTCATCTACATCGCCATCGAAGTCTTTACCGCATTCTTCACTACGAGCAACGTGGCCCACTTCGCCCACCTTGGCGGAATGCTCTTTGGCTACCTGCTTATCAAATACTGGCGGCGCCATCCCGAGAACAGTTACTTCGGCGCCGACAGCGGTTCGCCCATCTTCGAGAAGTTGCGCAAGAACTGGGAGAAACACACCGGCAAGAATGTTGGCGGTGGCAAGAGCGGCAATCCCGACTGGGACTACAATGCCAGCAAGAAAGCCGAGGAGGAAGAGATAGACCGCATACTCGACAAGATACGCAAGAACGGATATGCCAGTCTGTCGAAGGAAGAAAAGCAGAAGTTGTTTGAAAGCAGCAACAAGAAGTAGAGATGGGCTTCATCAGGAAATTCAAGAAATTCACATTACGAATCATTGCCACGGCCAACATCCTGGTCGTGGCTATGCTTTGTGCCACGGGCTATGCCGGCTATGTGGACCCCACGGCACACCCTTCATGCGAAGTGCTCACCCTGGCCTTCCCCATCCCCCTCTTGCTCAACCTTGGATTCCTGCTCTTCTGGCTCGTTTTCCACTATAAATACGCGTGGATTCCCATTGCCGGTTTCCTGGTCTGCGCCTCACCAGTGCGCACCTATTGTCCCTTCAACTTCGGCAAGGACGCCCCTTCCGACGGGGTGAAGGTGATGTCGTTTAATGCCCATGTTTTCAACTATATCAACAACGGGAAAGACCTGCCCAACACAGCGGTAGACTACGTCTGCAACAGCGGTGCCGACATTGTGTGTCTTCAGGAAGCCTCTATCCAAAGAAACAAGGAACGTCTAAAAGCACAACTGAAGGCGGTATATCCCTACAAAGAGGACGAGAGAGACAAGAACCGTGAACTCATTTCCGTTTACAGCAAATACCCCATTATCCGCCATGAGGTGGTCAACCTCTGCGGAGAGCGTAACCTTTGCGGGGCTTTCTACATCGACATGGGCACCGACACCCTGCTTGTAATCAATTGCCATTTTGAAGCAACCCGTCTGAGTGATGAGGAACGCGACGAATTCGGCAAGTTCGTCAAGCGAAAGACCGACCATATCAACAAACGCTCCATCTTCCACAAACTCCAGGCCATAGGACCAAAGCACACCCGACAAGCCAAGGATGTATTGGACTATATCAAGCGGCAGAAGATGAAAAGCGTGGTGCTCTGCGGCGACTTCAACGACTCGCCGCTGTCGTATGCCCACCATCTGCTGGCAAAGGAATTGACCGACTGCCATACCGCCACTGCCACTGGTCCGGGATTCACCCATCGGGCCCACGGCATGCTGGTGCGCATCGACAACATCATGTGTTCGCAAAACCTGGAGCCCTTCGGCTGCAAAGTCGACTCTAAAGTCAACATCAGCGACCACTATCCCATCACTTGTACCCTAAAAAAACGGCAAAAGTCCAAAAAATGAATAATTTCCGACTGAAATTTCGATAAGTGTGAAAAAATCACTATCTTTGCACGCTAATACGCAAATTGGCAGAAAACAACGGATTAAATAACATAAAACAGAAATGCAAAACAAAGGAATTGTAATTGTTACAGCGGTCTTACTGACCCTGGCAAGTATCTTCTATTTGTCGTTCTCTGTGGCTTCAAGTTATTACGACAGGAAAGCCGCAGAAATCAAGGACCCCATCGCCCAGCAAGACTACAAGGACTCCGTGAAGTATCTCGGTGTCTACTCCTACCAGAAATGTCTGGAGACACAAGTCGGTCTGGGTCTGGACCTCAAGGGCGGTATGAACGTCATCCTCGAGGTATCGGTTCCCGACCTCATTGAGAACCTTGCCGGTTACAAGAAAGACCCCGCTTTCCTCAAGACGATGAAGGCTGCGAGAGCCGAAGAGGAAACCACACAAGAGGACTTCATCTCATTGTTCATCAAACACTACCAAGCCAATGCCCCTGGTCATAGGCTCGCAGAAGTTTTCGCTACTCAGCAACTTCCGGAAGTAAAGACCAACAGCAGCGACAGCGAGGTGGAGAGCATTCTCCGCAGCAAAGTTTCGGAGACAGTGGCAGATGCCAAGAACGTCATCACCAACCGTATCGACCAGTTTGGTGTGGTACAGCCCAACATACAGATGCTCGAAGGCCAGGAAGGCCGCATCATGGTGGAAATGCCTGGTGTGAAAGATCCCGAGCGTATGCGCAAACTCTTGCAGGGTAGCGCCAACCTCGAGTTCTGGGAGACCTACGCTTCTCAGGAAATCGCCCCCTACCTGCAGCAACTCGACAGCCGTCTGGCCAATGGCGAGACCGCTCCTGCCGACAGCACTGCTGAGGCCACTGCCGAGGCTGCCACGGCTGAGGCTGCTCCTGCTGAGGACAAGGGTCTGACCCTTGGCGACAACAAGGCAGACACCACCAAGGCCGTTGCTCAAGCCGACGACAAGAAGGCTGCCGACCTGGCTGCCCGTGAGCACCCGTTGTTGAGCAAACTCAGCGTGAACGGCGATGCCGGCTGTATCGTGGGTATGGCCAACGTGGTAGACACCGCTGCCATCAACGCCTTCATCCACTCCGACCTTGCCAAGTCGATTCTTCCTGCCGATGTGAAGTTGCTCTGGAGTGCCAAGCCCTCCGACAGGATTCCCAACAACAAGCGCATCTACGAACTCTACTGTCTGCGCATGACCGGCAGCGACAACCGCGCACCCCTTGAGGGCGACGTGATTGAGAGTGCCAAGGACGACTTCGACCACTTCACCGGCAAGCCCGTGGTGACCATGCAGATGAATGAGGATGGCGCGCGCGAGTGGGCCAACCTTACCAAGAAAAACGTAGGCAAGCCTGTAGCCATCGTCCTCGACGACCTCGTATACAGTGCTCCTAACGTGAACCAGGAGATTACCGGTGGTAACTCGCAGATTAGCGGTAGTTTCACCGTGGAGGACACCAAAGACCTCGCCAACACCCTGAAGTCGGGACGTATGAAGGCTCCCGTGCGCATCGTGCAGGAAGAGGTGGTAGGTCCGTCGCTCGGTGCACAGTCTATCCGTCAGGGTATCATCTCGTTCATCGTGGCTTTCATCGTGCTGATGCTCTACATGATTCTCATGTATGGTTTCATCCCAGGTATGATGGCCAACAGCGCCCTTATCATCAACCTCTTCTTCACCATGGGTATCATGGCGTCGTTCCAGTCGGCACTCACCATGCCGGGTATCGCCGGTATCGTGTTGACCCTCGGTATGGCTGTAGACGCCAACGTGCTTATCTATGAGCGCACGAAAGAAGAATTGAAAGCCGGAAAGAACACACGTCAGGCCCTCCAGGCAGGTTATAGCAACGCCTTCTCGGCCATCTTCGACTCCAACCTTACCTCTATCATCACCGGTATCATCCTTGCCTTGATTGGTACAGGTCCTGTGAAGGGCTTCGCTGTAACCCTCATCATCGGTATCTGCTGTTCGTTCTTCACCGCCGTGTTCCTTACCCGTCTGGTGTACGAGCACATGATGAAGAAAGACAAGTGGCTCAACCTTTCGTTCACCACGCCGTTCTCGCGCAACTTCATGCAGAACATGCACGTGAACTTCATGAGCAAGTATAAGACCTCTTACACCATTTGGGGCATCCTCGCTCTCATCTTCATCGGTTTCTTCGCCATCCGCGGACTCTCGAAGAGTATCGACTTCACCGGTGGTCGCAACTATATCGTGACCCTCGCCAAGGAGACTCCTGTGGAGAGTGTACGTACTGCCCTGTCGGGTGTCTTCGTCAACAACATCGGCGAGAATGCCGGCAAGGAAGCCAACACCAGTGTCATTGCCATCGGTACCGACGGCAAGACCATCCGTGTGTCGACCAACTGGAACATCGAGTCTAACAGCCCGACTATGGACGACGAGGCTGAGAGCAAACTCTTCAGCGCACTGAAGAAAGCCGGTGTGGTGACACAAGCCAATGAGGCCGACTTCAAGGATCCTGATGTGCGTGAGGGTGGTTCTATCATCAGCAGCACGAAGGTGGGACCGTCTATCGCCCGCGATGTGACCAACAAGGCCATCATCTCTGTGATTGTAGCCTTGATTGCCATCTTCCTCTACATCCTGCTCCGTTTCCGCAACGTGGCCTTCTCTATCGGTTCTATCGTGGCTCTGGCCTTCGATACCCTGATTGTAGTAGGATTCTTCTCTGCCTTGTGGGGTATCGTTCCCTTCTCGCTGGAGATCGACCAGACGTTTATCGGTGCCATCCTTACCGTGATCGGTTACTCCATCAACGATAAGGTGGTGGTGTTCGACCGTGTGCGTGAGAACCTGCGTCTCTACCGCAAGCGCGACCTGCAGACACTCTTCAACGATTCGCTCAACCAGACATTGGCCCGTACCATCAACACCTCTGTCTCTACGTTGATTGTGTTGCTGTGTATCTTCATCTTCGGTGGTGCCAGCATCCGCAGTTTCTCGTTTGCCATGATTCTCGGTGTTATCTTCGGTACACTGTCGTCTATCTTCATCGCTGCTCCCACGGCTTATCTCACCATGGGTCGCAAGATCAAGGAAGAAGGAGTAGAAGAAAACACTGTAGTAAAAGCATAAGTTATTCTTGCTATCATAAAGAAATCCCCGCTGGCCAACCAGCGGGGATTTCTTTATGCTTCACCTCTAACAAAGGCTATGAAGCAGAAAAAACTATAGTGACTATAGTATCTATAGGTACTATATATTATTAATAAGGTATTGCTTATTCACGCCATTTATCGGCCATGTAATTGTAGAAATCCTCGATGACCACCGACATTTCATGGGGAAGATAGGCATTGGCACGCTCAATCATCCAGTCGGGCACGTCGTAGTAGGCCTCGGCGATGGAACCAGCGATGGCTGTTTTGGTGTCGGTATCGCCCCCTGCCATGACCGACAGCCGGATGGTCTCTTCGAAACTATGTGCGTCAAGGAAGCAACGGATGGCCATGGGCACCGTTTCCTGACAAGTGCCGTCGAAATGGCCCTCACTGCCTATCTTGTATACATCGGCAAGGGAAGGAATGACATAGGCGAATTTCCGTTTCACAGAGCGCTCCACCTCGAACTTGTCGATGCGGCAGGTGCGCAACCAGTAGATGAGGGCAGCCACACATTGTGCGCCCTTTATTCCCTCAGGATGGTCGTGGCTCACAATGGCGGTCTGGCGTGCCACGTCGAGCACCTCGTTGAAGTCGTCTATCAGCCACCCCACGCTGCTCACGCGCATGGCGGCGCCATTGCCGTAACTTCCTGTGGGCTGAGGGTCGTCGGACCGCACCCAATTGTAGAACCTGTTGCCATACGCCCCCATAGGATGAGGATAGCGCCGGCACCACTCATGGAGGGTCCATTTAAAATCTTTCTTGTGAATCAGAGCATCGGCAACAGCGATGGTGCAAATGGTGTCGTCGGTGTAATTGCACTCATCGGTAAACAGTTCGAAACCCTTTTTGGGTGCCGAAGAGAACTCGAAACGTGAGCCGATGATATCGCCAACAATTGCTCCGAACATCGTATTGGGTTTGAGGTTTGAGATTTGAGGTTTGAGATTTGAGATTTTGTTTGCACGATGTTTGAGGACTCAAATCATGTGGATTTTGATGCTTTTCACTGGTTGTAGTTCCACCGGGAATCGAACCCGGATCTAATCTTTAGGAGAGACTTATTCTATCCATTGAACTATGGAACCCCATT
>JAEEGH010003875.1_pt1 | contig 38783 bp, 37 predicted proteins | sample 9134181 | NCBI WGS metagenome assembly JAEEGH01 (sample SAMN16246544, study PRJNA631951) | gut metagenome | biome: gut microbiome; feature: rumen; material: DP-attached | host: Bos | place: Iran: Karaj | collected 2018-10 | reverse complement strand
CAACCTGCTCACTATCAAGAATTGTCAGGCATTCCGGGCTATTACCGTTTTTATCAAACACCTCAAAATCGGACGCTTTTCTTCCATCAGGAATATAATACTTGATTTTCATTTCTTCAGTGAGATTATATGGTTCAAAAGGATGCTCCTCATCCCTGAGCCCCTCTTTTTCCCATTTATCATAGTTGTGCACTTCAAAACTCTCACCACGCAGCAGTTTAAAACAGTCATCAAGAGACTCATGCCATTTGTTCATACCAAAGGTAGCCGCGCAGGGACCGTAGATAGCTGCTGTATCAGCCAGGGTAGCTGATAAAAATGTAAAATTGGTATTATCAGAAAAGCCCATGTACCATTTAGGCTGTGCTTTTGAAATAGCTTCATAATCAATAAATGGAACTACTTCACACATCAGCTCTCCGCCGCCGCAGGATATGATCACATCACTGTCATTAGAAACATAAGCTTCATTCAGCTCCTTGCCGCATAGCTCAGGCTTATTGCTGATACCAATACCCTCTGCCAGTCTGCAGTTAGGTCCAAGTACAGTCTTGTAGCCCATATTATCAAAAGCTTTCAGAGCTGCCTCAAAAGCACTGGCATAAGGCTCTGTAGCACAGCCAAAGGATGGAGCAACAAAACCTATAGTGCCTTCATCTTTCAAAAATTTCGGATATCTCATATAATCATTATTCCTTCTTTGTTAGGCTACAAATGCCATCACAGCTCAGTTCTGTAAACCGCTACAGTATAAGCTTCATTGATCCTGCAAGCTCTGCCGTCCTTCATCTCAGGGAACTCCTGGAGGTATATCTTATCATCTTCATGAAGTGCATTGATCTTAACGATGCTATCAAAAGAATCACTAGTGCGCACGCCTTCAGCGTCGTTGATGAATCTCTTAAGCCCAACTTCCCACAGCTGACCTGTGTAGAAACTGTCAGCGATCATCTTGCTCTGACCATCTCGAGAAATGTACATCTCACCTGAATCGCATGCATCATCGATCATGAGCATCACTTCATCATAAGCATCTGAGATGCCAGTTACTTTAAGGTCATACATATTGATCTCATCATCTGAAAATCCACCTTCGCAGATATCATTTTCAGAGACATGAAGAGCCTTTCTGGCAGCAGCAGCCTTGCTAGCAGCATCCTCTTTTTCTTTTCCGGATAAAAGAGTTATTGAAGTAGTGCAATCATTGACAATCTTGTCTTTAGTTGCATATACAGCAAAGTTCATGCTGGTGAGCATGTTGTCATCCATAGCTTCAAGATCAAAGCCATACTCTGCAGTTACATCACCGCCGGCTTCCTGCTGGCAGGCAAAAGCCTTATTATGCTTGTCTGAAGATGTATAATCAGGCCAGATGCTATATGAAGCATGCTTCCATGTACCTTCTTTAACATTAGTATAGAGCTCATACTTGCCATCAGCACGTCTAACAACATCACCCTCACTGATGATAAGGTGCTCTATTCCGCCAACCATAATCTTAGAAGCATGAAGAGCTTCATCTCTTGTAAGTGTGATGATAACAACTCCGCCAAGATCACCTGTTATATCGTAGTTGGCACTTACAGCATTATCTGTATAGAATACATAAGCGTCAGCACCATTTTCTCCGGCTCCGCGCAGCTTGCACAGAGGTGTTGCCATAGCAGATCTCAGGATAGCACCATTTTGGCCTATCGGCATATTAAATGGATAAAAGAAATAATCGCCATCACAGATATCTCTGCTCTCATAGGTTGCAAGCACAGTCTTGCCGTCTGCAGCATATGCCTTAAGTTCTTCGTCTCTGTGCTCAGCCATCTCATATCTGCGCTGATAGTTGTTCACAAACAGATAACCGCTTGTAAGCTCAGCTCCGTCAGCATCTGTAATAGTGTGACATCTTACTGATCTTCTGATAGTCTTAAGATCATCAGCATGTTCAGTATTTCCAGGCTGTTCAACATAATCCATGTCGCACAGGTCGCTTCCAAAGTCTTTGATAAACATGGAAATCCTGCGGATCTCACGATATGTATCTGTAAGCTGTCCATACTCCTTTAATGGAGCATTAAAATCATAGGATAAAACAGGCAGATCGTTAGGATAACCTGTTTCTCTGCTCTCCTGAAGAGTTGTAAGAACACCATCAGGATTGGTACCACCATGATACATATAATATCCAAGAAGTGATACACCGCAACCAAGCTTAGTCATAGACATAGCACCAATATCTCTGCCCGAAGCAACAGGTCTTCTATGGTGAGTTACCTGAAGTCCGCCGCCCAGCTCAGCTGTCAAAAATGGGAACTTGTCTATATCAAATGTAATTCCGTGACCAAAGCCATGATCAGAACCAATGTTGTGATCGTTACGTTCTCTTGTAAATACATAATTACCACTAGGCTCGATTTCTGTCAGCCTCTGATCCCAAGGAGCCTCGCAATAACCGCCCATAACAGGGATCATACCGCCGGTAACTGCTCCGCCCCAGCCCGTTGCTGTAAATATAGGAACGTCAAAACCAAGTGAAAGCGCCATATCATGGAGAGTTCTCATATGCTGCTCTCCTTCTTCACCTGTTTTGCCACCTACATGACCATATTCATTCTCGATCTGCACGCCAATAACAGGACCATCATCCTTGATAAGCAGTCCTTTTGCCTCTTCAAAGATCTGTGAATAGAAATCCTTTACATGTGCAAGATACTTAGGATCATCTGTCCTGGTCTCGTATCCTTCTGTTTTAGCTTCCTCAAGAAGCCAATCCGGAAAACCACCGTTTCTTACTTCGCCATGAGCCCATGGTCCAATCCTAAGAATGCAGTACAGACCACACTTTTTAATAGTTTCAATGAATCTCCTCAGATTCTTTTGACCCTCAAAATCATACTGCCCCTTAACCTCTTCATGGTGCATCCAGATAGTGTAAAGAGATACAATATCCACGCCACCTGCCTTCATCTTGCAGAGTTCTTCTTCCCAATAACATTCAGGGTATCTTGAAAAATGCATCTCGCCCATGATAGGGAACCATGGCTTTCCATCCACTGTTATTGACTTTGGGGTAAAAGAAATATTTGAATTTGCCGTAATCTTCATATTATTTTGTACTTTCCTTTAAAATAACCTCATAGTTTCTAAGTATAACGTTATGAACATCCTCGCCGCTTATCTTATCCAGAAGAAGCTCAAAAGCCATTGCACCAAGCTTTCTTACGTTAAAATTAAGCGATGTTATAGCAGGAGACGCACTCTCCAATATAGAGCTGCTGTAAAAAGAAGCAATTCTCAGATCATCCGGAATCTTAATGGATTTTTGCCTGCAATGAGCTATTACTTCACCTGCAATACTATCATCCATACAGATCACGCAGCTGACGTTCCTGTTTACAAGTTCATCAACTATGGATCCAAGCTTATACTCTTTATCAACATTTAGATATACAAGAGAATCATCTATTAGTAGTCCCGCATTATCATGTGCTGCCTTGAAACCGTTATATCTGGTCCTTGTGATCACATGATTTGTAGAGCCCCCGATCAACGCTATTTTATCCATATCCTTTGCTATAAGTATGGACGTTAATTCTCTACAGGCATCGTAATTGTCATTATCGATCTGTAAAATATCATGATCATCACTACTACCAATTGCCAAAAAAGGTACTCCAGAAGCCTTTAGATACGCAGCCGGAAGGTCATCTACCAGAGTTCTAGTCAGGATGACACCATCTACCTTATTATTCTCAATGATCCTTTTTAATCCTGAAATATCATTACCCAGAACAATAGAAACCAGAATATCATAATTGTATCCTGCAGCGGTTTCACTCATACCAATAAGACATTTCTGGAAAAAAGGCAGATCAACAGTATCTATATCACCTGGCCAGACCACAGCTATATTATTGGTCTTACGACCTGACATACCTCTGGAAAAATCACTAGGAGTGTAATGATGTTCTTCTATATATTTTTTAACTCGCTTCTTGGTATCGCTTCCTATACGCCCTTTTCCAGAAATAGCTCTGGAAACTGTGGTCTTGGAAACACCAAGGGCATCAGCAATATCACTGATAGTGAGCCTATCCTCTCCCATAAGTTACCTCACAAAGTTAAGGCTCGCCATAAAAGCGAGCCCATATTTATTCGTAGTGATCAGCCCTTTACAGCACCACCTGTAACACCTTCTACATAGTACTTCTGTAAGAACATGAACAAGATTGTAACCGGAACTGCTACCACGATACCACCAGCACAGAATCTGGTGAAATATCCCTGATAGTCTCCCACTACCATCCATCTCTGCATGGCAACAGCTACGTTGTAGCTTGAATCATGACCAAATGCGATGTATGAAGCAAATACGTAATCACACCATGGTCCCATGAAAGCAACAAGAGCTGTATAGATGATGATAGGCTTTGACATAGGAATTGTCATAGTAAAGAATACTCTTGCACGTGAAGCTCCATCAATTCTTGCAGCTTCATCAAGTGCCTTAGGTATTGTATCAAAATATCCTTTACAAACATAGTATCCCATACCAGAACTTGCAACTGATACAAGGATAAGTCCTGGAACAGCACCTGCCTGTGTAAGTCCCATCTGTTTAAGAAGGAAATACAGACAGATCATAGTAAGGAATCCAGGGAACATTCCAAGGATCAGCCAGAATCTCATAAGCAATGTTCTGCCCTTGAAACGCATTCTGGACAATGCATAACTAACACATAAAACAATGATAGTATTCAAAATTGAAACGAAAATAGCAATTACAAGTGTGTTGCAATACCATCTTACGTAGTTTGTGCCACCATCAAACAAGAATCTGTAATTATCAAGCGAAAATGTATGCGGGATAATGTAATCAACCATTCCACCATATTCTACATTAGAATCATATGATCTAAAGCTGGACATCAACAGTCCGAAATATGGGAACAACCATATCAAGCTGATAAGTATCAGTAAGATATATGAAAAAATATTACCAATAGTTCTTTTTCTTTTCATAGAACCTGTCTTTTTATTAGCCATTACTGGAAGCCCTCCTCATCTTTTACTGAAGGTAAGACGTTATATACTACAAGACTGATAACAGCTGTTACAACGAATACCATGATACCGATGACAGCAGCCATTCGATAGTTGGTATCATTGATGGTCATCTTATAGAGCCATGTGATCAACAGATCTGTACGTCCTGCGCCTCCAACAAGGTTACCGGTCTTAGGAGCACCCTGTGTAAGAAGGAATATAACGTTAAAGTTGTTAAGGTTACCAGTGTACTGTGTAAGAAGGAATGGACCTGTTACAAACAGCATATATGGCATTGTTATATGACGGAACATCTGCCATGGAGTAGCTCCATCAATGCGGGCACTCTCATACAGGTCTTCCGGAATATTCATAAGAAGTCCTGTAGCAATCAGCATAAGGTATGGAATACCGATCCAGATATTAACTACAATGATTGTGATCTTAGCAAGTGTTGGATTAGTCCAGAATGGGATTGCTGTATCAATGATTCCCCATTTCAAAAGATATCCATTGATAATACCATCACTTGCAAACATTTTAGACACGTACAACAGTGATACAAACTGTGGTACAGCGATAGTCATAACAAGAATGGTTCTCCAGAGCTTTTTAAACTTGATCCCCTTCTTGTTGATCAGCATTGCTACTGCAATACCAAGGAAATAATCAATAAATGTTGCAAAAAATGCCCAGACCAAAGTCCAGATAAGTACTGTTACAAAAGTACCACCAAATCCTGCAGATCCGAATGAGAACAGATCTTTGAAGTTAGAAAAGCCAACCCATGTAAAAAGGTTTGATGGTGGCTGATGGTTAGCGTCATAATTGGTAAACGCTACGCATATCATGAATATGATAGGTAAAACAGTGAATACGAAAATACCTGTAACAGGCAGTGCTAAAAGAGTCTTGTCAAATCTTGAATCAAATAATGACAGGAAGTCATCTCTGTTAGTAGGTAATTTCTTTCCATTTTTAAGAATCAGATATTCATTACGGCTTGTTCTTACATTTATTCTCCAGATAGCTATAAATGCAATTACAGCAAATAATGTTAAAAGACCAAATAAAAGAATAAGGAAACTGTTATCACCATAAACTGTAGTACGTCCCTTTTTAGTTGTGGCTACAGTACCCAAAGTGCCAAGTTTTGATAAATATCCCCATCCAAAGGCAATAAAATAATATATAAGAGCTACTTCAACTGCTAAAAGAGCTATTCCTCTAAGCCATAGCCCGCGAAGCAGAGAACCAAATCCGAAAATGATAAATGATATTTTTGTCTTCCAATCGCCTTCTGTAAATGTCAGACCAATATCTTTAATATCGTTACCCAGTATACCAAAGAATCCTGCTATCGCATTTTCCTTTGCTTGGCCACTTTTTGTATTAGCCATACCTTTTCCTCCAAGTTTTCTTAACAATAATTCTTCCGGCAAAGTTTTAACCTCTGCCGGAAGAAATAATAAGTCTAGATCATGCTTCTAAAATACTTCGGCAGTTAATGCCTCGTATTATTTATTTTGCATAAGACTCAAGATCTGCCTGATATGCTTCAAGAGCTGCTGTCAGATCTTCATCAGAAGCTGTCTTGAATGCATCCTGTACATCACCTGCAAGAGACTCAGCACGTGTCCAGTAGTCACCAGGATAGTTACCCTGTGGGATTGTGTACTCGAACTGATCTGCAAGAGCTGCAAGAGCTTCGTTAGCCTGAACTGCATCAGAAGCCTGTGCATTTAAGTTTGAAGGACCCCATTCAACTGCTTCGAATCTAGCAAGCTGAACTTCTTCGCTTGTAAGATAGTAAGCAAGGTCATCACAGATCTGAAGCTTGTCAGCATCTTCCTGTGGTTTTACACCAAGGAGCTTGCATCCGTTAAATCCGCTAAGCTGATATTCATTACCATCTGAACCTGTGAATGTAGGAAGCTTTGCACAAGCGTAGTTGTCGCCAAGAACTTCCTTAACTGTACCAGCATCCCATGTACCATCAATGATTGCTGCATAGTTTACAGCATCACCAGCTGATGAACCTGGCTGATAAGCTGATGAAGAAGCAACTTCGATCATCTCTTTAAGAGCTACGAGACCAGCATCTGAAGCGTAGTCAACGTTGCAAGCTGTGAAGTTACCAGCATCATCTGTATCGTATGTCAGTGTGCATCCTGTTCCGAAGAAGAATGCTACCTGATACCAACCTGTCATATCCATGTAGAAGTTCTTTCCAGCAGCTTCGCACTGTTCAAGAATTCCTTCAAGAGTAGATGGGTCTGTAACAACGCTCTTATCATAGTATAAGAAATATCCGTTATCAGCTGTCATAGGATATGCATATAATGTATCACCTACTTTACCAGCTTCAACAACACCAGCTGAGTTAGCTGACTCAACCTCTGCAAGGTAGTCAGGGTTAACTTCTTCAAGAGCACCAGCTGTTACAAGTCTTGTAAGCTGATCCTGAGCAAAACCAAATACGTCAGCACCTGCTGTAACGTCTGTGATCATGTTACCAGCTGCATCGCCTTCACCTACAGCTTCTACTGTAAATGTAACGCCTGCATACTGTGGATAAGCTGTCTTAAAGTTCTCGATCTGCTCGTTTGTAAAATCTACAACGTTCTCAGCAACCCAAACCTTAACTTCTTTTCCATCATAAGCAGCTGGATCAACTTCAGTTTCAGCTGTCTCTTCAGCAGCTGTCTCTGTCTGTGTTTCTGTAGCTGTCTCCTCTGCAGTTGAAGCAGCTTCTGTAGCTGTCTCTGTTGTAGTCTCTGTTGTTGATGAGCTACATCCAGCAAGCATACCTGCAGCAACTGTAGCAGTAAGTAATACTGATACCAATTTCTTTTTCATGTTTCATCCCTCCATATTATCGTTTTGCGCAACTTTTGTGCGCAATCAACTTACTGATTACAGTTTATTATCATTAGAATTTGTTGTCAATCTATACATTTTGATGATAATTGTGCTTTCTCTTTGTGCAATATGTATAAAGATGCTGATTTTTCGCGGTTTGTCGGTAACGTTTCCAAGCAAAAAATATTTTCTTTGTGAGCCACTATTTATGCATAAGAAATCGGTTTCCTTGATTTTTGCGCACCACTGTTGCGTTTCGGAATCGGTGCCGCAATTTAAAGTTTTCAATTTTTGCGCAAAATAGTTTATATTGCGTTTTTTGCGCATCAAAAAAGCGTAGAGAACCGAAATTTTCGGTCTCTACGCTATAAAAAATCAGTATTTTAGCTACTTTACTGATTATGAGATACATCCTTTGGATCATAAACCAGCGCAAAATAACTTAGTACTACTCCAAGCACTGCATATCCAATTACAGAAGTATCTATTTTTCTCTCAAAAAACATGTATATGCCATTCCAGACAACTATCACAATAAGGCACAGCAATATTGGATAATACTTGGCTTTATATACCTTGGCAGATTTCACTGTGGTCTTTATCAGCAGATAAAGAATAAATACTATCATGGCATAACATAGGATCAGATGCAGTATAAATAACGGCGTCTGGCCTGTGCGATAATAGAAATCCCCGCCAGCAGTGATCACCGGATAACAGTCAAACACCCTGCCGGTAAGATTATTGGACAACATTGTTACAGAATCAAATGCTACAAAAGCACTCAATATGTGATACCACAAGCTCTCTTTTTTACTATTAGTATAAATAAAGCAAAAATCTATCAGCAAAAGTAATATCCAGTCAATACATGCAAAAAATATGCTAAATGCAATACTGGCTGTTAATTCTGAAGCTGTCATAGTGGCTACTGCTCTGGCCATTACAGCTAAAATAGCTACATTCAATAATCTCTGTGCGTATTTCACAAGAGGATCGTGAATCTTGCCAATTATCAACGTACAAAAAATCAAAACAATAGTTACTCCCATAAACAAGAGTAAATAATATTCTTTCATGCGCTCAAACGCCCCTCAATCAATCTCTCAATTATTACCATACTTTTCGTACAGCTCCATAAGTGTCTCTATGTCACTTGAGTCTATCTTTTCTTTTAACTCATCAACAGTCTCTGTAACATCGCCACCATTATCTGTAAGTGTCTCTATAGCATCAGTGATCATTCCGTTATCAGCGTATTTATCAATAATATTATCCAGAGTCTCCTGATCCTGTTCATCCATATTCTCTTCTATTTCAGAAAGAGAATATTCTCCATCAGTAGCCTGGGAAACTATCTCATCAACAGCTTTCTTGGTTATCTTTCTGTTTATAGTCTGTGTAACGCTTACACCACTTTCACTATTTGACATAGTATAGTACTTAATTCCAAGAAAAACAATGCCTACTGCAATAACAAGTAATAAAGTCTTGGCAAAAATGCCTCCTACAGATGTTTTCTTTTTACTGCGCCTGCTCATTTTCAGTCTGCCTTTCCTGGGTTTCTTCCTGTGCAGCTTCACTTACTGTTTCAGCAGGATCAGTGCTTGCATCACTAGAAGTTACATCAGTAATATTACCTTTTCCAATGTTTTCAAAAGAACTCTTTGGTTCTCCAGGGAATGAAATACCGAGATTCTTTCTGATAAAGTCCATCATATTCATGATCTTAAGTGACTCTGAATGTGGCATCTCAGGACATTCCTTCCAGCCTTCTTTTATAGCCTTAACGCTGGAAATAACCTCATATTCATAACCTGTTACCTGCTTTGGTCTCTTGTAGAAACCGATCTTGTTGTGATCAGCATCGTAAACAGTTATACTCTCATAATTATTGATGTTATCAACTACTATATAACCCTTAGTTCCGTAGATGACACCTCTTCTATCACTTGCACTGTTGGCAGAAGCATTGAGAACTGCCATCTGACCTGTAGGATATCTCAGAGTAATACTATCCTGCATATCCATTCCATTAGCATTATATGTGCAGATAGATGAAATATCTGAAACATCATTACCAAATACCATAGAAGCAAAGTTAAGGCAATATACTCCAAGATCAAGCAGTGCTCCACCTCCCAGTGAAGGATCCTGTATACGCTGTTTCCAGGCAATATTGTAGCTAAGGTTAGCTGTCAGCATTGTTGGATCACCTATTACATGGCTTGCAAGTATCTCATCCAGCTTGGTCCTAAGAGGCATAAATCTGGTCCACATTGCTTCAGACACAAATACACCCTTTTCATCAGCATATTTAAAGATCATACTAGCCTGCTGTTCATTAAGCATGAATGCCTTTTCACATAAAACAGGCTTACCGGCAGAAATAGCCAGTTTAACATTATCAAAATGTTCTGAATGTGGTGTTGCTACATAGATCAAATTAACCTTTGGATCGTTAACCAATTCCTCATAAGATCCATAAGCCTTTTTAACACCATTGTCCTTGGCAAAAGCTTGTGCTCTACTGATATCTCTGGAACCCACTGCATAGTTAGTAACACCTTTAGTGCCTTTTATAGTCTTTGCCATTTTAGAAGCTATTGCACCAGTTCCCATTATTCCAATTCTAAAATCACCGATCATAAGAGCCTCCAATTCATTATATTGCACGAAATCCGCAACTAGTGCGGATTTCTGTCTATTGGTCATATATTCTATTATTATTTTACCACAAAATTACTGGTCAAGGAATTCAGCTTTGATATAACCGGTTTTAGAGTCATACTCTACTTTTGCCCAGCCGTTAGCATACTGTTCGATAACATTAACAGTTGATCCCTTGTAAATTGTTGTAAGCACTTCTGCATCTGTGCTTTCTGACTTACGAAGTCTTACAGTCTCTGTTACCTGCATCTTTCCGGTCTTTGTTGAAGTGTTGACTGTTGTTTCTTCTGTTGTCTCTTCTGTTGTTTCCTCTTCAGTTGTCTCTGTTTCTGTTTCAGTTGTAACTTCTTCAGTTGTCTCAGATACTACTTCAAAGAACTCTGTCTTTACATAAGCTGTTGAACCGTTATATTCGATCTTACTCCATCCATTAGCAAGGCTTTCAAGCTCTGTATATTCATCTCCAATAGCTGTTTTTCCAAGTACTTCTGCAGTAGTACTGTCTGAGCTTCTTACATTAACAACCTCTGTTGCCTTAAGAACCCTTGTAGTAACAGTTGTTGTTTCAGGCTCAGTAGTCTCTTCACTGCTTGCTTCTGATGCAGCAGCTTCGCTTTCATCTGTTTCCTCTGATGACTCAGAAGAAGCACTGGCTGCAAGAGTCTCACCTACAGATACTTCTACATTTGACTTGATATCAGACAAAAGTGTTGCAAGCTCTGTATCATTTGAAATCATATCATTGTACTCAGCAGCAACCTTATTGTTAAGGTCTACTACGTCATCCTGAAGAGATATCTCCATGATATAGTCCATTACATTGTCATCTACTACATCACCGTTGATATACAATGAACCTTCTTCGTTTGTACATACATACATTGTTTCCATACCAGGGATTGTCTGCTCATAATCATTTAACTTAACCTGAGTATAAGCATATACTACATATGATCCATCAACAGGACCCGGCTTTGTATAAACATCAATTGTTGGATAGCTTTCTATATAATTTGAAACTTCCTGGATTTTGATCTTGGTAGTCTCATCAAGACCTGCATAGATTGATGAAATCGTATCAACATCACCATCTGCATTTGCCTGGAAATATTTAGTTATCAGCTCGTTAACATCTGCATAAGCATTAAGTTCAAGATCAACCTCAGGTACTTCATATGTGGAAGAAGCTGCAGCTGCTGACAGATCCTGAACAGATTGTGTCTCTTCAGTTACCTTCTTATTAGCTCTGACAGCGATGACAATAGTGATCACAACTGCAATAACCAATATGATAGGCATAACAAGTTTTTTGTTATCAACTATAAGTTCCAATATATTATGTTTTTCATCTCTAAATTTATTAGGATCATTTTTCTTATTGTTTCTCATTACCATCTCTTCCTTGTAATACTTTTTTCATCGGATAATCCGATATCTTTTTGCCACCAGCTGTAAAGCCCATGCAGCCTGGCGTAATCTTCATTCCGAAGAGTGCACCCGACAGGAATCGAACCTGCATTAAAGGCGTCGGAGGCCTCCGTTCTATCCATTAGACTACGGGTGCAATATCTCAGCACATATAAATCAAAAATGTTACAATTTTATTACGCACTGAAATATTCTATCAAAAATGTATGCCTATGTCTACAAAAATTAGCTTAAAGCCACGTTCCATATATATTGCATGATTGAAAAACAGACTTACATCATTTCTGGATAATTTTACCTGTTATTCTGTCATACAGATAGATATTGTAGGACAAAAGATCCACTTCAGCTACTGACTCAGAATTTACGCATTCTACAATATTTTTCAGTTTACTGATCTCATCTGGATCATAGCCAAGATTAGTAGGCATTACCAGCACCTCATGGACAGATGAAGGAATGATGAACAGGTCTGACTGTAGTCTGTCTGAAATATCCTGCAATACGCCAGGGTATAGGATTGTTGCAGCACCAAGAACTTTCTTTTCATTAGTCACTACCAATATGCCCAGGTCATCCTCAATGCCAATATCGTCTACTCCGCTAAGCTCAGCAACAGTATCCATAAGAGAATTGACAGACACAGGATTCAGTCTTGGAGAATTTCTCATAGCATCCTCGTAAAGTCTCTCCTCGTCTACTCCCCAGGTTTTGATATGCTCATTTTTGATCAGAATATGACCGTCTCCAAGCCTCGAATCAGAGATCTCGCAGTAATAACAGATTGCAAGATCTTCATATCTGCGATGCGGCACGCTCTCAAGGAGCTGCACATTCTTGTCATAATTGATGAGCTTGATAACAACTTTTTCAGAGACCCTCTCATAGTCAGTGAAAAAAGACATATCAATATCGCCATCGATACGACTATTAGAATAGAGCTTTCTAAGAGTCTCCATTATCTCTTCGATGCTCACTCCTCTCTTGTAATTCTCAAACATTTCATCGAGATACATTGATGGAGCACAATTACTCTTCTTATCATGAACTGTAATGCTGTGGTAGAGCTTGCCATTGTTCTTGCTGATCTCCTTGATCTCAACTTTGGCCTCATCACCCACTAAATACTGCATATTATCCTTTACAACTTCTAAAAAACTATTTAAATCCATCTAATAATAAAACTCCTTACTAAAAATTAAATTAATAAAATACAAAAGAAAATCTTAAATTTGTTTCAGATTTTTTACATATGTTCTGCTCTGCTGATATGCTAATTTAGGCTACTTTTCTTTTTTGGACAACAAAAAAGGCAACAAAGATATTTCTATCCTTATTGCCTTACAAGATTCAAATAATATGCGGTTAACGATTAAGCACGGCTTGTATATTCGCCTGTTCTTGTATCGATCTTAATCTTCTCACCCTGCTCAATGAACAGAGGAACCATAACCTGAGCACCTGTCTCAACGATAGCTGGCTTTGTAGCACCTGTAGCTGTATCACCCTTGAAACCAGGCTCTGTCTCTGTGATAACAAGTTCAACTGAGATAGGAGGCTCAACAGCGAATACGCTGCCATTATAAGACATAACCTTAACCATCTCTTCTTCCTTAACGAACTTCATAGAATCACCAAGAACGTCTGGAGCAATAGCAATCTGCTCGTATGTCTCTGTATCCATAAAGTTGTAAAGTTCACCGTCATTGTAGAGATACTGCATATCTTTTCTATCAATACGTGCAGCTGGGAACTTCTCTGTTGGTCTGAAAGTTGTTTCCTTTACACCACCATTGATAATATCCTTCAGCTTTGTTCTAACGAAAGCAGCGCCCTTACCAGGCTTAACATGCTGGAATTCGATAATCTGGCATACATTGCCATCAATCTCGATAGTCATACCATTTCTGAAATCACTTGCAGAAATCATAAAAAATCCTCCAAATTAAATTTACATCAAACAACTAACTTAGTTTATACTATACCGGCTTATTTTTCAAGCACTTTTTATCAAGCAATCATTAAATGACCATAAAAACTCATAAAAAAAATATATTTTGAAACTCGATCAAGACAATAATCCAATGATCTCATCACTGATCTCATCGCTGTTTTTACCATCAGTAGCCACCTGATGATCAGCAACTGCCATGTACTTGTCTTTTCTTTTGGCCATCAGACCTTCGATAAATTCTACATTCATATTGCCATTAAGGATTGGTCTGTCAGTGCTATCCTTTACCCTGTCCAGAATAGTCTCAGGTCTGGCTGTGAGGAATATCACCTTGCCATCCTCTTTCATAAGACCTGCATTTTCATCTCTTACAACGATGCCTCCACCGCAGGACACAATAGTACTGCCCTTTTTCTTCAGTTTTTTCAGAGTCTCAGTCTCGATATCCCTAAAATGATCTTCACCATATTTTTCAAAAATATCAGTGATAGCCATGCCCTGCTCGTCAACGATCATCTGATCCATCTCAACAACATCCATATCAAGCTTGGACTGCAGGGCCTTGGCAATAGTGCTCTTTCCGGCACCCATGAAACCTATAAGATATATGTTAAAATCAAACTTCTTCATAAATCAAACTCCCTTCATTCCCAAATGAATGATATCCAGTACAGTCTTTAGCTTGTCAGTCTCGATCTGTCCCGGTGCAGAAGCCCTGTCGCCGATACCAAAGGTCATATCAGAGCCAAAAACTTCTCCTGCAAGTCTGCTGATAAGTCCATCACCCGCCATGGACATAGTTACCAGCGGTCTGTCTGCATATAAGCGCTTCATTTCTTCTGTTGCAGACAAAAGAGTGAGTACATCCCCTCTATTTTGCGGCATTACAGCAATCTTAGTAATATCCGCATCCATATCCTGCATCTTTTTTAGTCTCTCAATTATGTCTTCCTTAGCAGGAGTTTTTTGAAAATCATGATTAGAGGCTATGACCCTGACATTCTGGCTGTGGGCAAAAGAAATGATATCTGATACCAGATCGTCTCCTCTAAATATCTCAACGTCAACAAGATCCACCAGTCCAAGACTGCATACGAACTTCAAAAGCTCCGCATATTCTGTAGCAGAAATTGACTTTTCTCCGCCTTCCTCTGCAGTTCTGAAAGTAAATAAAAGTGGTCTGTTACCCAGTTTTTCTCTTATGATACCAAGAGCAGCCTTAACGCTCTCACGATCAAAAATCCCTTCAAAATGATCTGCTCTCCATTCCACAAGATCAAAGCAGACTCCAAGTATACCTTCACAGGCTCCGGCAATATCCTCCATCCCCGCAGCAATAAGAGGTACACATATCTTAGGGATCCCTTCCCCAAGCTTTACTCCACGTATTTCAACGACACCCGCCATACTACGCTCCCACTATCATGAAAAATATTTTTCTTTAACTTCTTCTACAGGCATATCCTGACCAGTATAAAGTTTGAATGCAGCAACGCCCTGCCATAACAGCATTCCCTTACCGCCAATTGTAGTGCAGCCTGCAGCCTTAGCTTCCTTAAGCATCTTGGTCTCTTCTGGATTATATACCACATCGCATACCACAAGCCCTGGTCTGAAAACAGAAGTATCCTTAACGATGCTCACATCTTCCATAGGCTTCATGCCAACAATAGTGCCGTTTACAAATATATCGCATTCTCTGATAGCTGCATTAAATGCCTCTTCATCATCAATATCATGAACTGAAACGGCACACTGAGGTGCTGCTTCGGTGATCTTCTTAGCAGTTTCAACCGTTCTAGGGAAAAATGAATCGTTCTTATTAAATATCTTGATCTCAGAAGCTCCATCAAGAGCGCACTGAACCTGAATTGCTGTTGCTGCACCGCCACCGCCGCAGACAACCATCTTTTTACCCTTGATATCTACGCCGTTATCCTTCAGATTGGCAACAAAGCCTTCACCATCAGTAATATATCCTGTGAGCTTACCGTTATCATTGACAATCGTATTAACAGCACCAATGATCCTGGCTGCTGGTGAGAGCTCATCTACGCACTTCGCTGCAGCAATCTTATCAGGCATTGTAACGTTCATGCCACGCATATTAAAAAGCTTCATTGCCTCAAGAGCCTTTGGCACATCAGCTTCCTTTACATCAAAAGCAACATAGGCATAATCAATTCCCAGTTTTTCAAAACTATAATTATACATTGCAGGTGAACCTGAATGTCCTACCGGCGAACCAATAAGCGCCAATAAACCTGTGTGACCTGAAATTCTTTTTTCCATACCTATCTTGCCTCCAAATTACAATAATTTAATACGTTAATACATCATAGTGTATAATAAATCTAAAGAAAATGAAAGACTTTTCATAAAAGTGGCCATTCTTGACCTCTTTTTTTCACATGTAATCTGTAAAAAATCAAAACAACCCACTCAAGACGTCTCTTTAAGATGATCTGTATCTCTTCTTTCTTATCAATCTGTTTTACCAGGTATGACCTGATGCCGCACCTCTTGGCGCCCCAGACATCAGTAAATAACTGATCTCCTACAAAAAAAGTGTTGGAAGTATCAGTTCTCATCATATCCATAGCCTTCTGATAGCCCTTAACTGAAGGTTTGCCGGCCTTATAGATATACATGGCTCCAACCTGGTCGTTAAAGCTCTTAACTCTTGGCTCCTTATTATTTGATAAAAGAACAGCCTTAAAGCCAATAGCTCTAAGTCTCTCAAAATGCTCTATCGCACGCTTATCAGCCGGTGCACCGTGAGGTACCAGTGTGTTGTCTATATCATAGATGATGCCTCTATAGCCCATCTCGTATAACTTTTCATATGGAATATCATAAGCAGATGATGCTGTTGCATCAGGAAAAAGATAATGTTTCATAAATTCATGCCCCAAAAATCTGATTTTTAATCGATTAGGCTTTGACAGCCAATATCAGAATTATACAATAAAATGCTATAAAAAAGAATGTCGCTTTCAGATGATAAAAAAACGAGCAGGTCGATGTGATCCTGCCCGTTAAGTATCATTATAAAATTACTTTCTATAAACAATACCTTCTTCGCCGCTGTAAACGATGTTGTCACCAGTATTTGCACCAGTTTCTGCACGATTAATTGCCTTATTATTACCTACAAAATACTGATACTGATGAAGTACCTGATCCTTCTGCATAGTTGAAATTGCATCACGCATATCCGTTGTTGCAATATTAAAATTACCACCAAAACCGATCAAAGATGTATCCTTGGCATTAAATCCAATATTAATCTCTTCGATAGGTGTATCTTTACGCTTTACTGGAACATCAGGAGTTTGTGTAGCATTTTGCTGAAGGTCAGCTTCTTTTTGTTCTTTAACAGGAGCCTCAACTGGTAAGCTTGTTGCATCTCCCTGAGTCTTTGGCACTCTTATATTAGAATAATCCTGTACATATCCGCTATTTAAGTGAGCATTTAATTTATCTATTGCCATGTACAAGTTCTCCTTTCAGCGCATATTTCTAGACATATTATTTCTTCGTGTCTACAGATATTATCGGAAACCATTTGAAATAATTTAGTGCCAAAGGAGAAGATTTTATAAAAAGTTTACCTTATGCCTGCAGCCTGCAATAGTTCAATCGTATATTCCTGAGTAGGGTGAGTATAGAGAGTCTTGGTATCAGCCAGTTCTATAGCTCTGCCCTTCTGCATGACCATTACTCTGTCGCACATATGATAAACAACTCTAAGATCATGGGAAATAAATATGATAGAGATTCCCAACTGCTTATGCAGATTCTGCAGCAGTTCCATGATCTGGGCCTGAATAGTCACATCAAGAGCTGATACTGGTTCATCAGCAATAAGGAGCTTTGGAGACTTCATAAGGGCCATTCCGATGCACACTCTCTGTCTCTGACCGCCGGAAAGCTGTGAAGGATATCTGGAAATAAACTCCTCTGGAAGCTCAACCTGCTTCATGATCTCCTTAACTCTTTCAAGTCGCTCTTCACGAGTCCATTTTCTCTTTTTATCAACTCTAAGAGGTTCCTCAAGAAGCCATCCTATAGTCTTGGAGGGATTAAGAGAACTGTAAGGATCCTGGAATACCATCTGAGGTGAATCATACTTTTGATAGATAGTGCCTGTATAATCCTTGTTGATACCAACGATAGTCCTTGCCAGAGTTGACTTACCGCAGCCTGACTCACCGGCTATCCCCAGCACTTCCCCCTCTTTCACGTCAAAAGAGACATCAAAAAGAGCCTGTTTCTTAGAATTTCTCTCAAACAGTTTCTTTTTCCTGTTTTTATAATATACATTTAAATCAGATACACTCAGTACCACGTTCTGATCCATATTTTTCTTCCTTTTTGTGTAAAAATCAATCTGCACTGCCAAGGTTTATCTTTGGAATAGCTGCTATAAGCGCCTTGGTGTACTCTTCCTTTGGATTATCAAAAACTTCTTTTGCACTGCCACACTCAACAATATTGCCCTTCTGCATGACGATAACGCGGTCACACAGACTGGAAACAAGGCTCAGGTCATGCGAAATAAAAATAATTGATGTGCCTTTTTCCTTATTGAGTTTTTTAAGAAGCTCAACTATCTGTGCCTGTACTGTCACATCAAGGGCTGTGGTAGGCTCATCAGCAATAAGAATCTGCGGATCTGCGATCATGGCAGCCGCTATCATGACTCTCTGCCTCATACCGCCTGACAACTCGTGTGGGTACATATGATATACCCCTTCAGGGTCTCTGAGTTCTACGGCTCTGAGCATCTCTATGGCACGACGTTTTCTATCCTGCTTGCTTACCTCAGGATGATGTATCCTAAGGGATTCCTCAACCTGCCAGCCAATTCTTTTAACAGGATTAAGGCTGGTCATTGGCTCCTGAAATATCATAGATATCTCATCACCCTGAAATTCCCTCAAGAGCTTTCGGTCACAGGATAACAGGTCTACATCATCAAAAATGATGCTTCCTGTCTTAGTCAGGGACTTACGATTGAGAAGTCCTGCTATTGCCAGGGCACTCATACTCTTACCGGAGCCTGATTCTCCAACGATTCCGACTATCTCACCCTTATTAAGAGTCAGGTCAAAATCATACACAGCAACTTCCGGTCTGTCATGGTCATGAAATTCTATATGAAGATCTTTGATCTCTAAAATCTTTTCCATCTTATAACTCCGCTTAACTTATAAATGTCTTGCCTTGCTTATACCTTCGCCCAGGAATGCAAATCCCAAAACGATCAGTACGATGACAATACCAGGGCACAAAACATAGGTAGGATCATTAAACAGATAGGTCTGAGCACTTGAAAGCATATTACCAAGGCTTGCATATGGAGGCTGAGAACCTATTCCCAGATAGCTAAGACCCGCCTCAGCAAGCACTGCATTGTTAAAGCCGATCATGATAGATGATAACAGCACACTCTTGGTATTTGGCATTATATGTACAAAAATGATCCTGAGGTCTGAAACACCCTGCAATCTGGCACATTCCACGTAATCCATATTTTTACATCTAAGGACTTCGCTTCGCACGATCCTGGCAAAACTAGGAATGAATGCAATACCAAGAGCAATGATGACCTGATAAGTACCGCTGCTTACAAGTGAAACAAATACCAGAGCCAGCAATATGCTTGGGAATGCAAAAAGGGCATCGATGATCCTCATGAATATCTCATCAAGCATACCACCGTAGTATCCTGTAAAAGCACCAATAATAGTGCCGATTCCTGCTCCAATAAAGACAGTTCCCGTGGCGATTATAAGTGTGATACGACTTCCGTACATAATACGGCTAAATACGTCTCTTCCAAGGTTATCTGTTCCCATAATATGTTTTAATGAGATTCCCTGAAGCTTGGCAGAAGCATCCATTTTAGTAGGATCATATGGCATCCAAAAAAATCCCACAATGACCATGAGCAGGATGATACTGGTGATGATAGTTCCTGCGACCATATCAGGATTATTTTTATATAATTTTTTAATTGAAGCTGTATCAAAAAATCTTTTTTTCATGTAAATTACTCTTCTATTCTTGGATCAACAATTCTATAAATGATATCAACAAGGAGATTGGTCACAATTACAATTGCCGCGATCATCATAATGATAGCTTCTACAACCGGATAATCTCTGTTACTGATGGAAGTCATAAGTATCCTGCTCAGTCCCGGAATACCAAATACCTGCTCAATAACAATAGAACCTGCGATCATATCTGCCAGAGCCATTCCCATAAAGGTGATCACAGGGATCATAGCATTTTTAAGTACATGCTTGTACAGCACTCCATTGGTAGAATTGCCTCTGCTATATGCTGTTCTTGTATAGTCCTTGGAAGCCTCCTCAATCACAGAGCTTCTAAGGAGTTTAATACACATGCTGGCTTTTGGAAGGGCAATTGCAATAGCCGGGAATATCAGATAATGAATAAAGCCTTTCATATCAGTCTTATAAGATACAAAAGCTCCCGGAGTAAACAACTTTAATATCATTCCAAATACAAGACTCAGCAATATTCCGGAGAAAAATGGTGGAATAGCCATAACGATCTGGTTCAAAACTACAATAACGCGGTCAATTACTCCTCCCGCATGTTTTGCAGTATACAGTCCAAGAGGAATAGATATTATCACCATGAGGACAAAGGCCATAAGGGCCATAGTCACAGTGATAGGTATTTTGTCAGCAATCATACTGGATACTGGCAGTGCGTAGGAATAAGATGTTCCCATGTCACCCTTGACCATTGATACGACCCAGTCTTTATATCTGACAAGTAAAGGCTCATTAAGTCCCATTTCTTCTCTTACCTGCTGGATAAGCTCGGGAGTGGCCTCAGTTCCAAGGCGCCTTGTGGCGGGATCGCCTGGAATAATGTTAAAAGAAAGGAACACACATAGAGATACAACCATCAGGGTAAGTGCCATCATCAGGACTTTTTTGATTATATATCTCATATGTGTATTCCTCGCTATTTAACAGGCTTTTATCAAGCCCTTATTTCTATATTTTATTCTGCTAATCTGATCTTGGAAATATCCTGAACATACAGTGGGTAGAATGTATATCCTGTATATTTCTTATTCAGAACAACAAACTCAGGAAGATCCTGAATATATACGCTTGCAGCTTCTTCAGAGAGAATCTTTAAGCATTCTTTGTAATATGTTGTCTTTTCTGTATCATCAGTAGCTGCAATTGCCTTGGCAAAAGTCTCATCATAAGCTTCGCTACTGAAGTTTACAAAATTGTTTTTAGCTGTTGACTGATATCTTGAAAGCAGTGAATAGCCTGTAAGAGTAGATGCATCAACACCAACTACAGTTGCCTGATAGTTTCTAGCCTGATATACATCGCTAAGCCATGTATTCCACTCAACCTGCTGGATCTCAGCTGTAACGCCGATTGCCTTAAACTGCTCTACAAGAACCTGTGCTGTATCAACATGCTGTGTGTAGTTAGATGGTACTGTGATAGTAAATGTAAATCCATCAGGATATCCTGCTTCTGCAAGAAGTTCCTTGGCCTTTTCTGTATCTGTGTTGTAAGTGTCATTAAGACTCTCATCAAAATACTTACCAAATGATGGGAACATAGCACTACCGATTTCTGTACCCTTACCATCTGAAACAAAATCCATTACGTTCTGAGGATCAAGTGCATAGCACAGTGCCTGACGTACAAGTTCATTGTCAAATGGTTCTACAGCATTGTTGAGGTAAAGAGCCTGTACAAGGTTCATTGTACCTTCATATACTTCAAAGTTGTCTGAAAGGTTAGCTACCTGTGTTGTTGTAGCTCTTGCAAACATATCAATCGAACCTGATTCAAGGTCCATAACGATAGTATCTGCATTGGCCTCAACTTTGAATGTTACATCCTTGATGTATGCTGCATCACCCCAGTATCCGTCGTATCTTGTTACAACGAAATTCTCCTGTGGAGAACGTGATACATACATGTAAGGACCTGTTCCGATAGGGTTAGTCTCTGAATCTGTGTTAGATGCTGGAATAATAGCTACTGTAAGGTAAGCAAGGAACTCAGTGTTTGGCTCCTTTAATACTATTTCAACATGGCTATCATCTACGATATTGACACTGTCAATATTAGAAAAAGCCGAAATCAGAGGTTCACTTCCATCTGTTCCGGCGCATCTGTCAATAGAATATTTGATATCCTCTACTGTTACTAATGAGCCGTCGTGGAATGTGATTCCGTCCCTAAGTGTGAATGTGTAAACTGATCCGTCGTCTGAGATTGTGTACTCACTGGCTACAGCAGGGTTTAAATTACCATTTTCATCTGGCTTAACAAGTCCTTCGAACAAGTTAAACAATACCTCACTAGTTCCTGCCCCCGTTGCAAGGTGTGGGTCAAGACTGTCTAAATCCTGAGGAATTCCAATAGTAATTGAAGAATCATCCGCCTCGCCTGTTACTTCCTGCCCTGCATCTGATACATCTGTGCTATCCTGTGCACTAACGTTCAATGCTGCATCCGTACTCTGTGCGGATTCCTCTGCCTTGTTGCCTGAGCATCCTGCCAGTGCAACAGTCAGTGTTGATAACACAATCATCAGAGCAAGGTTCTTTTTACCAAAACTCTTTTTCATCATGTTACAATCCTTCCTTTATTTAATTTTTACCCATATAAATATAATGGCAGATTAACCAAAAGTCAATCTGCCACTGTAAAAAACACTATTCTTTTTCTAAAACATCCTTGAGTTCATCCATAAATGTGCTCACATCTTTGAACTCTCTGTAAACTGAAGCAAATCTTACGTACGCCACAGGATCCAGATTTTTTATCTTATCCATTACCAATTCACCAATGATCCTGCTTGGTATTTCCTTCTGTTCAAGATTAAATATCTCGACTTCCACCGAATCAACCATTGCAGATATCTGAGAAGCACTTACAGGTCTCTTATGGCACGCCCTGAGAACACCGGCTTCAATCTTGGATCTATCATAAGGTTCCCTTACATTATCCTTTTTAATTACGATAAGCGGTATGGTCTCAACCTTTTCATACGTAGTAAAACGCTTACCACAGGCATCACACACACGTCTGCGTCTGATAGATGTATTATCATCTGCAGGTCTTGAATCTATTACTCTTGTATCATCCCTGTTGCAAAAAGGACACTTCATTTCAACTCCTTATCTGTCGTGATTTCGTCAATTATCTAATAATTTAACACAATTCACAGACACATTATTTAGTACTTGATTTATAAACCTCTACAACACATTGTAGCATTACCCTCAGTAAATTTCTACTATTTTTCGTTAATATTACATAAAATTCCTTCTAAATCAATGAATTTTCTGCTAATTCAGAAAAATCCCACACAAGGTTATGGCATTTGGATCATGAATTTTGGTATTCATTACCCTATATGCTATAACCCCATGTGGGATCTTAAGTATTTACAGATCTAAGCCAAAGCTACTTGCCTCATCAAGGATCCAGTTTTCAAATTCATCCATACCCTCTCCAGTCTTGGCTGATACAGGGAATATCTTTACTCCTGGGTTAAGGCGCTCTACAGCCTCATTACATTTAGAAATATCAAATGTAAAATATGGCAAAGTATCATATTTAGTGATGATAAGAGCATCAACCTTGGAAAACATGAGCGGATACTTCAGAGGCTTATCATCTCCCTCAGGAACAGATAAGATCATGATGTTTTTAGCTGCACCGGTATCGTATTCTGCAGGGCAGATAAGATTTCCAACGTTCTCAAGGAAAGCAATACTGTTCTCCTTAACTTCCATCTCTTCCATGCCACGTCTGGTCATGCCGGCATCCATATGGCACATGCCATCTGTATGAACCTGAATGCTCTGGGCTCCAAGAGCTTCAATTCTCTCAGCGTCAACTGCTGAAGCAATATCAGCTTCAAGAACAGCTATATTGACCTTATTCTTAAGATCTGTGATCACTCTTGATAAAAGAGTTGTCTTGCCAGATCCAGGAGAACTCATAAGATTAAAAAGAAATATCTTCTTGCCCTTTAATTCAGCTCGGAGATTTTCTGCATCTCTGTCATTTGACTCTGTGACACTTTTATTAAGCTCTATTACTTTCATCTATTCTCTCTCCAATTCTTGATTTCTTCTTTTAACCAACTGATCCATGCATCAAATCCATCACCATTAAGAGCGGATACAGGCATGATCTGCATATCAGGATTCAGTTCCTTGACATGCTCTCTCAATGCGTCCATGTCAAAATCAAATACAGGCATAGTATCGATCTTGTTAATAAGAAGCAGATCGCTTACGCTGAACATAAGAGGATACTTAAGTGGCTTGTCATCTCCTTCTGGAACTGAGAGTATCATGACCTTTTTGGCAGCACCTACATCGAACTCTGCAGGGCATACAAGATTACCAACGTTCTCAAGGAAAACAACATCTACATCTTCCATTCCCAGCTTATCGATTCCCTGCTCAGTCATATAGGCATCCATGTGGCATGAACCACCAGTATGGAGCTGAATAACCTTGGCACCTGTCTCGCTGATAGTTCTGGCATCTACATCACAGTCCACATCTGCTTCCATTACGCCAACACGGTATTCATCTCTGATAGCTTCAATAGTTCTCTTAAGAAAAGTGGTCTTTCCAGCTCCCGGTGAAGCCATAAGGTTTACCAGAAAAACATTGCTCTTTTTAAGCTTGTCTCTGACTTCTGCAGCAGCAGCGTCATTATCTTCAATAATCTGGCTCTTAACATCTAAAATCTCAATCTTATCCATTCGTTTAACTCCTTTTACATAAAAAGAGCACTCACATTACCTGCAAGTGCTCTAAAAACTCTTTATTACTTTCTCTGGAGAAAATCAGGTATCTTAAGAGGCTTTGGCTCTATTGTACTCTTAACCTCAGCAGGTCTGTTAATACCTGTGATTGGCTTAAGATTGCTAACCTTATTAGCTGTAACCTGTGGATCCATTCCACCAACTGCCATAGCAGAAGGAATAGATGCAGGCTGCTCATTCATAGGTCTTGAGCCAATAGTATTGAGACTGCTCATACCTGCAACAGCACTCTGATAAGGTGTAGCTACAGGTCTAGGATTCTGTCCAAGCTGTGAAGCTGCTCCAGCAACTGTCTGCTGTGCACCAGCTTCAGCAGGTCTTGTACCAACACCTACTGCTTTCTCACCAATACCTGTTGCAATAATTGTAATATCACATGTATCGCTTCTGGACTCATCATAACGAGCACCAAAGATAACGTTTACATCATCTCCAGCCAGCTGCTGTACATAGCCTGCAGCATCGGAAGCATCTGCAAGAGTTACATCACCAGTAATGTTGATGATGACGTCTGTAGCACCATTAATCTTAGTCTCAAGAAGTGGGCTTTCAACTGCCATTCTAACAGCATCAGCAGCTTTATCATCACCCTTACCAGTACCAATACCGATATGAGCAACGCCCTTATCCTTCATGACTGTCTGTACATCAGCAAAATCCAGGTTGATAACTGCAGGAATATTGATCAGATCTGTAATACCCTGTACTGCCTGCTGCAATACCTCATCAGCCTTTTTAAGTGCGTCAGGCATTGTAGTACGTCTGTCAACAATCTGAAGCAGTTTATCATTAGGAATAACGATCAGTGTATCAACATTTTGCTTAATATTATTTATACCTGAAAGCGCATTCTGCATACGAACCTTTGCTTCAAAGCTGAAAGGCTTTGTAACAACTCCGACTGTCAGAATACCCATTTCTTTAGCAAGCTTAGCTACTACAGGAGCTGCTCCTGTACCAGTACCGCCACCCATACCACAGGTAACGAATACCATATCTGCGCCCTTAAGTGCTGATGTGATCTCTTCTGCACTCTCTTCGGCAGCCTTTTCTCCAACTTCAGGCTTGGCACCAGCGCCGAGTCCCTTCGTAAGTTTCTCTCCAATCTGTAAAAGCTTAGGAGCCTTGCACAACTGCAATGCCTGTTTATCAGTATTGATACCAATAAACTCAACACCAGTTATATTTTCTTCAACCATTCTATTAACAGCATTATTACCTGCTCCGCCAACCCCGACAACGATGATTTTGCAAGCAGATTCAGCATCATTAGACTTTATCTCCAGCAAGACAACTCTCCTCCTTCATACGAAACTACTATAAATTATCTTATAATTTTTTGGCTAATTTATCAATTGTTTTTTTATAATAAGTACATCAAATTTTTTTAGTTTTTTTCTTGGAATATTATATTTTTCGAAGTTCCGTCATAGTCTTCCATATCAAGTATTCCACTTTTGCCTTCCAGCTTAGGTAAAATATACTGAAGTTGAATGATCTTCTCATCTATATGGCTGTTGGTACCAATAGTAACCTCAACATCATCAAAATACAGATATACATTGTAATCTTTATCAAAAAAGATCTTGTCAGCATTCAGGTTATATTTAGACAAAAGCTGTGTAATATCAAGGATTTCCTCGAAAACATCTGTATTATCAATTGGGAGCCTCTGATATAGCACAACGCTATTAAAATCAAGTCCCATGACCTCCGGAACTCCGTCAGTTGTTTCAAGTGAGCTCTCTACAATGATACCGTCCCTGTCAAAATACATGTACCTTCCAAGATATGAAATATATCCTGCAATTGCCTTTTCATATACATTTATACGAATTGTATCCGGAGAAACGATATTTACATCCATTTTTTCAATAAATGGAATATCTGTAATGCTCTTATCCTGATATTTTAGAGATAGATAAAGGGAGTTATGATCCAGTTTATCTACCATGACCATATTCACTATCTCTTCGTCGGTGTAATGAGTGTTACCGTCAACGTAGATATTAGTGATGGTATAATTTTTTAATACATAATCCGCCGCAATAGCTATAAAAATGATTATTGCTATGATTATCCCCGTTATTATATATATGCTCTTATGAAGTCTCCAGGATTCTCTGATAAAAGCTCCAACATCCAGTTGCCTTCTAGGCCTTTTTTTCTTAACTTTCCGGGTTTTCTTGTATTTATTATCAACCAGAAAAAGATCTGTTAAAGGCTTTTGAGCCTGTTTTTTCTTTTTCCTGACTTTCTTTCTCTTTCTTTTTTCCATATCTGCTTACTGCTTTCCTATACTGCGCGCAACACTAAGAACAATGCCTATCTCAATAAGCAAAAACAGTACCGCAGAACCACCATAACTGATAAATGGCAGTGTGATACCTGTATTTGGCATAGTATTGGTCACAACGCATATATTAAGTATCACCTGAACTGAAATATGTGCCATAACACCAACAACAAGAAGTGCTCCAAACAGATCAGGAGCATTATTGGCTATTATCATCATCCTCCAGACAAGAAGGACAAATAACAGAATAACCGCCATAGCACCAAAAAGTCCCAGTTCTTCGCAAATAATGGAAAATATCATATCGTTCTGAGCTTCAGGAACAAAGCCCATCTTCTGCATACTCTGGCCCAGTCCTTTGCCAAAAATACCGCCGGAGCCAATAGCATACAGTGCCTGTAGTGTCTGATATCCCTTACTATTGATATATGCCTCAGGATCAAGCCAAGCCTGAATTCTAAGGAAACGGAAACCTCCGTTGACACCCAGACTATCAGAATTAACTGCTATCATGACTATCAATACCGCTGCTGCAATGATCGCCAGTGCTATAAAGAGGAATCTTGCATAGCCTGGTGTTGCTACAAATAGCATGATATATGATATAGCCATAAGAATAATTGCAGAACTAAGGTTATCAGTAATTGTATAAACCAAAAAGCTAAGTGGAGCCGGTGACAAAAACACTATCCAAAAACTCTTTGTATTGTTCAGTGCAGGTCCAAGCCTGTAAATAATTGATGCCAGGAATATTATTATTCCTACCTTGGCTATCTCAGAGGGCTGGATCGAGATACCAAATATCTTGATCCACCTCTTGGCACCATTGGCTTCCGTACCAATAAAACTGACCAGTACGACCATGAATATTGAAAAAGCATAGGCAATAAAGCTCAACTTATTCCAGAGTCTATACGGAATATGCGCAACCACAAGCATTACGCCTATTCCAATTACTGATACCAATAGCTGATGTTTAAAATAATATGCAGAATCTCCAAAAGTCAGGTTGGCATCATAAGAGCTGACAGAATACAACATTACAAGTCCAAAAGCTATCAAAAACAGCACAATGAATATAAGATTGTAATCTATATATGATGCTTCCCTCTCTTTAACATTTTTACCCCTCACCAAAACCATACATATCCTTTCAATGCTATTCTAATCCTTAATCAGCCAGAGAGTTTACGTAGTCTTTGAATATCTTGCCACGAGTCTCATAATTAGGGAACATATCCCAGCTTGCACATGCAGGTGACAATAATACTGCATCGCCAGGTGCAGAATTGTCGCTACAGTATTGCATAGCTTCTTCAAAAGTATCTTTGAATTCAATATCATTAAAGCCATGTTTTTTAGCGCACTCTGCTATCTTATCTCTGGTCTGTCCTATGAGAACAAGCTTTTTAACTTTACCGTCAAAATTCTCGATCCATTCATCATATTCGCTTCCCTTATCATATCCTCCACCAATAAGGAATGTAGGTCTGCTCATAGCTCTGATTCCCTGAATTGCAGCATCAGGATTGGTGCCCTTGGAATCATTGTAATATTCAACACCTTTTTTAGTTGCCACATATTCAATTCTGTGCTCAACTGCTTTAAAGCTATGGATCACAGTTAAAATAGTGTTCATAGGAACGCCCATGGCAAGTGAAATAGCTATTGCTGCCATAACATTTTCTACATTACACAATCCAACAAGGCGCATATCATGGATATTCATAACTCTTGTGGAATTGCCGTTTTCAGCCATAAATATCTCTTCACCGTCAAGATAGAAACCGTCATTCAGTTTTTCATGAGAAGAGAAAAATACAACCTTGGCAGGACAGTTCTTACCAAACTCTCTTGTATAGGCATTGTCATAATTCAGGACACAGGTGTCATCCTTGGTCTGATTATTGGTTACATTGTATTTCATCTGAGCATAGCACTCCATTGTGTGGTGTCTGTTCAGATGATCCGGTGTAATGTTCAATATAGCTGATACATTGGCGTGGAAACGGTCTACAGCCTCAAGCTGGAAGCTGCTGATCTCACCTGTTGTAACTGATTCATCAGTCATCTCCAACGCTCTCTCAGCGTAAGAAAAACCAATATTTCCTACAACATAAGTATCTTTGAAATATGCTTTCATGATATCTCCAACAAGAGTTGTTGTTGTAGTTTTTCCATTAGTTCCTGTTATAGCTATCAGCTTACCTGCTGAAAATCTGTAAGCAAATTCAATCTCGCTCCAGATCTTAACGCCTGCATCACGCAATCTGACCATAGTTGGAGAATCAAGTGGTACTGCAGGGCTTGGAACTACCGCATACAGTCCTTCAATAACTGCATCTGTGAGTTCCTGAACAATCTCAGTATCAGCTCTGTCTTCTTCATGAAGCTTCTGTCTGATATCCTCGATTGTTATTTTCTTATTTTCATCTAGTAGTACTGTTACAGCACCAACCTGATGTAAGAGCCTTACAGAGCCAACTCCACTAAGACCAGATCCGATTACCAAAACTTTTTTTCCTAATAGTTCTTCGTTTCTCATTTCTGTTACTCTTTTCTAAATCTTTTTACTAAATATATATCAGAAAGGTCATGCCCTGTTATGCATGCCGCCCTAACCAAATTAATAATACACGTTACTGCGAACCTGCAGTTCCTGCATTGCCGCCTTCGATCATCTCATCAGAATAGGAACTTCCTCCTATTACCTGTCCATTTTCCGGATCAAGCATCTCTCCTGTATTTGGATCGATCAGATATCCTGTTTCCGGATCTTTTTCAAATGACTTCCATATAGGTTCTTCGGAAGTAGCTTCCGTAGAATCAGAAGATTCCTCTGCAGCACTATCCTCTGTAGTTTCTTCGCCATTTTCACCTTCAGTATCTTCACCCTCAGTTGTATCAAGATTTGTAGTGATGGTCATAGATGCCTTTAACTCTTCAAGCTCTGCTATCTCAGTTTCGGAAAGTTCTTCTGTCATAGGAATATTGAGATATGGAAGAACTTCTGTAAGGACTTTTCTTACAATCCTTGTAGCAAACTTGGCATCTGCCTGATACTGGGCATTTGGTCTGTCTACAACAACGTATATGGCAATCTGAGGATCATCTGCCGGTGCATATCCCATGAAAGACACAACGTAATTGGTCTTATCTCTCGGAATAGTCTCGGCTGTACCTGTCTTACCACCAATCATGTATCCGGCTGGTCTTGCAGTCTTACCTGTTCCCTCTTCACCGGCAACAACCAGATTACACATCTCAATAAGCTTTTCAGATGTCTCTTCTGAAATAGTCTGTCTAAGCACTCTAGGCTCAATATTCTCAACTGTTGCTCCAGAAGCATTGACTATCTTGCTGACAACATGTGGTTCGTAGAGTTTTCCGCCATTTACAAGTGAACAAAAGGCTGTGATCATCTCGATCATATCTACGTTAAAGCCCTGACCAAATGTACCTGTAGCAAGCTCTGTAGGTCCCATATCATCTGCACTGTATACAAGATTGGCTGTTCTGGCTTCTCCTGCAAGGTCGATATTGGTCTTGAGGCCAAAGCCAAAAGTCTGCTGGAATTTGGCAAAAGTATCTGATCCAATAGCCTGTCCAATGTACATCATAGCTACGTTACAAGAAATCTCGATACCTCTTGAAACAGATACAAGTCCATCACCATATCTGTTATGGCATCTGATAGCTGTATCAGCTACTGTAAGTGAACCCTCACAATTATACACCTCATTTCCTGTTATGGCACCTGATTCGATTCCGGTTGCGACAGTAAAAGGCTTTGCAACTGATCCAGGCTCATAGGTTTCAGATATACAGAAATTTTTCCATAGAGCATTGAGGTTAGTGTAGAGCTGCTCGTAATCCATAGCATCTATAGCTTCCTGAGTGATTATTTCACCTGTTTTACTTCCTGTAGAGTCAAGAAGAGGCATACCTAGGAGATTCTCAGTATTCTTGGTGTCATTGAGGTCATACACAGGATAACTGGCCATTGCCAGAACATCTCCGGAATTGACATCCATGATAACACAACCCACATTCTGAGCTCCATTACCTTCACGATAAGCATTGGTATATTCGTCATTGAATTCTTTAAGATACTTCTCAACGATAGTCTGGATATTACCATCTATAGTAGTTACGATACTATTACCATCCGTTGCAGGAATAGTGGTCCTCTCAAGATTGGAATCGTCATCAAGATAACCATAGGTTCTTCCTGCAGTACCATTCAAGGTATCATTGTAATATTCTTCAAGGCCATAGAGACCATTGTTATCACTTGTTGTAAATCCTATAACATCACATGCAAGAGATCCGTTAGGATATTTTCTCAGATAATTTTCCTCGAACCACACTCCTGCTATGGAAGAATCATAGTTATCGCTTCCGATAGTTATCAGCGAGTTGAATTCGCTGATCTCATCATATGACAATTGCTTGGCAAGTGTATAATACTGTGAACTTGGATGCTCCTGAATGTAAGTCATAAGAGTCTGTCTGTCCTGTCCAAAGTACTGGACCAGTGCATTGACAGTAGGCTCCACATTGTCTTCATCTGATAAAAGAACTTTAGTATCAAGTATCAGATTGTACACCTTTTCACTGTAAGCAAGCACTGTACCATTGGCATCAAGAATCTGTCCTCTTCTGTAAGGAATAGTAGTTGAATCATATGCCTGTTGAGAAAGTACCTGCTTCTCATATTCTTCACCATTATTTTTAGTGATCAGGATCAATCTAGCTCCTAATCCAACGAAAGCTGATAGTACAAATATAAACAGTACTATCAGCTTCTTTTTCATTCCAGTTGTAAACCTTTGTGCCTTTTTTCTTTTTTTCATACCAACAAAGACTCCCCTGACTAATTGCCACTATCCTGAGGAATAGGTGCTACCTGACGCACATAATCATTACCTTCTCCACCGGAATAAGTAACTACCTGGCCTTCATCAGCGTATGTCATACCATACTCCTGAATTGCAATCCTCTTGATCTCCTCCAGATCAATATTGCTATTGGCTCTATTATATGCTTCGTCATTATCCTGTTTTAGTGTATTAAGCTGACTTTCTAGTTTTGCGATATTTTTTACACTGTTTGTAATCTCAGACTGTAAATAAATATATATAGATAGTATAACACCGGTTGCAATAAGAGCACATGTTAAAATTATAAGTCCGAATAAATTCATGTGCTGCTTTTTCTTAGAATGAACAGAAGGAGCAACGCGATGAACACGCACTCTTTGCTCTTCGTATTCTGGTTCTCTTACCCTTCTTGCAGCACTTCCATAATTATATCTACTACGTGCCATGATCATCTGCCCCCTTTCTGTTAATGTTTTTTAACACTTTTAGATTTTTTCAAAAACTCTGAGCTTGGCGCTCTTGGATCTGCTGTTTACTTCCAGCTCTTCCTCGCTTGGAAGGATAGGTTTTCTTGTGATCACCTTTCCTTTGGACTTCTTGCCACATACGCAAACCGGAAATTCCGGTGGACATGTACATGGATTTTCATTGGTCCTGAAATTATTCTTGACCATTCTGTCTTCTAATGAGTGGAATGTTATAACACAAAATCTTCCGCCCGGATTTAACAGATCTATAAAGCCATCCAGTGAGTTCTGCAGAACATCAAGTTCTCTGTTACATGCAATTCTGATTGCCTGATAGGTTCTCTTGGATGGGTGTCCGCCCTTTTCTCTCATCTTGGCCGGTATAGCGGCTTTGATGATCTCATTGAGCTGGCCCGTGGTCTCTATAGGTCCATTGGCTCTGGCTGCCACAATGTGTTTTGCAATGTTCTTAGCAAACTTGTCTTCACCATAATCTCTAATGATGTGAAAAAGTTCCATCTCAGAGTAATCATTGACTATATCTCTTGCAGACAACGGCTGTCTGTCATCCATACGCATATCAAGAGGTGTGTCTTCATATTTATAAGAAAAACCTCTTTCCACATTGTCCAACTGATATGATGATACTCCAAGATCAAGCAAGATGCCGTCTACGCCAGTTATGCCCATCTCACGAACTCTTCTGGCCGCATTTTCATAATTATCTCTAATGATCGTCACTCTATCTGCAAAAGGCTCCAACCTCTTGGTAGCTGCTGCAATCGCATCAGCATCCTGATCAGTACCTATGAGTCTTCCGCCCTCGGTCAGTTTCTCAGCTATGTGGAAGCTGTGTCCTCCGCCTCCCAGTGTTCCATCAAGATAGATTCCGTTTGGTTTTATGTTTAAGTTGTCAATTACTTCTTCAAGAAGTACGGATGTGTGTTTGAATTCCATTTAAATAATCCTTTTCTGATAAATGATTTAGAGCTGTTTAAATGCTAAGTCCATACTCTGACATTTTGGCAGCAATCTCATCAATATTATCAAAGGTTGATGCAGCAGTCCACTTTTCTTTACTCCAAATTTCTGCTCTATTTCCCACACCGGCTATGACAGCTTCTTTTTCAATACCGGCATGTTCTAGCAGATTGGTTGGAAGAAGGATACGTCCCTGCTTGTCGAGTTCAGCATCAATAGCACCTGCGATAAAGAATCTTCCAAGTACACGGGCTTCAGGCTTATCCATAGGCAGTGCCTGGAGCTTTTCCTCAAAAGCTTCCCATCCGTCAGTGGCAAAAACGAACAGACAGCCATCAAACCCTTTCGTAACCACGAACTGCTCACCGAGAATCTCGCGGAACTTGGAAGGGATTATAAGTCTACCTTTTGCATCAATTGAATGGCTATATTCGCCTTTAAATGCTGCTCCCACTTATCTACCACTTTCATCCACTTTTAACCACTTTTTACCACTAAATAGATTATATAGTAATTTTTTCTAATAAACAAGAGGCTGTTTTCAGCATTTTAGGCAAAATAAAAGAGCCCAAACGCGAGTTTAGGCTCCTTTACACAATATCTTGTGTTATATTTAATTTTCATTTTCTATATTTTGTTAATATAAAAAAATAAATAATTTTATTAAATTTACGTTCATTTGCTAATTTGGGTACTTCTTTGCTTATTAAAAATTATTTTTCACTCTTCTCTTCTTTGGAAGATTCTATTTTTTCTTCTTTAGAAGTTTCGCTCTTATCATGTTCCGTATACTTAGAAGTCAATGCCGGCTGAATCTTGCCCTTGGCAATAAGTACTCTTACCACAATATCTGTGATAACAGCAAACAGGAACAGACAAGTAGCAATCACCTGTGAAACAGGCAGCTGCGTATGTGGTATTAACAGCTGATCTGTACGAAGGCCTTCTATCCAAAGTCTTCCAAGACCGTAACCACCAATGTAGAGAAGTCCTACTTCTCCGTCAAACTTCTTGTGTTTTACATATAGCAGCATCAGTACGAGAATCATCACATTCCACATACTCTCATATAAGAATGTCGGGCTGACCTGTACATAATTAGTGCCTTCCACAAAATGCTCCCACATGGTATCAGTGATCTCATTGGTACGGATAGCATCTATAGGAAGTCTCATGGCAAAAAGGCCGTCTGTATATTCACCAAAAGCTTCTCTGTTGGTAAAATTACCCCATCTGCCAAAAATCTGTCCAACAATTACTCCAAATACGCCTGTGTCAGCAAGTAGGAAATAACTCTTTTTCTTGATCCTTGTATAAAAGAAAAGAGTTATAAAACCTGTGATGATACCGCCATAGATAGCCAGGCCGCCATTTCTTATATATAGGATAGATATCGGGTTATCCTTGTACATATCCCAGGAAAAAGCTACATAGTATAGCCTTGCTCCTATTATAGAAAAAATCAGCAGATATATCGCCAGATCCCAATAAAGATCTGGATCCTGACCTGTACGCTTGGCAACCTGCGCCACCAGCATAACTCCAAGCAGCGCTCCTATTCCGATTATCAAGCCATAAAAGGCTATGGTAAAACCAAATACTGTAAAGCTCTTCGGGACATTTTCCAAGTAAATGTTCAAATGTGGAAATGCAATGTCCATTGGCCCCATCATCTCAACCATTTTTTCCTCCTTATATATGAAAATGAGTCACCGGGACGTTCAAAATTCTCATTTTCAAAACCGAGTCATTTTGATACGTCCCCCAGTGACTCATCAATCGCTTAGTTATCAAACATTAAATCTGAAAAGGATAACATCGCCATCCTGTACAACATACTCTTTGCCTTCCATGCGCACGAGACCTTTTTCTCTTGCAGCTGAAAGTGAGCCTTCTCTGAGAAGATCCTGATAATTGATAACCTCAGCCTTGATAAATCCTCTCTCAAAGTCTGTATGAATCTTACCTGCTGCCTGTGGAGCCTTAGTACCAATCTTGATAGTCCATGCTCTTGTCTCATCTTCACCAGATGTCAGGAAACTCATAAGTCCAAGTGTTCTGTAGCTTGCCTCAACCAGTTTATCAAGACCAGACTTCTCAAGGCCAAGGCTCTCAAGGAATTCGCTCTTTTCATCATCATCAAGTTCTGAAATCTCAGCTTCGATCTGAGCACTGATAACAAATACTTCGCAGTTATTATCTTTTGCCCATTCTCTTACAGCTGTAACATACTGGTTAGATGCACCGTCATCTGCAAGATCATCATCTTTGACATTAGCAGCAAAGATAACAGGCTTCTCTGTCAGAAGATCAAAGCTGTGAAGAAGCTTCTTCTCATCTTCATCCTCGATTTCCATATCTTTTACGAGCTTATTAGCCTCAAGCTGAGCCTTTACTTTCTCAAGAAGAGCAAGCTCTTTGGCAGCTTCCTTATCCATACGTGCTGTCTTGGCAACCTTTGCCATTCTTCTCTCAAGTACTTCAAGGTCAGCAAAGATAAGTTCAAGATTGATAGTCTCTATATCTCTTACAGGATCAACTGTTCCCTCAACGTGAACAATATTAGTATCTTCAAAGCATCTTACCACATGAACGATTGCATCTGTCTCTCTGATATTGGCAAGGAACTGATTTCCAAGTCCTTCACCCTGTGATGCGCCCTTAACAAGTCCGGCAATATCAACGAACTCAATAGTAGCAGGTGTAACTTTTTTAGAATGGTACAGATCTCCAAGTGCCTTTAATCTGTCATCCGGAACTGCTACCACACCAACGTTTGGATCAATAGTTGCAAATGGGTAGTTTGCAGCAAGTGCTCCAGCCTTAGTAAGTGAATTGAAAAGTGTTGATTTGCCTACGTTTGGTAAGCCTACGATTCCTAGTTTCATATTTGTATATTCTCCTTCTAAAAACCTTTATTTTACGGGCTTTCCGCTATATGCCTTTTTAACCGAGTGCCACATCGAGTGCCACGAGATCATTTTTCGCATTAAGTTTTATACCACTTTTAAAGCGTCAGCCACGAGATCTATCTCTCTATGTTTCTCATCTTCTGTGATATGAACATATAGATTCATAGTTATACCGATATTAGAATGACCTAAAATCTTCTGTAAGGTCTTCGGCTTCATTCCACCCTCAATACATCTTGTTGCAAAAGTATGTCTAAGTACATGCATTGAAAAATGAGGAATACCTACACGATCACAATACTTAAAAAGTCCTGTATCATAAGTACTATTCTTGACCGGAGTACCATTCCTACACAGAAACACTGTATCATTCCACTCAATCGGCACGAGTTTTAATTTCTTGTTCTTTGCTCTCTGATTCTCCAAGATACGGATTGCTTCATCTGTAAGGGGAATTGTCCTATATCCTGACTTACTCTTAGGAGGACCAACTCTCCACTCACCCACCTTATAACGGAATTCCATCGTTCTCTCGATTTTCATCGTACGATTCTCGAAGTCAATGTCACTCCATTTTAAGCCGATTAGCTCTCCGGTACGAAGACCAGTCTGTAAAACAAAGCGATATTGATTCTCATAGCTGTAACCAACTACAGCTTCTAAAAACTTCTTCTGAACATCAATAGTAAGGGCTTCTTTCTTGTCTGAAGGCTTACCCATATCACTTTTTACTGATTTCTTGCAAGGATTTGCAATGAGAACATCATTTTCTCTGGCAAACTCAAGCATGTTAAAAAGTGCAATCCTGGTCTGATAAATAGTAGTCGTCTTATAGCCTTCTTCCGCCATCTTGGAAAAAATCCTCTGACAATGAATTGGTTTAACCTCGGTCAAAAGCTTATTTCCAATAATATCCTTAATATTGCGTTCGTATCGCTCTGAATAATTCCTGACTGTATTAGGTCTTACTGTCTGCTTTTTGATACTTATCCAATAATCAAACCAGGCATCTACTATCATATCCGTCGCCTGGTCCAAATCACTGTGTTCATCAATATATGTAGCATCAGCAATCCACTGTCTTACTTCCTGAAGCTTCTTTGAACGCTTAGATTTTCTTCTACCGAACTTATCAACAAATCTGGCACAATATGTTCCATTAGGCTGCTGATAAATTCCGTCTCCAATCTCCTTTCCCTTGAGATCTTTACCCATTTACGACTCCTTTCAAACTAAAAGAAGCCCCAAATTAGCACGCTATATTATACACTAATCAGGACTTCTTTACAATGTTATTTCATTTTTGTGGCACTCGCGAAACCCTGCTAAACACCGATGATTACTGCCCTTAGATCTCGATGTTGTCTGTTATGAACTTCTCGAATTCCTTCCTTTTAACAAGTTTCTTCTTTCCTACATACAAAACAAAAGGGCACCTCGGTGATCTAAGAAGACTCTCCAGCTTGTTGATGCCGATATTGGAATACTCAGCAGCTTCTCTGATGGTCAATGCCACCTTATCCTTTATAGGTACTACCTGAGCCTGTTCTTTCTTATAAAACTCAGATTCCTTGTATTCTTGGTTTGTTATAAGGTTCAACATTCCTCACCTCCGCTGCAATTTATTCTCAAACAATCAATTATTTCCTCAGATATCTCTTCTCGTATCCTTGTAAACTTCCTCCTTACAGAATCCGTAGAGCACTCCTCTTCTTCGGCTATAACTCTGTAGGATTTCCCCTCTGATAAATGTTTCTTGATTATGATGGAATCTTCTCTGCCAAAGCCGCTTAAAATATCTTCCAACAGCTCAAAGTCCATCTTCATAATACTTACCATCCTTATGGTTTCCTCAAACTCCGGTGCGTTCTCTATACCTTTGAGCAATCCCTTTGATACTTCGCCGGTCTTAAAGGCTTCTTCCAATGTGACATTCGCAACAGCTTCATTGGCTGTAGTATCACTTATGGTTGATGTCTGAACTCTGACTCCCAACTCGCCTCTGCTTCGACTTCTCATACGCTCCTGCTCAGACTTGATCTTGTACTCTGTCTTTTTCTCTATTTTGCGGAGCATACCCGGAAAAACCGGGTAATACTCCAACATGATTGAAAGTCTCTTTTCAGCAGGTGCCTTCTTATAGCTATTAAGTAGATCTGTATCTCTTATCTTCAACGCCATGCCACACCCCCTCACTGGAACTTCTTCATGTAATACCATTCCAAATACTGTTTACGCTGCTGGAAATCCGGTGTTGAGATAAGAAGTCCAATATCGACTCGCTGAAGCTGGTCAATGGCCTCTATTTCCTCATTGGTGAGATATGGTCTGATGCTGGTGCCTTTCTTAAGGCCATGTTCTTCTCTAACTTCCTTTGCGGTTTTCCCAAGAACAATCCTGTTAAGCATGTTG
>JAEEGH010003872.1_pt1 | contig 38809 bp, 30 predicted proteins | sample 9134181 | NCBI WGS metagenome assembly JAEEGH01 (sample SAMN16246544, study PRJNA631951) | gut metagenome | biome: gut microbiome; feature: rumen; material: DP-attached | host: Bos | place: Iran: Karaj | collected 2018-10 | reverse complement strand
CGGCCAGGATCCGTACTATGCCATGAACCACAACCTCCGTGCATTCGCATTCCCGCAACTCACATTCGGATTCCGCTTCTAATCTGACACTACGTCAGTACTGATAAAACCTAAGGGCGACCCGCAACGGCCGCCCTTGTTTTTTTTATGCCAGAAATGCGTTCAGTTCTTTTCGTAATTTCTCGAACCCAGCTGTAATACGACTTCTTTGTACTTTTCTCGGCTTCGTTCCATGCAAATAGGACCAAAGTTGTTTTTGGTTGATACCGGTCATTTTCTCAATGCCCGCCAGCGAAAATACCCCCGATTCTACATAATACTTCATCAAGCTTAGCGAATCGATCGTGTAGTTTATCTCAAATGGTTCGTCCAAAAAAGCAGGATATTTGAAACCTTCTTCCTTGGCAGTCTTCTTGTAAAAAGCCATTTGTTCTTGCATGTCATGCTTGGCTTCTTCAATGGTCCTGCCCACACCTGAGAATATTTCTTTTGTGCAGTACACATCAAATGTCCCGTCCTCTGCTCGCTCAATGATAGCTTCTATTGTTTTCATTTTAGCTTCATCTCTTTTTTGATTCGTCTTTCAAGTCCTTTACCAATTTCTTTTCCTTTATGATATGGAATCGGGTATGTTTGATTATCTTTTTGGTAGATTATATGACTTCCTTTTTGTCTTACTTGAGACCATCCGTTCTTTCTCACTAATGCGTGAAGTTCTTCGCATTTCATAGCAATACACAAAGATAGTAAAATCTCTATTAAACATTTATCAATTTGGATAGAAATATTACTAGTGTCTATCCTTTGATTAAGTCTACGGGAGCAAGCCTCGATGCGCGGCGGGCGGGGGTGACCCCGAAGAGGAGGCCGATGAGAAGGGCTGTGGAGAAGCCGGAGATGATGGCGCGGGGAGAAAGAAACAGCGGGAGGAAATCGATGGATCCCCCTTGTATGATCAGAATGGCCCGCAATAAAAGGAGAAGGAGTTGTACGAAAAGAATGCCCGTCCAGCCGCCGAACAGAGACAAAGCAAGCGCTTCACATAGAAACTGGCGGACGATGACGCGCCGCTTCGCCCCCAGCGCCCGGCAGATGCCGATTTGGGGCCGCCGTTCTTCCACGGAAACATAGAGCATATTCGCGATGCCAAAGCCACCGACCATCAAAGAAAAGATCCCGACAATCCATCCCAGTTTCGCCGCCATGCCGAAGAGACTGTTCATCTCGTCGAGCAGATAGGACAGCCGGTTGAGCGCAAAATCATCGCGCTGCCCCGGGCCCAGCCTCCGGCAGGCCCGCATCAGCGCCCGTACAGCACCCTCGTCGGCATCTGCCAACAGAATGCTGCAACGCGCAGACTCGTCTTTCATCGTCCTTTCCGGCACCAGCCGGACGCGGTCGACATCGACCGTACTGACGGTATTCATGCCCGCTTTCGCGAAACGGCCGATCACCTCATATCTGACACCCTCGATCCAGAGCGATTCCCCACAGCGCAACGGCCCGTCTTTGCCGGTCCGGCTTTCGTCGCGACGCACTCCGGCTCCGACAATCAGAACGGGAGTCCCCTCCCGCAGCTCCCGCTCCGTAAAGCCCCGGCCCTCCGCCAGCGGCCCCGGCACCAACAGCTGCCAGTCTCCCGCGACACCCACGCGCTCTTTTCCATAACGCGCGAAGGCTATGCTGGAGAAAGCAGCTTCACTGTTTTGCGCGAGATAACGATATTCCCGCCACGATACTTCCGGACGCAAGGCGTAGTTCCACCAACGGAAATGTCCCCCATCGTCCAGATCGGGTTCCAGCGGCATACGGTCTACAAACAGGATATTGCTGCCATAGGCGGCAAATCCTTCCCGTATGCTGCGCTGCATGGCATCGACGAGCGTGAGAGCCGCAACGATCGAAAAAATGCCTGCTGCCACGCCCAGCAGCGAGAGCCCTGTACGAAAACGGTCGGCCTTCATTTCCCTGAAGGCCTGCGCCAGATCATCGCCCATCACAAATCCTCCTTCTCTGCGTCTGTCGTTTTACAATCCTATCTTTTTCTTGAGTCCCCGCAGGGTATCGAACGCATCGAGCGGGGACATTTTGTTGATGTCGATGCGGGTGAGTTCATCCTTGATGTCGAGCAGCAGCGGGTCGTCTAGCTGGTACAGCGAGAGCTGGACGCCCTGCGGCTCGGCCAGCCGCCGTTCACCCGAAAGGTCCGGAGCGGCCGCTTCCAGTTCCCGGAGCTTTTTCTCGGCACGGTACACGACATCGGAAGGCATGCCGGCCAGGCGTGCTACATGGATGCCGAAACTGTGGGCCACGCCGCCGGGGCAGAGCTTGCGCAGGAAGATCACCTGGCCGTCCATTTCCTTGACGGAGATGTGGAAATTGTGGACGCGGGGATACAGTTTCTCCAGTTCGTTGAGCTCATGATAGTGGGTGGCGAAAAGCGTCTTGGCACGCGAATGCGTGTGGATGTGCTCAACGATGGCCCATGCGATGGACATGCCGTCGAAAGTGCTGGTACCGCGGCCGATCTCGTCGAGCAGTACGAGCGAGCGGTCCGATAGGTTGTTCAGGATGGTGGCTGTCTCAAGCATTTCCACCATGAAGGTCGATTCGCCGCGGGAAATGTTGTCCGATGCTCCGACCCGGGTGAAGATTTTGTCCACAATGCCCATTTTCAGGCTTTTTGCGGGCACGAAACAACCCGTCTGGGCAAGGAGACAGATCAGGGCCGTCTGCCGCAGGAAGGCCGATTTACCGGCCATGTTGGGGCCGGTCAGGATGATGATCTGTTGCTGTTGGGTATCGAGATGCAGGTCGTTGGCCACATATTCCTCGCCTTCGGGCATGAGTTGCTCGATGACGGGGTGGCGTCCCTGCTTGATGTCGATGGAAAAAGAGTCGTTGAGTTCGGGACGGCAGTAGTGCTGGTCGTAGGCAAGCACGGCGAAGCCGGCGAGCACGTCGAGCCGGGCGAGCGTGCGGGCGTTTTGCTGGATGGCGGGAACCTGTGCCTGGATGGCAGCCACCAGTTCACCGTACAGCCGCGTTTCCAGCGCCAGAATGCGCTCTTCCGCGCCCAGAATGGTCTCTTCGTAATGCTTGAGTTCGGCGGTGATGTACCGCTCTGCTCCGACCAATGTCTGTTTGCGGATCCATTCTGAAGGCACTTTGTCCTTGAAACTGTTGCGCACTTCCAGATAGTAGCCGAATACGTTGTTGTAGCCGATCTTGAGCGAGCCGATGCCGGTTGCGTCGCGTTCGCGCTGCTGGATGTCGAGCAGTATCTGCTTGCCGCCATGGAGGGTGTTGCGCAATTCGTCGAGTTCAGACGAGACGCCGGGGGCGATCACGTCGCCTTTTCCCAGCGCAGCGGCGGCTTCAGGCAGCAATGTACGGGCAATCTGCTCAGCCAGCGCCGCGCAATCTTCCAGCGCTTCACACCAGCGCTCCATGTCGGGCCTGGCGATGGTGGCACGGATGGCGCCGCTGCTGCGAAGAGCGCGGGCCAGCTGCAGCGCTTCGCGCGGCAGCAGCCGCCCCGCAGCCGCCTTGGCCACGATGCGTTCCAGGTCGCCCACGGCTGTCAGCTCGTCGCGGACGATGTTGCGCATGTCGCCGTCAGCCAGGAAGGCGTCGACCGTATCGTAGCGGGCATTGAGCTTTTCGATGCTCTTGAGCGGCATCGACAGCCACTCCCTGAGCAACCTTCCGCCCATCGGAGTGCAGCAACGGCTCACCGCTTCGATCAGCGAGCGGCCTTCCGCTCCGGCCAGCGACTGGAACACTTCCAGATTGCGGAAAGTAAAGCGGTCCATCCAGACGAATTCCCCTTCATCGATGCGGGAAATCGAGCGGATGTGCCCGAGGGCCGTGTGCTGCGTCATTTCCAGATAGTAGAGCGTGGCACCGGCGGCAGCGATGCCTTGCAGCATCCGGTCGACACCGAAGCCCTTGAGGCTGCCTACGCCCAACTGCGTGCAGACTTTCTGGCAGGCCGATTCGGGGACGAACGCCCACGGGTCGAGCGGTGTGATGCAGGCCCGGGTGCCGAAACGCTGCCGGAAGCCTTCTACGAAAGAGCGTTCCACCAGCACTTCGTGCGGTTCCATGTTCCCGAGCAGCACCTGGATATAGTCGAGCGAGCCCTGGGCCACTTTGAACGCGCCCGTGGACACATCGAGCAGAGCCAGGCCCGCGTCTTTTCCACTGAAAGAGACAGCGGCGAGCCAGTTGTTCTCGCCCGCCTTGAGCAAGTTGTCGTTGTAGGCGACACCCGGGGTGACAAGTTCGGTAACGCCCCGTTTGACCAGTTTCTTCGCGAACTTCGGATCTTCGAGCTGGTCGCAGATAGCCACCTTGTAGCCGGCCTGCACGAGCCGGGGCAGATAGTTGTCGATGGCATGGTGCGGGATGCCGGCCATTTCGATGAACTGGCCGTTACCGGCGGATTTGCGGGTCAGCACGATGCCGAGCACGCGGCTGGCCGTAAGCGAATCCTCGCCGTAGGTTTCGTAGAAATCGCCGACACGGTACAGCAGCAGGGCTTCGGGATATTGTGCCTTGATCTCGAAATACTGCTTGAGCATCGGTGTCCCCGGTGTGTTTTTCTCTTTCATTGAGAGCAAAAATACCGAAAAAATCGACGCAGAATACTATCTTTGTAAGACAATTTTCGGGGGCGACCTGGAAAAAACCTCGAAGAAACGCCTGACAAATCTGTAAACAACCTATAAAAATGAAAAAACGTTTGCTTGCCTGCGGTCTGATCGCCGCGCTGCTGCTTTCGGGCTGCCACAGTGCCGAAAAGGAATTTGAAAAAGATATGGGTGCATATCTTGCTGAAATCGAGGCCGCCGGTGTCACCTGCGCCGTAGTCAAAGACAACAAGGTGATCTATCACCACAATTTCGGCGTGAAAGACCTTGCGACGAAGGAACCCGTCGACGACCAGACGCTCTGGCGCATCGCCTCTATTTCCAAGTCGTTTACCGCCACCAGCCTCCTGCAGCTGGTCGAACAGGGCAAGCTCTCCCTGAAAGACGATGTGAGCGACCTGCTCGGCTTCACGGTCCGCAATCCCAAGTATCCCGACATCCCCATCACCCTCGAGATGCTGCTCTCGCACACTTCCAGCATCAACGACAGCCAGGGCTACTGGACCACCATCGACATCATCAATCCCGACATCAACACCTCGGCCGGAGAATGCTACAATGATTATGCACCCGGCAGCGGCGGCTATGAATACTGCAACCTGAATCTCAACCTGGCCGGAACGATCCTTGAGCGCGTGTCGGGCGAACGCTTCGACCAGTATGTGGTCAACCACGTGCTGCGTCCGCTGGGCCTCTACGGCGGCTATTGCGTGGATTCGCTCGACAAGAGCCGCTTCGCGCACCTTTACTCCTGGGATGCGGATAATCAAAAATTCGTGGACAATTATGACGAGGCCTATGCGCCCCGCAGCGAGAAAGTGGCCAACTATACGATGGGCCATGACGCTCTGATCTTCTCGCCGACCGGCGGCATGAAGATCTCCGGCCTTGACCTGGCCCGCTACATGACCATGCACATGAACTACGGCACTACGCCCGACGGCGTCCGCATCATTTCGGAGGAAAGCTCCCGCGACATGCAGGTGCCGCGCTCCGAGCCGGAGCACTATGGCCTGAATCTCTGGCTGGCTGACGACTACGTGCCCGGCATCACCCTGGTGGGCCACACGGGCGGCGCCTATGGCTTGAGCAGCGCCATGTTCTTCCATCCGGAAGACAAATACGGCTTCGTCATCATCTGCAGCGGCTCCCACGATGCGGAAGGCACGCATAATGTGCTGCATCAGGGCATCCAGCGCATGTACAAGTATTTCATCGCCGAGTAATGCAGGCAGTCCGGCCCAAGAAAGCCCTCGGGCAGCATTTCCTCACCGACCAGTCCGTCGCACAGGCCATCGTGGCATCGCTCCGGAGCCGCGGGCCTGTGCTGGAGGTGGGTCCGGGCACGGGCGTGCTCACCAGATATCTGCTCCAGGACCCGGACATCGGACTGAAGGTCGTGGAACTTGACAGCGAGTCGGTGCGTTATCTGCTGGAACACTATCCGAAACTGGCACCCAGCCTGTATGAAGCTGATTTTCTGAAGCTCGACCTGGGGAAACTCTTCCCGGGACGATTCGCCATCATCGGCAACTTCCCCTACAACATCTCCTCGCAGATCTTTTTCAAGGTGCTGGACTTTCGTGAGCAGGTGCCCGAAGTGGTGTGCATGATCCAGAAGGAAGTGGCCGAACGCATGGCAGCAGGCCCCGGCTCGAAGACCTACGGCATCCTGTCGGTACTCATGCAGGCCTGGTATGACATCGAATACCTGTTTACCGTGGGAGAAGGGGCGTTCCTGCCGCCGCCCAAGGTCAAGAGCGCGGTAATCCGCCTCACCCGCAACGGGCGCGGCACGCTCGACTGCGACGAAGATCTGTTCAAGCGTGTGGTCAAGACCACCTTCAACCAGCGGCGCAAGACCATCCGCAACTCGCTGAAACCCATCCTCGCTACCCTGCCGAAGCTCCCGGACTATATCCCGTACCTCGACGCCCGTCCCGAACAATTGTCGGTCGAGGAGTTCGTGGAACTGACGCAGTCGCTATCCTGAGTCCGCCGCGTTACGAGACGTACTGGAAGATCATGATGATCAGGATGGCCGTGGGGGCGACGAAACGGATGAGGAAGAATATCGTGTCGATGACCCAGTCGGGAATCTTCAGCGTGCCGCCATTGGTCAACTCTTCGTGCAAGGCTTTCTTGCCCAGTTTCCACGAAACGAAGATCACCACCAGCAGGCCGCCGATCAGCATCAGGACGTTGGCCGACAGATAATCGAACAGGTCGAAGACCGACTTGCCCATGATTTTCCATCCGCTCATCGGGCCAAGTGACAGGGAACACAGGCAGCCCAGGATCCAAATGCCTATGAAAACAGCCGTCACGGCGGTTTTCCGCTTCAGCTTGAATTCTTCCATGGCCGAGGCAATGATCACCTCCATCACCGAAATCGATGAAGTAAGAGCGGCCAGAAGCAACGCAAAGAAGAAAAGGATGGCTATGATGCCACCCATCGGCAATTTGCCGAAAATGAACGGCAAGGTGGTGAACACCAGGCCGGGGCCTTCGCTCGGACTGATGCCGAAAGCGAATACGGCCGGCATGATGGCGCAGCCGGCAATCAGCGCAAAGGCAGTATCAGCCAGTGCCGTCTGCACGGAAAGCGAAAGGATACGCTCGTGTTTCTTTACGTATGAGCCGTAGGTAATGACCATGCCACTACCCAGCGACAGCGAGAAAAAGGCCTGTCCGAGTGCTGCCAGGAAGGTTTTGCCCGTTACTTCCGACCAGTCGGGCTTGAACATGTATTCCACGCCGGCACCCCCGCCCGGCAGCGTCAGCGAGCGGATGGCAATACCGGTCATGATGACGAAAAGCACCGGCATCATGATCTTCGAGAAGCTCTCAATGCCTTTCTTGACACCGGAAACGACAATGCCTGCCGTCACCACCAGAAAAACCGTGTGGCAGATCAGCGGCGCCCATGTAGAGGAGGAGAAAGTCGAGAACATGGACGACAGGGTCTCGTCGCTGGCATTTGTGAAATCAAATTTGACAGCTTTCACGAAATATTCGATGCCCCAGCCGCCAACTACCGAGTAGAACGACAGGATAAGCGTACAGCAAATCACCGCCAGCAGGCCCGTGAAGCCCCAGTGCCCGTCCGGTGCCAGAATCTTGAAAGCCTGCCGCGCACTGGCCTGGCTGCGCCGTCCGATGATGAATTCCGAGAGCAACAACGGAATGCCCAGCAGGAGCACGAAAGCCAGATAGATCAGGATGAATGCAGCACCGCCGTTTTCTCCTACCAGATAGGGAAAACGCCACAGATTGCCCAGTCCGACGGCAGAGCCTGCCAGGGCAACCAGAATGCCGAACGAACTGCTGAAGGATTCGCGGCTGGTTTTATTTTCTCTTTTCATACAGCAGGAAGGTATAGTCCAGCCCGGAGGCTTCATCATGATAGCGTATGCTCCGCAAGGTCTCTACCCAGCGTTCCGGATCGATTTCCGGGAAAAAGGCATCGGCCGGTTCCACGACTGTATGGATACGGGTCACATAAACCCGGTCGGCACGCTCGATCATCTGCCGGTACATCATGCCGCCGCCGATAATGAATATTTCACGCGAACCGGCAGCTGCGGCCAGTGCCTCGTCGGGCGTGGAGAAGAACTCGGCGCCGGAAGCACGGTCGGCTTCTGTGAGCGGCTGGTCGGAGACCACCATGTTGCGACGGCCGGGCAGGCAGTGTTCGCTGAAAGAACGCCAGGTGCCCAGTCCCATGATGACGGGATGGCCCATCGTGATGCGCTTGAAATATTGGAAATCGGCACGGATGTGCCACGGAATCAGGCCGCGGTAGCCGATGGCATTGTTTTCGGCGGCTGCGCCGATGAGGCTGATGTTGTCTTTCATACAGCAACGGGGGCTTTGATGGCCGGCCACGGGTCGTAACCGGTCAGGGTAAAATCTTCATAAACAAAATCGAAGATGCTCTTTCTTTCAGGGTTGAGCAGCATCTTCGGCAGGGGACGCGGTTCGCGGGACAGTTGCAACGCGACCTGTTCGTGGTGGTTCGAATAGATATGTGCATCGCCGAAACTGTGTACGAAATCGCCGGGCTGCAGCCCGCACACCTGCGCCACCATCATCGTCAGCAGGGCATAGGAAGCAATGTTGAACGGCACACCCAGGAATACGTCGGCGCTGCGCTGATAGAGCTGGCAACTGAGCCGCCCGTCGGCCACATAGAATTGGAAGAGGGTATGGCACGGCGGCAGGGCCATCCTGTCAACTTCAGCGGGGTTCCAGGCCGAGACAATCAGGCGGCGGCTGTCGGGATTGTGTCGGATCTGCTCGATGACTTGCGAGAGCTGGTCGATCTTGCCGCCGTCCGGCGTGGGCCAGGAGCGCCACTGGTGTCCGTAGACCGGACCCAGTTCGCCGTTTTCGTCGGCCCATTCATCCCAGATCGAGACGCCGTGGTCTTTCAGATATTTGATATTGGTGTCACCCGCGATGAACCAGAGCAGTTCGTAGATGATGCTTTTCAGGTGTACTTTTTTGGTGGTCAGCAACGGGAAACCGTCTGCGAGATTGAACCGCATCTGATATCCGAATACGCTGGTGGTGCCGGTGCCGGTCCGGTCGCCCTTGAAAGTGCCATGGGTTTCAATGTGCCGCAGGAGGTCGAGATATTGCTTCATACGCCCAAAATTAGCAATTTTTCAGTGAAACAGTTTCAAAATAATGGGCAGGTGGTCGGACAGGCCGCCGTTGTGTCGCGGTCCGACATAGGTGCGACGCGGCTTGCTGCCCAGCCAGGCGGCATCTGGTTCCAACAGAAAAGAGGGTGCGAAAATCTGCATACGGGCCTGCGAATCAAGGGCCGGCGACACACAGAACCAGTCGATCTGTTCCCAGCGGCCATGATATTTGAGCGTGCCGGGCGCAGCAGGCGGTCCATCGAACTGCGGTATGGACAGCCCTTCTACGCGGGCATCAGTATCATTGAAATCGCCCATGACGACGATGCGGCTGGCAGAGTCCAATTGAAACAAGGAGTCGACAGCTTGTTCGAGCACTTGCAGCACGGCCTGCCGCCGGTCCTGCGATGCCCGCGCACCGCCGCGCTTCGACGGCAGATGCACGACGAAGACATGGAGAGATGCCGGATAAAGTCCGGCATGACGAATAGAATCAGGCTCATTTGTAACGTCATTCCGGGCTTGACCCGGAATTTCTAGAAACCGAACATACAAGATATCTCGTGTAACAACACCCGGCACCCGCAATGAATCCACCGCCATGACCCGGAAGACATCCTTTCGATAGAGCAGCGCCACATCGATGCCGCGTTCATCACGGCTTTCCCGATGCACAAATTCATAGCCCAGGTCCGAGAGCATCGTCTTGCGCACTAGCTGTGACACCACCAGCCGATTTTCAACCTCCGCCAGGCCTACCAGCGCAGGTAGCTCCCCTGTTTCATCCGCTACCGCTACAATGGTCTGCGCAAGACCGTCCCGCTTGGCTTCAAATCGTTTCCATGTCCAGTGCCTTTCAGCGCCGGGCAAAAACTCATTGTCGTTTTTCAAAGGATCATCGAAACTGTCAAACAGGTTCTCGACATTCCAGAAAAGAATGCAAATAGAAAGGGCCGCTCCACAAATTACTCGCCACATAGTGAATCACTTTAGCATGCAAAATAGGAGGAAAGAAATCAAAAGAAAAAATTGGTGATGTAATCCAGCAAGCTTCTTGAAGATTTGGGGAAAATATAAAAAAATCAAGGGCGGCCGGTGAGGGTCGCCCTTAGGTTTTATCAGTACTGACGTAGTGTCAGATTAGAAGCGGAATCCGAATGTGAGTTGCGGGAATGCGAATGCACGGAGGTTGTGGTTCATGGCATAGTACGGATCCTGGCCGCCCACCTGCAGGTGGAGGAGGGTGTACTGGTAGCACACGGGCGCCACTTCGACACCTACGAACAGGCCTTCCATCAGCGCGTACTCGACGCCGATGTTGATGCCGCCACCGAAGCCGAGGGCCTGACCACCGCGGGATGTGCGGTACATGTCAACTTCCTCGTAGTTCATGTCGGGATAACCTTCACCTTCGGGAAGATCGGTCGACATGTACTGTCCCGTGTAGGGATAAATGCTTTCGATGCGGGCCATCTTGAACTGTCCGAACACGCCGATGTACGGGAAGATCCGCTCATTGCGCGTGTTGAAGTAGTATTCCGTTCCCAGCTGCACCATCAGCTTGTTCGTCACGGCACCCAGAATCGCCTTCGAGGCGTAGATGTCGCCGACACCGACCGTAGCGGGAGTCTCGCTCACATCATAGTCCTTCACGTTCAAGCCTGCAATGTCATAAGCCTCGCCCTCGATGAAGTCTTTCTTGGGCTGCAGGTTCAGCATGTAGGCGCCGCTCAGGTTGATGTTGATGTGGTCTGATACGAACACCTTCATTCCCACCATGTAGTTGCGGGTCATGAAATTCAGGCTCCCCTGGTTCACCAACAGGTTCGACAAGTCGCCGCTGATGTACGCGTTGCCGTAGGTACCCGGCTCCAGTGTATTGCGGTCGCTGCCGATGCCCATTGCCGTACCGTCTTCGTCAGGAAGCATGTAGTACAGGCCGGTCATGTCGTTGAAGAACTGGCCCGTGCCCACGTTCAGCTGGAACTGGACCTGGCCCGCCTTCGGTGCAAACACACATTCACAACCCTCCTTCGGTTGTGCCATCGCAGGCACAACCAGAAGGATCGTCATGATAAGTATGCTTAATCTTTTCAACATATTTTCCGTTTTAACAACGTTTTTTGTTGCGGTAGATTTTCAGGGTAAATTAGGCTCCAATCTTGTCAGCAACCTCGCTGTAGACATCGGCGAAGGTGTGGCCGAGCGAACGGAGGAGGTACTCGATGTTCATGATTGCATCGTCAATGTCGGCGGTGCTCACAGGGATCACGTAGCTTACGCCGTCCTGGCTGAGCAGGTACTCACGGATGCGGTCGTAGTTCTCCTTGGCGACCTTGAGACCATCCTTCAACGTCTTCAGACGGTTCTGCTCTTTCTCGAGTTCGTGCTGCAGGAAGTTGAGCTCGTGCTCGTAGTCAGGCTTGTCGCTCTTGTAGGTAGCGGCCTTGTGAGCCAGGCGGTCGATCTTGTTGTATGCCTTGTTGATCTTGGCGGTGGTGTTATTAGGATCGATGTTGCCGAATTCGTCGAACACGACGAGCTCTCTCTGCAGTGCCTCGTAAGCATCCTTGTATGCCTTGTAGAGACCATCGATATCGGTAGCGGTAGCTCCGCTGGTGCCGGCATCTCTGTAGCCTTCCACTTTGGCCTTGGCCATGTAGACATCTTCAGCTTTGAGTTTCAGCTTGTTCAGCTCATTGATCTCCTCGGTATACTGGGCGAGTTCGAGAACCCACTCGTTGTACTGCTCCCAAGGCTCCTCACCGAAGAGTTCTTTAGCGATTTCGAGCTGCTCGCCAGCGAGGTCTTCTCTCCAGCCAGAGTAGTGGCCGATGATGTTCTTTGCGAAGAGGGACTCGAGACCTTTGGCTTTCAGCCAGGCCGTCTTGCCCTGGACGGCGGTGTCACGGCCGGCCGCGTTCGGTTTGACGACTGCGAACACGTCGTTCAGAATCTCGTTGCCTTCTTCATCGACGTCATAGACACCGACGAATGCCTTCTTGGCTGCGAAGTATTCCTTGGCGGCAGCGTCAGCCTTCTCCCACTTAGCAAGAGCGGCCTTGTAAGCCTTCTCATCGAGCTTGCCAGCCTGCTCAGCATCAGCTGCAAGAGCATCTTCGACCTTCTTGATCTCGGCACGGATGAGCTTCAGGTTCTCAGAAGCTTTAGCGCTGACGAGGTCATAGTAGTCGCTGGCGGCCTTCATGTATTTCCAGAAGTCAGTAGCTTTGTTACGGAAGATAGCGGTCTCGTTCTCGACGACCTTACCGACCATATAGTTATCGCCTTTGCCCTTGGCCGTCGGGTCGACGGAGTTCAGGACAGCGGAGAGAGCTGCGGTCGGGATGATGGCACCACCCTGGAAGTACACGATCGGGTACTGGTCAGCGTAAGGAACGAAGGTATTTCTCGAGTAGCTGTTAACCTTCAGAACAGTGTTCGGGCAACGGTTGTTGATAGCGGTGATGAGGGCATTCCTCTTCGCAGTAACATCAGATGCCTTGGCGTTTTCATCGGCAAGAATGTCAATGTAGTCTTTCACGACAGCGTCGGTGACTTTGAAGTTGGGAACTTCAGTCGTCGTCATGCCCCAGAAGGCACGGTAGGCAGCGACATAGGCGTTGATGGAGTCAACAAAGTGCTGCTTGGCATCCTTGAGAGCCTTCGGCTCATATTCCGTACCGTCGATGTTCAGGATCTTCGTCGGGTTGTCCCAGCTGTCGAGTTTGTACTTGCCGTACATACCGGTAGCCATGATATTGGTACCAGGGACATACTTCGAGAAGTCAACGGTATCGTTAGCGTAGTCGAAGATGACGGAGAGCTCGCTGGCCAGCTGGTCAACGATGTTGGCGTAAGCGTTGACAATGGTGTCGGGATCACCAACGACGGGCGTGACGAATTTGACGTCACCAGGGTTGGCGGTGGTGTACTCGTATTCACCAGCGTTGAGGTCGGCCTCGCTCAGTTCGTCGAACGGAACAGAAGCCTGGATCGGCTTGCCAGCGCCGGATTTGCCCTGGCTGTAGTAGAAGATCGTGGAGTCGCGTTTGGCAGGGACCTGCGGATCGATCTCCTCGACAGAAGAGGTGAAATCGAGATAGCTCTTACGATTCTGTGCGAATTCGACGAGGGCAGCGAAGAGTTTCGTGGAGTCGTTCTGGTCGAAGCTCGTGAACTTGGTACCGGTAGCCTTGAAGGCTTTCTGCAGGTCGATGACTGCATTGACCATGCCCTTGGCGCCCTTGCCGTTCTTCTCGATCTGGGCCTTCAGGTCAGCTTCACCATTGGTGAATTTGGCGAACTTGGAGATGCCGTCTGCGAGGATCGTGCTGTCGTTCACCCAAGTCTTCTCGGCTTTTTCCATGGCCTTCTTGGCGTCGGAAATCTGCTTCTCGCTCGGTTTGGCGTTCTCACCGATGACCTTGTCACGGGCAAGGATGTCGTAGACACCGAGGAGACCGTAGTCGGCCTTGAGGGTGTGTTTGTTCTTGTCCTTGTCGGTATATTCATACTTCTGGGACTCTTCCTCGTTGCCGGCGGCACCAAGGATGAATTCTTTCATATCCTGACGGACGATGACGGTGACGGTGTCTTCAGTACCGTTGACGGTGATGACCTTGTTGGCCGGGGAAGCCTTGGAGCCCGGGAAGTTGTCATCCTTGTAGCTGGTAAGCAGATAGACGAACTTGGCCCATGCGGCAGCAGCCTTCGGATCCTCAGGTTTGACCATGACGATCTTCAGGGAGTCAGCGTTCTTGGAGGTGTACTGGGCTTCGGTCGGCTTCTTGCCGGCGGAGGTAGCGGGCTGGACATAATTCACACCGTCCTCGGTCACCCAGTTCTCTTCGATCCACTCGGCGACGGCGATGTCGAAGTCGCGGATGCCTTCCTTGATCAGGGCTGCGTAAGCGGTCGAGTCAGCAACGATCTGGGCCTTCTTGAGATTGATCTCGTCGATTTCATCAGCGAAACCGTCCATATACTCCTTCCACACTGCGACAGCAGCGCTGGTGTCCGGGAGGTTCTCATATTTGTCCATCCAGAAGGCGATCTTGGCCTGCTCGATTGCGATCTCGTGCTCGATCTGCTCGTAGACATTCACGAGCTCAAGCTTGCCGGGGCACCATGCGGTGTCGGAGAAGCGGAGCGCATATTCCTGAGCTTTGGCGAGTTCGATCTGGGCAGCGTTCACGACACTGTCCTGAACAATGACTTGTTCGAGGAGGTAGTAGTAAACAGCGGCGGCTTCGTAGATGGCCACTTTCTCGTTGGCGGTCAGGTCACCGCATGCGAGGCTGATGTTGCGGATCGTGACGCGGAGGTCTTCCTGGGCGATTCTCATGTCCTTCTCAGCCTCTGCGAGAGCTCTCTTGTGGTTCAGCTCACGAACTTCCATGGCTTTCTGCAGGGAGTCGAGCTTGGCAAGACGCTCAGCTTCGTTGTAAGCAACCTCACCAGCGTAGTCCTGGTTGACGAGTTTCTGGTACTCGTTGAGGAGTTTCTGGTACTCGGTGTCAGCGTTGACACCTGCGGTCAGCGCGTCCTCGTAGCGGGCAATAGCCAGCTGGACGGCGGCCTCAGCCCTGCGGTACTCTGCGTCAGCTGCACGCAGATCCTTCAGTGCGCGGATGTATTCAGCCTTGGCGTAGCGCAGATCCTGGATACCCAGGGGCTCCACCTGCTCAATACAAGAAGTGAACAGACTGCCGGCAGAAGTCATGGTTTTGTGGCGAAATGTAGATTACTGTGGCGAAATATCCTAATATTGTGCTAAAATATTTATATTTGTGTGTCTAAATTGTTGCAATTTTACAATACGAATACGATAAAAACCGTACAATATGAAACTGATGCAATGGTTCAACCGGTCCAACAAGACGGACTTGTTTGATCTGGGCGAAAAAAGGTTGGCACAGCTCAAGGCGGAAGGCCGGTATTCTTCTTACCGCAATACCAGGGCGACTTTGCGAAAACTGTCGCGGTTCCGAGGCGGAAAACCCTTGCCACTGGGAGCCGTGACGCCTGAACTGATAGCCGGATTCAGGGAGTACCTGATCAAGGAAGAAGGCAACTGCAACAGTACAGTGACGGAAAACATCAAGATTCTGTCGCTGCTGCTCACTCAGGCCGGCGTGTCGCAGGACCCTTGCGCCGGACTGATGCTGAAACGGGAGGAACATCGCCGCAATTATCTGCTGGAAGAAGAGCTGGATCGGATGATGGCTCTGCGGCTTGAAGAGGGGAGCGAACTGGACAGGGCACGCGACATTTTTTATCTGGAGTGCCGTACGGGCCTGCGTATCAGCGATCTGCTGCAACTATGCTGGGGTAGCTTCAACGGAGAGACGCTGCAAGTGAAGATGCAGAAGACGCAGCGGGAAGTAACGGTGCCTGTGACAAAGAGCGTCCGGAGAATACTGGAGAAATATCGCCATTTGTTTTCTTCTGCGGAAGAGCGGATATTTCCGTTCCTGGGTATGGAGGAGTGGCGTACTGATGAATTCTCCCTTTCCCGTGCGCTGGTTGCCGCGACTTGCCGGGTGAATCAACTCGTCAAGCTGATAGCAGAACGTGCAGGCATCAAAAAGAATATCTCAACACATGTAGGACGGCATACCTTTGCTACGATGCTTATCAGCAAGGGCGCGTCGATCTATGAAGTGAAGGAACTGTTGGGGCACAGGGACGTAAAAGTGACCCAGGTCTATGCACATTTGCTGGACGACCGGAAGCGGGAGTTGATGGAAATGCTGGAATAAGGATATAAAAAAGCCCGGTCAAACGCCGGGCTTTCTTAATGGATATCCGGGATCAGGCCCGGATAAACGTTACTTCGTTTCCTTCGCAAGTCTCTTGCGGTTGAGGTCGTACATGATCGGGGTACCGATGAAGATGGATGCATAGGTACCGACGATGACGCCGAGGGCCAGGGAGACCGAGAAGCCGCGGATGGCCTCGCCACCGAAGATGGCGATGGCGATCAGCACGAGGAGCGTGGAGACTGAGGTGTTGACGGTACGCGAGAGCGTGGAGTTCAAGGCCTCGTTGATGTTCTGCTCGAGCGGACGTTTCGGATAGAGAGTCCGGTACTCACGGATACGGTCGAAGATCACCACGTTGTCGTTGATGGAGTAACCGATGATGGTCAGCACCGCGGCGATGAAAGTCTGGTCGACATCGAGAGTGAACGGCAGGACACCCGTGAAGATGGAGTAGAAGCCGATGACGATGATCGAGTTGTGGATCAGCGAGCTCACACCGCCGATACCCCAGGTCCAGTTCTTGAACCGGATGGCGATGTAGCCGAAGATCACGATCAGGGCCAGGATCACGGCGATCACGGCGTCGCGTTTCATCTCGCTGGCGATGGAAGCGTCCACACGGTCGCTGCTGATGATACCGTTGGGGTTCTCCAGCGTGGAGGTGAAGCCTTCAAGGGTCAGCGGGTTGGCGTAGAAGCCTTTCAAAGCGTTGTAAATCTTGCCTTCGATCATACGGTCGGTCTCGGAAGACTTGTCACCGACCATGTATTTCGTGGTGATACGCATCTGGGAAGAACCACCAAACTGCTTGACCTCGGACGATTCGCCGAACTCATCGTAGAGGGCTGCACGCACCTGCTCCGGTGTAACCGGCTGGTCGAAACGGACCGTGTAGGTACGGCCGCCGCTGAAGTCGACACCGAGGGTGAAGCCCTTGGTGAAGATGAAGACGAGGCAGAGGACGCAGACGGCAGCGGAGATCAGATAGGTGGTCTTGCGCATGCCGAGGAAGTTAATCTTCGTGTTCTTCAGGAAGTTCTTCGACCATTCGGAAGCGAAGGTGATGTTCTTGTTGCGTTTCAGCTGGGCTTCGAAGATCAGGCGGGTGATGAAGATCGAGGTCAGCACGGAGGTGATGATACCGATGACCAGCACGGCGGCGAAGCCCTTGATGGAACCACTGCCGAAGAGGTAGAGGATGATACCGGTCAGGATCGTAGTGATCTGGCCGTCGAGGATAGCCGAGTAGGCGTTCTTGTAACCGTCGCTGATGGCCAGGCGCAGGGCCTTGCCGGCGTTGAGTTCCTCTTTCACGCGCTCGTAGATGATCACGTTGGCGTCGACAGCCATACCCATGGTCAGCACGAGACCGGCGATACCCGAGAGGGTGAAGACCGTACCGAAGGAAGCGAGGGCGCCGAACAGGAAGAGCACGTTGCAGAGCAGCGCGATGTCGGCGGCCACACCGGCCTTGCGGTAGAAGATGATCATGTAGACGAGCACCAGCAGGAAGGCGATGATGAACGAGATCATGCCGGCCTTGATGGATGCGCTACCCAGGGACGGACCGACCACCTGCTCCTGCACGATGCGGGCGGGAGTGGAGAGCTTACCGGACTTGAGCACGTTGGCCAAGTCGTCGGCCTGCTGCTGGGTGAAGTGACCGGAGATCGAGGAGTTGCCACCCGAAATCTTGGTCTGGACGTTCGGATAGGAGTAGACCTGGCCGTCCATGACGATGGCAATCTGGCGACCGACATTCTCGCCGGTGATGTTCTCCCATTCGATGGCACCTTTGCTGTTCATCGACATGCTGACTTCCGGCGCACCGGTCATGTGGTTGTTGTTGACGTTGGCGGAAGTGATGTATTTGCCGTCGAGCGCGGGGCCCTTGCCGGCGTGGCTCTTGAGGGCGACGAGCTCATAGTAAGTATCGGGCTGCACGCCGCCTTCTTCATAAGCCTTGAAGCTCCAGGCCGGGACGAAGTCGCCCGGGAAGAGGGAGCGGTTCTCTGCGAGCCAGGTATTGATCTGGGCGGTATCGCGATAGTGGGCCAGGCCCAGGAGAGCGCCGCTGCCGCTGAACATCTGGAGACGGGAGAAGAGCGGGTTGACTTTCATGAGGGCATCCTGCGAAGCATTCACCTGGTCATCCTGGGATGCGGCGAGCTGGGCTTCGAGGGAGTTGTCGTCAGCCTTGGGCTGCTCTTCCACCTTGGCGGGCTCGCTGTCCTCGAGGGCTTCGAGCTGCAGGCGGATGGTTTCGTTCAGCTCCTGGAGGTAGGGCTGGAGTTCCTGGCTGGTGTAGGTCTCCCAGAATTCGAGGGACGCGGTACCCTGCAGGAGTTTGCGGACACGCTCCGGCTCCTTCACGCCCGGAAGCTCGACCAGGATGCGGCCGGTACCGGCGACTTTCTGGATGTTGGGCTGTGCCACACCGAACTGGTTGACACGGCGCTCGACCACCTGGTAGGAGTTGTCGATGGCGCTCTTGGCTTCATCCTTGAGGAGCGAGATGATCTCTTCGTTGGTTGCCTTCGATTTGTTTTTCACATCGCCGCTCAGCTTGTCGAGGTCGATGTCGAAGGAGAGGCGCTTGCCGGGAGCCACTTCGTCCCAGGCCTCGGCGAAGAGCGAGATGAAGTCTTCGTGGGTCTGGTCGGCACGCTCGGAGGCGAGGGCCATGGCCTTGTTGAATTCTTCCGTCGTCTTTTCACGGGCGCAGGAGCGTACGAGTTCGGCCAGGTCGAGCTGGAGGACGATGTTCATACCGCCCTTGAGGTCGAGGCCGAGGTTGAGCTCTTTCTCCTTGACTTGTTTGTACGTGTAGTTGAAATAGACCTTCTTGTTGGCGATAGAGTCGAGATACTGCTTGTTGGCAGCCGTGTTGACGGAGTCGAGATAGAACGCGCGGTCCAGCTCGGAAACTTCTGCAAACGCGGGAGTCTGTTGTACCTCTTCGACAACTTTGCGGGCAGCTTTGGCGGCCTTATTTTCCTGAATGGCGGTCGCAGCCGTGAAAGACAGCTGGAACACACAGGCAAGGCCGATGAGAATGGCCACAAATGTGATGGCACCTTTGCTTTGCATAAACTTTATTTTTAATTAAATATCTAAATTTCTCTTGCTTACGTCACCCACGGCCTGACCGGGGGTCTGATGACGTGGGAAATAGCCTGCAAAATTACACTTTTTTCTCAACATAAGAAGGTTTTGGCTAAATTTGTTGTTGAAAAAACTGTTAATTAGGCATGAAACGATACTTCCTGGCCCTGCTGGCCGCCGTTTGGGCCGTCTCCCTGCTCTCCGCGCAGGAGGGTGCGGACAGCCTGGCGCTGCTGCGTACGCTGGAGCAGCAGAATTACGAGGCGCTGACGTCCTGTGCCGCCGACCTGGCCGTGTTGGCTGAAAAGAAGGTCCCGCGCAGCGATTTCTTCCTGTGGCTGGGGCATTTGCGCGAAGGCAGCTGGGCGGAAGACAGGAACTGGTATCCGCAGGAAACGGAGATCCTTTATCTTTCACAGGCGGGAGCCGACAGTACGCTTGACATTGTGTGGACCCGTCCGCTGGATTCGCTGTGGAGCCGTCCGGAAACTATCTGTGCAGAGGCCGTTTCTCGGGGCAGCGAGATTTTCCCGATGCTTTCGCCCGACGGGAAGCGGCTCTATTTCGCCTCCGACGGACTTTTCGGCATGGGCGGCTACGATGTCTATGTAGCGGACTGGGACCCGAAGAAGCATGCCTGGGGAACGGTCCGGAATCTCGGTTTTCCGTTCAATTCCAAGGGAGACGACCTGTTCTTCTGTGACACGCCCGACGGACGGTACAGCATCCTGGTGTCCGACCGCAACTGCGGGCGTGACGAAGTGGTGATCTATGTCCTGCGGCAGGAGACGCCTGTGTTTCATCCCATCGGTCGCGATGAAGTGACGGCCCGGGAACGGCTGGCGGTGACGGCGCCCGACAATGGCTATCCGTTTGCAAAGCAGCAGCTCCGTCCGGTCCCCGTGATTGCCTTCGAGCAGCCGGAGACACCCGATGTGCCTGAACCGGCCGTCAAGGGCAAGACGGCCAAGACCAAGAAGGCCGCCGCCAGTACGAAAAACAGCAAGAACAACAAAAAGAAATCCTCGGTGAAGGTCATCACCGAGGAAGTCAGGATCGTGAAATAGAGATTCCGGGTCAAGCCCGGAATGACGGTGTAGGCATGAAGGGGTCAATATTCCTTGAGCATGCTTTCCAGCTGTTTCGCCTCGTCCTTGCAGTCGAAATTGTTGTAGGTGCGGATCAGGTAGTAGAACAGGGTGGCGGAGTCGTCGGCGCCCCGTTTGTCGAGGACATCGTCTTCGTCAGGACCTTCGGGCGTGGAATAGTACACCATCATCTGGATGGTTTCCTTGCCAAGCTGGTTGCCGACGGCGAGGGCCTTGTCCGGACGCCCGATGCGGAAATAGTCTTCCACGATGCCGAGGACCGACCACTCGTTGAGGCTGTGGAACATCGACACGTTGTAAGGGAAATTCTTCGCAGGCAGCGATTCCACGCATTTGTCCAGCACGCGTTCCGCCTTTTCTGTCTCTCCTTTCTCGATCAGCGCCGTAGCCGTGGTGACAAATATGTCGCGCAGGGGGACGACGGCCGAGAACGTGAAGATGTTCTGGTAATCCCAGTGTACGGTGGTGTCTTTCATCGAATCGAAGCGGTAGACGTTCATGAGGCGGTCATAGACGGCTTCAGCGTCCATCGTCGCGTCCCGGTCGGTGGCATCGTTGAGGAACGGCACCAGCTTGTACACCATGCCATCGTATTGCAGCCAGGGTTCCAGCCCGAGCTTGGTCTCGTTGCGCGAGACAAAGTAGATGGGCCGCGACCAGTCGTAGTTGGCCAGGATGTCGAGCATGATGAGGTCGAACTTTGAAAGATTGTTCCCGCTGATGCTCAGGGAGATGAAATCGCTCATGCTGTCGCGCATGCTTTCCGGCACGATGCCGCTGCGGATGGCGTTGTCCTTGTTGACGGGAACGGCGAGCTGGTGGCCCGGAATGAAGTCGTCGCCGTTCCGCTTGTAGCGGTCGTCCTTGAATACGTTGATGGCTTCGGAGGCGAGGATCGGGTGATCCACCACGTCGATTACCGGTGTGAAGTCGTTGGTCCCGTAGAGATACTGCTTGCGCTGGATGCTGATGTTGACCGGATCGGATTCATAGAAACGGCATTTCATCTGGTCGATGTACCAGTCGGTGCCCAGCAGGGATGAGTTGACGATGCGCACGTCGGTGCGGACGCCCTCGACTTCCTGGGCATACCAGAGCGGGAAGGTATCGTTGTCGCCATGGGTGACCAGCAGGGCCTGTGGGCCGAGGCCGGCCAGATGGTTCCAGGCCAGGTCGCGTGCCGTGTAGCGTCCGCTGCGGTCGTGGTCATCCCAGTTCTGGCAGCCCATGAGCACGGGAACGATGAGGCCGAGGGCCACGGCCAGCGCGGCGGCGGGCATCCCACCTTCTTTCCTGGTGAGGCGCTCGAACCAGTTTTGCAGCGCCAGTACGCCGAGTCCGATCCAGATGGTAAAGACATAGAAGGAACCCGCGTACGCGTAGTCGCGCTCGCGTACCTGGAAGGGAGTCTGGTTGAGGTAGACCACGATGGCCAGGCCGGTCAGCAGGAAGAGCAGGCCGGTGACCCAGCTGTTGCGTCCGTCGTGGCGCAGCTGGAAGAAGAAGCCGATCAGGCCCAGGATGAGCGGCAGGAAGAAGAAATGATTCTTCCCGCGGTTGTGGGCCAGATAGTCGGGCGCATAGCTCTGGTCGCCCAGGCGTACCTGGTCGATGAACTTGATGCCGCTTTCCCAGTTGCCCCGGAGCAGGTCGCCCGGCGTGTCGCCGTGAAGGTCGTTCTGCCGGCCCGCGAAGTTCCACATGAAGTAGCGGACATACATGTAGTTCACCTGGTAGTCGAAGAAGAAGCGCAGGTTGTCCTTCATCGTGGGCATCTGGAAATTGTAAGGCTTGTCGTAGATCTTGGTCCGGCGGGTGACGGTCTTGGTGACGTAGCCCTTGTAGAATTCCTTGTAACGCTCGTCGAAGCCGTTCCACATGCGCGGGAAGAGCATCTTGGCGGAAGAAGGATAGGAGGCGTCGATGTTGAGGGCCTGGTAGTATTTGCCGTCAAGCGGGGTCCAGTAGGGTTTTTCCTCCACTTCGTAAGGGGAAGTGTACATCTGTCCGTACAGGATGGGGCTGGAGCCGTACTGCTCGCGGCTCAGGTAACGGATCAGCGTGTAGGGGTTGTCGGGCTGGTATTCGTTGGTCGGGGTGCCGGCACACGAGCGGATGACCGTGATGGAGAAGAGCGAGAAACCGATGACGATGGTGGTGACCATCAGGGTGACGGTATGGGCCAGCGCTTTCTCTTTCTTGCGGAAGACCCGCAGGAGCAGGAAGCAGGCGGCCAGGAACAGCACCATGAAGACCGTGGCGCCGATGTTGAACGATACGCCGAAGCCGTTCACGAAGAGACGGTCGACGCCGGCGGCAAACTTGGGCAGGTAGGGGATGATGCCGAAGAGGATAACACCCAGGACCAGGCCCGAAATGGCCAGCACGCCCACGGCGCGCCAGAACGTGACGGGCTTCTTGTGTTTCTTATAATAGATCAGGAAGACGATGGCCGGTACGGTCAGCAGGTTGAGCAGATGTACGCCGATCGACAGGCCCATCAGGAAGCAGATGAGCACCAGCCAGCGGTTGGCATACGGCAGGTCGGACTGCTCCTCCCATTTGAGCGCCGCCCAGAATACGACGGCGGTGAAAAGGGAGGACATGGCATAGACTTCACCCTCTACGGCCGAGAACCAGAATGTGTCGGAGAAGCAGTAGGCGAAAGCCCCGACCAGTCCGGCTCCGAAAAGGCCGACGGCACTGGCCGTCGTAAGCTGTTTTCCCCGTTTCTCGTTGATCCGCCGTCCGAAATGGACGATGGTCAGGTAAAGGAAGAAGATGGTGAACCCGGAGCAGAGCGCGCTCATGGCGTTGACGGCTACGGCGGCGTGTTCCTTGTCGGTGAATAAGGTGAAAATGCGGGCGAACAGGTTGAAGACCGGGTTGCCCGGCGCATGGCCGACTTCCAGCTTGTAGGACGAGGCGATGAATTCGCCGCAATCCCAGAAGCTCGTGGTGGGTTCTATGGTTGCAAGATAAACCAGCGATGCCAGGACGGCCACGCAGGCCGAGATGATGCGATTGATCTTGTTGAACTGTTTTTTATCCATGTGTATGCGATTTTTCCGTAAACTGCAAAGATATAGGTTTTATCACTAACTTTGCGAAAAATTTGCAACCATCATGCCTCAGGACTGGAAAGAGCTGTTGAAGGGAACCTTTGCCGAAGAACTGGCTTCACTGCCGCCGGAACCCGATCCGGAACCGGCCGTACCCGTTTTCCGGAAGCAGCGTCTGATCGTGACCATCGACCGGCGCCGCCGGGCCGGAAAGCAGGTGACGCTGGTATCAGGTTTTTCCGGATCCGACGAGGAACTGGCCTCCCTGGGACGGAAGCTCAAGACCAGGCTGGGTGTCGGCGGTTCCGTGGACGACGGGGAGATTCTCCTGCAGGGCGATGTGCGCGACAAGGTGGTTGCTTTCCTGACGGAAATGGGTCATAGTGCCAAGCGGGGTAATTGATGAGAGAACTGCCCGATCCTTTTGTGCTGGCCGTGCTGTTGCTGGATGCCGTGCTGCTGCTTTTGTTTTTCGAGCGGCTGCTGGCGGCGCTGCAGGCTTCCGTGGCTTGTTACAAGAGTACGTATGGCACGCGGGAGTTTCTGGGCAACAACTATCTCTGCGCCTCGGTGCGGCAGACCTGCGTCCTGCTCATCCCTTTCTATGCCATTACGCTGGTCGTGACGGACGTGAGCCATGTCGGATTTGGCCGGACGATGGCACTGCTCGTGCTGCTGGCGCTTTTCAGGCTGTTCAGTTGCCGCATGCTGGGCTGGCTGACCGCGCGCAAATCGGCTTTCCAGTCTCTGGAGCGGGTGAACGAGGCAGTATGCGTGCTGGCGATGTCCGTTTCGCTGCCGGTGTTCCTGCTGGGATGGCTGGCGCCCTCCGTACCGCATACGGTACTCTGGATCCTGTTGTCGGTCATTGCCTTGTCGGCCGCCCTGGTCTATGTCTGGCGGGGGTCAAAAATAATTTTAGCGACACAATTTTCTATTTTTTACTGGGTTTTGTATCTTTGCGCCCTGGAATTTTTACCGATATGTGTGGTTGTTAACATTTTGATCAATGGAAATTAAACGTGTTCTCATCTCGCAACCCGAACCTTCGGGTGCCTCTCCCTACACCGACATGATTTCCAAGTGGGGCCTGACCATCGATTTCCACCCGTTTTTCCGGGTTGAGGGTGTTTCGGTCCGGGACTTTGTGGCTCAGCGGGTTACTATCCTCGACTATACGGCCATCGTGTTCACTTCACGTCTGGCCATCGACTCTTTCTTCCATATCTGCGAGCAGACGCGCGTCAATGTACCCGAGACCATGAAATATTTCTGCCAGAGCGAAGCCATCGCGGTCTATCTGCAGAAATACATCGTCTACCGAAAACGCAAGATTTTCTTCGGCGCCGGCACGGTCGCCTCGATGGTGGAATCGATCGGTTCGAAACACCGCAATGAGAATTTCCTGATCGCCTGCACGGACAGCCTCAAGCCGGAGGTCCACAAACTTTTCACGAAAGAGAAACTCAAGCACGGCAGCGCCGTCTTCGTGCGTACCGTGAGCAACGACCTGCGCGATATCGATCTCCACAACTACCAGGTGGTGGCCTTCTACAGTCCTTCCGATGTGCGTTCGCTGCAGGAGAGTTTCCCCGGGTTCCAGCAGGATTCGCTCCAGTTCGCCACCTACGGTCCTTCAACGGCACGGGCCATGGAAGAAGCGGGTCTGAAGGTCGCGATCAAGGCCCCGTCGCCGCAAGCTCCCTCGATCGCCGAGGCCCTGAGCAACTATCTGGAAGCCAACAAAGCGAAAGAATGAATGAACGCCAGATCCTCTCGTTGCTGAAAACCGGGCAGGTGGCTTTCCGCCATCCGCTCAAGTTGCATTTTCAGCCGGGAACGGGAGAATTCGGCGTATCGGTGCCCAAACGCAACTTCAAGCGCGCCGTCAAGCGCAACCTGCTCAAGCGGCGGGTCCGCGAGGCATACCGGCTCAACCGCAGCCGGCTGGGCGATAAAAGCTACGACATTTTCATCTATTATATAGGCAAGGAAGAGGAAGACTATGGACGCATCGAAAAAAGCCTTGTTGCGCTCCTGGACGATCTGGCTGCCCGTTAAGCTTATCCGGCTCTACCAGATCCTGCTGTCTCCCTACATGGGAAGGCAGTGCCGCTACACGCCTACCTGTTCGAACTACGCCCTCGAAGCCCTGCAGAAACACGGCCTGCTGTATGGCGGCTGGCTGGCGGTCAAACGCATCCTCCGCTGTGCGCCCTGGGGCGGCAGCGGCTACGATCCCGTACCGTAGCGTCTATTTCTTCTGGGTATGGCCGTAGCGGTTGAAGACAGCTTCGCGCACGTCCCAGGATGTTTCATCCTTGAGCATCGAACTTACGTCTTCCTCGGTGAAACCCGCCACGCGCATGAGGAATCCCGCGGCCAGCCATCCGAAAGGCCCGCGCAGCTTGAGGGCTTTCTGTATGTCCGATTTATTGACTAATTTTGTATCCTTCTTCATAGACGTTTCCCAAGAGAAGCGGCTACAAGACAAAGATAGCAGTTTTCCATGAATATTAAGGAAAAAATCGCACAACTCCCCCACGCCCCGGGTGTCTATCGCTACCTGGATGCAGGCGGCAAGGTCATCTATGTAGGCAAAGCCAAGGATCTGAAGCGGCGCGTGTCGCAGTATTTCCGGCCGCCGGAGCAGCTTGACCGCAAGACGCGCGCACTGGTCGAACACATCGCCGGCCTCCAATATACCGTGGTGGAGACCGAAGAAGACGCGCTCCTGCTCGAGAACAACCTCATCAAGCAGCTGCAGCCCCACTACAACATCCTGCTCAAGGACGACAAGACCTATCCCTGGATCTGTATCCGCAACGAAGCCTTTCCCCGGGTGATGCTCACCCGCCGCTACGTGCAGGACGGCTCGCTCTACTACGGACCCTACGCCTCCGTATTTCACGCGCGCCGGCTCCTCGACCTGATGGGGAACCTCTATAAGCTGCGGATCTGCGCGCATTCGCTCACTCCCGGCCAGATCGCTTCCGGCAAGTTGCGCTGCTGTCTGAACTATCACCTCGAAAAATGCGCAGGCCCGTGTGAAGGCCTTTTCTCCGAAGAAGAATACGACGCGCAGATCGAGGAGATCAAGAAACTGCTGAGCGGCCGCACGCGCCAGCTGATGAGCGCCTGCCGCGCCGGGATGATGCAGGCTGCCGCCGAACTGCGTTTCGAAGACGCGCAGGAATGGAAAGACCGGCTTGCCCTGCTGGAAGCCCACCATGAGCGCGAGAAAGCCGTAGGGCACGGCATCCTCGACATGGAAACCTATAAACTCCTGAAAGAGAAAAGCCTGCCGAAACGGATCGAGAAATCCGAAAAAGTGGTGGCCCAGCTGCAGAAAGACCTTGGCATGAAAGTGCCGCCGCGGCATATCGAATGCTTCGACAACTCCAATATCCAGGGCACGAACCCCGTGGCCTCGTGCGTGGTGTTCAGGGACGGGCTGCCGAGCAAGCGTGATTACCGGCATTTCAACATCAAGACCGTGGTGGGCGCCAACGATTATGCCTCGATGAAAGAAGTGGTGAACCGGCGTTATTCACGGATGATGGCCGAGGGAGAGGATCTGCCGCAACTCATCGTGATCGACGGCGGAAAAGGCCAGCTCGGCTTCGCGCTGGAAGCACTGATGGAACTGGGCATTGCCGACCAGGTGTTCATCGTGGGCCTGGCCAAGCGTATGGAGGAGGTTATCGTGCCGGGTGATCCGCTGCCCCTGTTCCTCGACCGCAACTCTTCGTCGCTGCGCGTGCTCATGCAGATTCGCGACGAAGCGCACCGCTTCGGCATCACCCATCACCGCAACCTGCGCAGCAAAGCCCAGACTGTCAGCATGCTGCGCGCGATTCCGGGTATCGGGCCCAAAACCGAGGAAAAACTCATCAAGCAGTTCAAGAGCTACAAGCGGATCAAGGAAGCCTCGCTGGAAGAACTCACGGCTGTGGTCGGGCCGAAGCTTGCTTCGCTAATCCATTCCACTGAATGAGGCCGTAGACGGCGTTGGCCAGGAAGAAGGCGAACATCACCAGCATCAGCGCGGCGTGCTCTTCGCCCCGCACCGTGGCAATCGTCCATTTGACAACCTGCACGGCATCGAGCACGATCCAGATGTACCACTGCTCCGCAATGGCCTTGACCATCATGTACATGGCCAGTATCGAGACCACCGTGGTGGTGGCGTCGAGCCAGGGCTGGGAATCACCGATGGCCGGCAGGCCGAGGATCCACGCGAAGACCGGGATCAGCACCGCCGCAACCAGCAGCAGCACGAGCGCCGTCCGCCGGGTCAGATGCACGGCATTCACCGCACCGCTCTCCTGGTTCTGGTTTTTCTTCCAGGAGAACCAGCCGATGAACTGCATGGGCAGGTAATAGAGCAGATAGATGGCCGAATCGGCATAGAGCCTGGATTTCCAGGAGATATAGACGTAGATGGCGTTGTAGACGATGCCGAAGGCGTAGTTCCAGATGTTGCCCCTGGCACAGAGCACCAGGTTGATGATTCCCGTGACGGCCACGATGAAGCCGAGGGTGTCCCAGTTGCCGGCCACCACCGACGAGACGGCACTGACAACTGTGGTTCCGATGATCAGGAACCAGTCGAACCAATTGAGGGAAAGAGCTTTGTTCATGATTACAGGCCAGTTGAGAAAACGAGGCGGATGGTGCCCCATTTGTCAGAGTCATACATGCGCGAATACTGGACGCCGATCTTGAATTCCGAACCGATGCGGAACAGATAGGTGTTGAGCATCAGGCGGGTGCCGTACGACAGGAAATTTCTGGGGCCGAATCCCGTGATGTTGTTGTCGTCGTTGAGGGTGGGGGCGCGAAGGTCCCGGGCAACATCGACGAAGGGGATGAGGATGATCCGTTTCAGGTAGAAGAAGAAACCACCGTTGATGTCGCCGGCATAGATCGGCAGCGCATATTCGAGCAGCAGGCGGTGGTAGTCCATCAGGATGGTGTTGTCGTAGCCGAAGGGACGGCGCACCAGGTTGTAGTCAGGGCTGTAGAACAGCGAGTTTTCGGGTTGGTACTGGCGGAAATAGCTCAGTTTCACGCCGTCTTCCGCGCGGAAGCCAGGCAGGTAGGTATAGGCCCGCAGGGCGCCGACGCTGTTGTGGATCGATTGCCGGTCGAGCCGGGTCTGGCCGCTGATCTCTACGCCGAAACCCAGCCGGGGCGTCAGACGGGAGGTCGCCCGGGACAGCCGGGTATCGACCAGCAGGTCGGCCGTCAGCAGTTGGGAAATCTGGCCGTTGACCGTCTCTTTCGGCGTAATGTACAGGAAACTGTCGTTGGTCATGGCGTAACCCATGCGCGGGACGACGGAGGTGTTCCAGCCGCCTTTGGAAAAATGCAGGGGGACAGAGACCTGTACATTGAGGCTGTAGGCCGGTTGGGAGAGAACGTCGATATGGGAGCCTGCCGGGCTGCCGGGACGCAGGTCCGTCACCTGGTGCGTCCGGTTGCGTTCGTTGAAATCGAAGGCCGCCTCGATCACCGGGTACAGGCCGGAATACTTCATGTAGGCATGGCCGGCGTGGTGGCGCTTGTAGTAGGAATAGCCCAGGGTGGTCACCAGGGTTCCCTGATTGTTCTGGGAAAGGAGTGTCACACCGGGCGCCACAAACTGGAAGATGCTTTCGAGATTGTTGAAGTTGAAGCCGCTCAGGTCGTTCATGATGCGGTCGATGTTGGCATAGAACGGGGCCCAGGAGTGAAAGCGGAAGCCATGGAGGATTTTGCTGTAGGGGCGGGTTTCCAGCGAGTCGAGGTGCTTGCGCAGCGCCTCGTCTTCGGCTTCGGTGCGGGGCTCCACGTAGTAGCCCATCTGTTCGGCCGTCCGGTCCGCGATGGGATAGGAGGGCGTCTGGTCGAACGAGGCACTGACGCCGTCGAACTTGTCTTTCGACAGGCGGTAGGGCAGATAGCCCAGGTGGTCGTAGCTGGCGTAGTAGAGCGTTCCGGTGGCGGTGTCAAGATAGGGTTTGTCGGCACTGAAAGGGGCGTTGACCCAGCGCCGCAGCGATCCGGAAGAGGGGGAATAAGCATATACGTTGCTCAATCCGTCGAGATCCGTGACAAAATAGAGGAGGCTGTCGCCGTCTGCCTGAAGTTCGCGGATCATCCGTTTCTGGGGAGCGGTCATGCGGGTCCAGCTGCCGTCGTGCCGCCAGATGCTTTCTCCTTCCTTGGTAATGACGGTGGCGTAGCGTACATCTCCAAGTTGCACGAAGTTGACGATCTGGCCGTTTTCCGGTGCGGGAATCCGTTCGAGCAGCTGTCCCTGCGGGTCGAGAACCACGGCATCGGAACCTCCCGTGACGGAGTATTCTGCGGCCAGGATCTTCCCGTCGGGGGATACCGACGGATTGACATAGCGTGTGCGGTGCGTAAGTGTCTCCATGCGGCCGCTGCGGGTGTCGTAGCGCCTGATCACCGACCAGGAGCGCAGTTCCCAGCGCGGGTCGGGTACGACCTCGGAGAAGACGAAGGCATGGTCACCGTCTTTGACCAGCGAGCTGGTTGAGGCCGAGAAAGGCCTGACATAGTGATATTTGCCCAAAGTGTCGATGCGGACGAGGCGGCGCTCGAAAGGCAGGCCCGTCATTGTGGCATAGACGCCGTTCTCGAAAGGCAGCGGATTGTTGAACTCAGCGTAGAACTTGCTGCGGCCCTTGAGCACGGGTTCGGGGCGGGAGTAGGGTTCACGGACAAGATAGTCCCAGCGCCAGCTGGCGTTGTAGTTGGCGATGGCTTCGCGCCAGTTCTTGCGGACGGTCTGGCCGGAGGCCTTGATGTAGCTGCGATGCGACTGGCTGAATACGCGCCACCAGCTGTGGACTTTTTCTTCCAGGAGGTCGCCCGTGGTGAAATAATTGCCCGAATGGTAGCGCATCGTGCTGGTAATCAGGTAGCCGAAGGCATATTTGTTCGGGGTATAGTAGCGGTAGGAGCCGTAGCGCCAGTGGTCGTAGGAGCGGAAATCGTCGGCCAGGAAGGCAGCCCGGTAATATTTCAGGAATTCGGGATCGCGTCCGCGTCCGGTACCGGTGATGTCGGTTTCATGCTGCACGGCGTCGCCTTCCATCTGGGTTGAGGAAGGGAAGGCCAGGGCAAAACCCTGTTCGCCGGCCAGGATCTGGAACGGGAAGAGGGCGCCGCGGATATAATGGGCGAACTGTCCCACGTGGCGGCCTTCATGGACAGCCAGCTGGGTTTCCCAGTCAAGGGGATAGAGAGGCTTGCCGGGGGGTGTGGTGTAGAGTTCGATGCGGCGCGGGGCCCATGCGACGCTGCCGTTGCTGTTCATGTTGTAGGGCTGCAGCACGATGGGCATGCGGGGTGTGTTGATATGAAGGCCGGCAAGGGTGGCGTCGCGGGTGCTTTCGAAAGCGAAGAGATATTCCCGTGCCAGCGAATCGATCTCGCGGGGGAAGATCACGGTGAAATGGTCACCCTTGATCTGGCTCCAGCGTACTGATGCCGGGGCGCTGCCCGTTGTGTAGTATTGGGCAAGTGCCTGCGGTGCGGTCAGCAGCAGGGCCAGGGAGAGGATGACGGGTATTCGAAGCCGCATAGAATCGCAAAGATACACAAAATCCATACCTTGTGTTTATTTTGCCTATCTTTGTATGTTATGGATGACGAAAGGTACATGCAGGAGGCGCTGCGGGAAGCGCGCCTGGCGCTGGAAGAACGGGAAGTGCCCATCGGCGGCGTGGTCGTCTGCGGCGGGCGCATCATTGCGCGGGCCCACAATCTCACGGAAACATTGACCGACGTGACGGCGCATGCCGAGATGCAGCTCATCGGGATGGCGGCGGAGTATCTGGGCGGCAAGTATTTGAACGACTGCACGCTGTATGTGACGGTGGAGCCTTGTCCGATGTGTGCCGCCGCCCTGGCCTGGGCGCAGCTCGGCCGTCTGGTCTACGGCGCCGACGATCCGAAGCGCGGCTATACGCTTTTCCAGCCGTCTCTCCTTCATCCCCGCACCGAAGTCACCCCCGGCATCCTCTCCCCCGCCTGCTCCAAATTGATGACAGATTTCTTCAAGAATCAACGTTAATCCAAAATTATTTATACCTTTGCAAAATTCTGTGATATGGTGTAACGGTAGCACTACAGATTTTGGTTCTGTCTGTTCAGGTTCGAATCCTGATATCACAACGCAAAAACAAAAAAATAACCAATCGAACGCACCACTGTGGAACCTCCGAGTAGTCTGAATGGCAACGACGGGAACTCATCTTCCGAGTCCCTGCCCAAGTGGTGCTTTCCCAACCACTTATGCCACTATTCCTAAAAAAAGAACTTGAAGACGACGCCCGGATCTACGTCTGGGAGATTACCGAAACCGAAGAAGAGCTGCTGGCCACCACCGCTGTCCCCGACAACGAGCTGGAGGAGCTTTCCTATACGCGGAGCGAAGCGCGCCGCAAGGAGAAGCTTGCCGAACGCGCCCTGCTCAATACCATCTTCTTCCCCGATAAGTTGTACCTGGGTCACCACGACAACGGCAAGCCGTACCTGCAGAACACGGCCATGGAGATCAGCATTTCCCACACCAACCGTTTCGTGGCCATCCTGCTCAGCCCCGACGAGAACCTGGGCATCGACATCGAGTGCCTCGACCGCGACTTCTCGGCCGTGGAGAAGAAGGCCCTCAGCGAGGACGAGCTAGAGGATCTCGAAGACGACAAGCGGAAGACGCTGCAGCTGGCCATCTACTGGTGCGCCAAGGAAGCCATCTACAAGCGCATGTCGATCTCGGGTGTCGATTTCGCCGAGCAGATCGAGGTGGAGCGCTTCAACCCGCGCGATGAAGGCGAGATCGAAGCGACCTTCTACCACAAGGACGGCACGGAGATGGAATTCGAGCTCAGCTACGAGGTGTTCGAAAACCATGTGATGGTGTGGGTGGTCGATTAATTGTCTAATGTGTAAAAGGATAGCATTTTCGATGAAGAATTTCGTAAAAGAACTCCAGTGGCGTGGAATGATCCACGACATCATGCCCGGAACGGAAGAAGAACTGATGAAAGGCCCCGCAGCGGCCTATGTCGGCATCGATCCCACCGGAGATTCCCTGCATATCGGTCACCTGGTCAGCATTATGATCCTCAAGCATTTCCAGGCTTGCGGACACAAGCCCTACGCCCTTGTGGGCGGCGCGACCGGCATGATCGGCGACCCTTCCATGAAGTCGCAGGAACGCAACCTGCTCGACGAAGAGACCCTCGCCCACAACGTGAGCTGCATCAAGGCCCAGCTGGGCAAGTTCCTCGATTTCGAATCGGACGCTCCCAACAAGGCGGAGCTGGTCAACAACTACGACTGGATGAAGGACTACACCTTCATCAACTTCACCCGTGACATCGGCAAGCTCATCACCGTCAACTACATGATGGCCAAGGACTCCGTGCGGAAGCGCCTTTCGCGCGAATCGACCGAGGGAATGTCGTTCACCGAGTTCACCTACCAGCTCCTGCAGGGCTATGATTTCCTCTATCTCTATGAGCATCATGGCGTGAAACTGCAATTGGGCGGTGCCGACCAGTGGGGCAACATCACCACCGGCACGGAACTCATCCGCCGCAAGCTGGGCGGCGAGGCCTACGCCCTCACCTGCCCGCTCATCACCAAGGCAGACGGCGGCAAGTTCGGCAAGACCGAGAAAGGCAATATCTGGCTCGATCCGGAGCGCACCTCGCCCTACCAGTTCTATCAGTTCTGGCTCAACGTGTCGGATATCGATGCTGAGCGTTATATCAAGATCTTCACGATGCTCGACCGCGAGACCATCGAAGCGGCCATCGCCGCCCACCGGGAAGCACCCGAGCGTCGTGAGCTCCAGAAACTCCTGGCCCGCGAAGTCACCATCATGGTCCACAGCGAGCGGGAATACGAGAACGCCGTGGCCGCCTCGCAGATGCTCTTCGGCAAAGGTACCGTCGAAGCCCTCAAAGCCCTCGACGAGCGCACCTTCCTCTCCGTGTTCGAAGATGTGCCGCAGTACACCCTGCCGCGCACCGAACTCCCGTGTGACATCCTCGAGACGCTCGCCGTGCGCACCGACATCTTCCCCAGCAAGGGAGAGTGCCGCAAGACCATCCAGGGCAACGGCCTGAGCATCAACAAAGAGAAAGTTTCCGACACGGCTCTCCAGCTCTCCGCCGACCATCTGCTCGACGACAAGTACATCCTGGTCCAGAAGGGCAAGAAGAACTATTATATCCTTAAATTTGAATGATGGAAAGCGAAAGCACGAGACAGCAGAAAGTGGCGCGGCAGGTACAGAAAGACCTGGCCGAAATCATCCGTGCCCGCGGCATGGCCGCCTACGACGGCGCCATGATCACCGTCAGTGGCGTAAAGATCACGCCCGACCTGGCGCTGGCCAAGGTCTATGTGAGCATCTTCCCCTCGTCGAAGGCGGAAGCCGTGATGCAGCAACTGGAAGACGAAACACCCTACCTGCGCGGCGAACTGGGCCGCCGGGTGGCCAAGCAGCTCCGCATCGTCCCGGAACTGAACTTCTATCTCGATGACTCGCTCGATTACGTCGAGCACATCGACGAACTGCTGAAAAAATAAACCCGCTCCGGACCGATGAGACTCTCCCGGTTCATGGCGTGGCGCTACCTCTTTGCCAAGAAGTCGCACAATGTGATCAACATCATCTCGATCATATCGGCGGCAGGCATTGCCATCGGCAGCGCGGCGCTGGTGATCATCCTGAGCATCTACAACGGTTTCGATTCAATCGTCCGCGACCTCAACGACAGCTATACGGCCGACGTGCTGGTAAGCCCGGCATCGGGCAAGGTGTTCGCCTATGATGCACGTTTCGATTTCCTGGACGCGGACCCGCGGGTCCGTGCCCGATGCGGCGTGCTGGAAGAGAACGTGTTCGCGCAGTATGGCGACCGCAACAAGGTGGTGACGGCCCGGGGCGTGGATTCGCTCTATGAATCAATCACGGGTCTGCGCGACCATCTGGTGGACGGGGTGTTCATCTTGTCGGAAGGTGACCTGAACAATGTGGTGCTGGGCCGGACCGTAGCCCTGGAACTCGGTGTGCGGACGGCATTCCTGCAGCCGCTCATCGTATGGTTTCCCAGCCGTACGCAGCAGGTGGACCTGCTGAATCCGCTTTCCTCGCTCCGACAGGAGAAGCTGCATCCGGCGGGCATCGTGGCCCTGGAGCAGAATTTCGACCAGAAATACATGTTCATGCCGCTCCCGGCTTTGCGGCAGCTGCTGGAATACGACGATGAAGTATCGGGCGTGGAAATCTATCTGGCGCCTTCGGGCCTCAACCGGAAAGGCCTGGCCTCGAAGGCATTCCTCGCCGAACTGCAGGAAAAGCTCGGCGACGGGTTCGTGGTGCGTGACCGGCAGCAGCAGAACACGATGCTCTACAAATTGCTGAAATACGAGAAGATCGCCATCTACCTGATCCTTCTGTTCATCATGCTGATCATCTCGTTCAACATCTATGGCTCGCTGTCGATGCTCATCATCGAGAAGCGCGACGACATCGCAACGCTGCGGGCCATGGGGGCAGACGATACGCTGGTCGAACAGATCTTCGTCCGGGAGGGCTGGCTTATTTCACTGCTGGGCATCGCCATCGGAGTAGTCGTCGGCCTGGTCGTCTGTTGGGTGCAACAGCGCTTCGGCCTGGTGAAGATGCCGGGCAATTTCGTGGTGGATGCCTATCCGGTGGTCGTCCGGGCCGCCGACGTGCTGATCATCATCGCCGGCATTGCCCTCATCGGCTGGCTCATCTCCTTCCTCACCCGCCGATTGACCGCCAGCGCCTGATGGCGCGGTATGTCGTCCGTCATGTGTGGCAAGTAAGTTATTGATAGTCTGCAAAATACTGATAATCGGTTGCGTCAATATGCGCAACCGATTATTTATATAAGGCTGATATCCAAAGATATATCTGCCACACTCTTTTTGCATTAATTTAGTATCTTTGTCAAATGAAGCCGAAAGCCATCATCATCGGCGCAGGGCCGGCGGGCCTGACCGCAGCTAGTGAACTTCTGGAGAAGACCGACATCGTTCCTGCCGTTCTGGAAGCCACCGACGCCATCGGTGGTATTTCCCAGACCATCTGCTACAAGGGAAACCGGATGGACATGGGCGGGCATCGCTTTTTCTCGAAAAACCAGGAAGTTATGGACTGGTGGGCCCGGCAGATGCCGGTGCAGGGCGCCCGTTCCAAAGACGATATCTTGTTGGAACTCGACGATAAGCCCCTGGTTCCGGGCGGACCGGATCCAGAGAAAGAAGACCGCGTGATCCTGATCCGGCACAGGGTCAGCCGCATCTTCTTTCTGCGGAAATTCTTCGATTATCCCATCTCGCTCTCAACGAGCACTTTTGTCAACATGGGTTTTCGTCGCACCATTCAAGCCGGCTTCGGATATCTGGTCTCGGTCGTCCATAAACGTCCGGAGACTTCGCTGGAGAATTTCTACATTAACCGTTTCGGCAAGCCTCTTTACCAGATGTTCTTCGAAGACTATACCGAGAAAGTGTGGGGCATTCATCCTTCGCAACTCGGGGCAGACTGGGGCAGCCAGCGCGTGAAAGGTATTTCCATCGCAGCCGTACTCAAAGATATGCTGGCCAAAGCCACCCACAAAAAAGAAGCACAGGGCGACAAGGTAGAGACTTCCCTCATCGAGCAGTTCGTCTATCCCAAATACGGTCCGGGCCAGTTGTGGGAACAAGTGGCCGACTCGGTGGTACAACGTGGCGGAGCGTTGCGCAAACAGGCGGAAGTGGTGGATGTTCATGTTGAGGGGAACCGTGTTGTCTCAGTAGGGTATCGTGGTTTTGACGGCACTATTGTGAACGAACCTTGCGACTGGCTGTTCTCCACTATGCCGGTCAAAGACCTGATTGCGGCTCTGTCAGGGATTGACGTACCGGAAGAAGTCGCCCGCATCGCTCGGAAATTACCCTATCGCGATTTCATGACCGTCGGCTTGTGTGTCCGCAAGCTCAAGCTTAAGAACCAGACGAAGATCAAGACCTACTCGGGGCGCGTTCCAGACACTTGGATCTATGTACAGGACCGCGAAGTGAAACTCGGACGGCTCCAGATTTTCAACAACTGGTCGCCCTATCTGGTAAAAGATTATGAAAATACGATGTGGATAGGGCTGGAGTACTTCTGCACGGAAGGCGATGCCATGTGGGAGATGTCAGACGAAAACTTCATCCGTCTGGCTGTCGACGAAGTCGTGAAAATCGGGGTCGTCGACCGGGATGACGTGCTCGATGCCTGCCGAGTGAAGATGAAAAAGGCCTATCCTGCATATTTCGGGAGTTACTACGAACTCGACAAAGTCAAGATATTCCTCGACGGAATCGAGAACCTCTATTGTCTGGGGCGCAACGGACAGCATCGCTACAACAACATGGACCATTCCATGCTGACGGCCATGGAAGCGGTCCGCAATATCCGTGACCATGTGGCGGGAAAGGAAAACGTCTGGAATGTCAATACGGAAAAAGAATATCATGAAAGTAAAAATAACTGAGCGGGGACTTTGCTGGCTTATGCTGGCAATCATCGTAGCTTGTTTCACCTTCAACTATGCTGCCATCTTTGACAAGAAGATGGATTCGAATGGTGACAACTATTTCTATTATCATCTGGCGCAAAGCTTGGCTCGGGGTAATGGTTATGTTTCGGATATCGGGCCGGTTCCCAAGCCGCACACGCACTTCCCGCCAGGATATCCGGCTTTCCTGTCACTCTTTTACCATATCTTCCCTGATAATATCGTAGCTCTGAAACTGATCAACGGCCTCTTGTTGCTGATTTCCATCTTGCTTTTGTTCCGCATCGTCCGCAAGACTACCGGCCGCCAGGGACATTGGATCGCCCTGGCCACATGCCTTCTGACAGCCTGCCATCCTGAGTTGCTCCGTTGGTCGACCATCCTGATGAGCGAGATGCTTTATATTACTCTCACACTGAGCATCATCGCTCTCTGTCTTGATCTGGACCTGGAGAAAATACGCCGGAAAGATATTAGACATATCCTTATGTTGGCAGGTTTGTGCCTGCTGATTATCGCCCTGTATTTCGTCCGCACTATGGGTATCTCGCTTATCCTGGCCGTGGCGCTGACTTTTCTCCTCCTGGCTATGAAGGCCTTTGCCGGCCAGAAGAAAGAAGCACCGGGCTGGTTCGCTCCGTTGCTGGCGGCAGCTCTTGTCATCCTCTCGTTTTTTATCGCTAAAGGAAGCTGGGGCTATCGCAACCAGCGTGTCTCGCCGGATTACAAGAACGACTATCTGAATACCTTCACCCAGCCTGCTTCTGGTGAGAATCCCGACAATAAGGTAACTTTCTTCTTGAATCGTATCAAAAACAACCTGATGGCCTTCGTGCCCTATTATATCCCGAATTCTTTGATAGATCCAGACATGGCAAAATTCAACCCTCTCTTCAAGGAAGAAAACCAGCGCTGGGTCCCAGGCATCCTGATCTTTTTTTCATGCTGATCGGCCTGCTTTCGATGAAGCGGCTGTCTCTGTTGCTCATCCTGTATTTCGTCATTACGTTCGGCGCGTTGTTTTTGTATCCAGCATATTATGCCGACCTCCGCTACTTTATTCCGCTGCTTCCTCTGATGTTCGCGGCGCTGGTAGCAGGAATCTGCTGCTCGGCCCATTTCCTAGTACAGTATATTATCCGGAAGAAGCCCGCTTTCAAGTTACAAAAATGGACTCATGTGCTGATTCCCGCCCTGGCTCTTCTGATGCTGGCCCTGCTCTTGCCAAAATACTATTCTTGCCAGAAATCCTACCGTAAGTTCGCGGCATATGAGTCTTATGGACAAATGCCCGACCGCAAGGAATACCAGTCATTTCTCGACATGTCCGCGGCATGTGCACAGTTCCCGAAGGACTGGTTGTTTGTCACACGAAAGCCGGAAATCTTTTATTTCCATTCCCGTGGCCAGCACTCCCTCTCCATGCCGCAGTTAGGCCTGAAGTCGACAGAAGTGGTCAGATTCCTGAGGGATAATCGTGTCAGCATTCTTGTTCTGGATGCCTTCTCCCGGACTTACTCCACGGTAATTATGCCGGCCATGATTGATTATCCCAAACTATTTTCCGTTATTTATAGAGCGGAGGACGGTTCTGGTGCAATCGTGGGATTTCTGCCCAACCTGCCGCTGGATGTAAATACATGGTCAAGCCTGGAAATGTAACGGAAAACAAAAAAGGCAACCCATCTCACACCTGGGTTACCTTTTCTGATGATAATATACTAAAACCTAAACCACATGATAGATGCGAATGGGGGTCGAAATGTTGCGTTGAAAAAATAGAAAATTCTACCTTTTGACAACAATTAGCGACTTTTTAACAAAAGTTTCCCAATTGACGCAGCCGTTTTTC
>JAEEGH010003870.1_pt1 | contig 38816 bp, 39 predicted proteins | sample 9134181 | NCBI WGS metagenome assembly JAEEGH01 (sample SAMN16246544, study PRJNA631951) | gut metagenome | biome: gut microbiome; feature: rumen; material: DP-attached | host: Bos | place: Iran: Karaj | collected 2018-10 | reverse complement strand
TCTCCTGCCGACACACAATAAAAGCCTGCCATCTGCGTTGTTAAAGTATTGTGACAAAGGAAAGAAACATAATAGGCAACAATAATGATCATCTTGGTTCTGCTGCATACCTTACTGACGATGGTGGTCAAGTGACGCAAACGCTGAATTACCTGCCATATGGTGAGGACTGGGTGGATATCCAGAACAATCTCGATCCACGTCTCGGGCAATACACGTTCAACGGGAAGGCACCCCGTAAGGGGAACCGAACACCGATAAATCAAGACAAATACAGTGAGGAAGGGGACTGGGAATCAGGCTTCCACTATTATGGCGCGAGGTACTATTGGAGCGAGGTTTTGACCGGCTGGCTGAGTGTCGACCCGATGGCCGACAAATACCCCTCATTAAGTCCCTACAACTACTGTGTTGGGAATCCTGTTAAGTTGGTTGATCCAGACGGTAATGAAGTCTTTGAGGATGTCGATTGGCCTCCTTCTAAACTGGCAAATGCGAAAAATGAATGGCGGAACTGCTGTAGCCAGGAAAAAACATTCGTATCAAACAATCCTTATAAAGCATACAAAATGTATTCCAATCAGGAAACAGCCGTAACCATGTCTAGGGGTAAATATCCGGATACAGATGGACGAGGAACTAAACGGGATGCATATCGGCACGCAATGTGGCAAGCATTAAATGTTCAAAGTGTGGGAGAAGAGGCAACACGTGAAATGGCCAATGCTCACGAATATAGGGATGGCCAGACACTAAATGATTTGATTATGGATATCCACAACAACGAGGTTGGAATAGAAATTGGAAGAAATAATCCCAATGCATCTCCGGATGAATTGAGTCAGATTATTCAAAATCGTATATCTAACGGTGACATGATAGTTATAAGTGATGATAATAAAAAAATGACTAAATCAAATGGTGAATCCATAAATAGAAAGGATATACGTGGAGTGGCCACAGTAACTAAAATTATCTCAGAGAAAAAAAACGGAAACAATGAAAAGAAACAGAATTATTGAAATTATACCTTTATTATTATTCATTCTATTGTTCAGTTCGTGCAACGATAAGGAATCGCTAAATAAATGTGTAATAAAAAACATTACCCAACCTTGTGAAGAAATACTTGTTACAGCAGATACATCAAAAGAACCGACAACTATATTTGTCCATATAAAGGGTATAATAAAAGGAGAATGCACAATTGAACTAAAAGGGAAGGAGAGGAAATATTTGAGCGTTGATTTAAAAGATACTATTGATTATGTTTATAAGTCCGAATGGTATGATTCCCAAATCACTCTAGTGTATCAACCTACTATAGGAATAATAGGAGACAGCCTAATTGTAAATTATCAGATATGGTAGATATTTCTATGACGCGGGACGGTCAGAATGTATTTTATGGAAAAAACCGCAGAAAGGCAGTTTATAGTTGAACCAACCATCACATAAAACCGAAGGGGTAAACTATACTCAACCATACTCTAGTTGCTGCCATTCTTGCTCCGGAGCATCTAACAAGGCATGACCGTCATCATGATACGACGTCAGCACCATCACCACATTCTTGCCGTCTTTCCTCTCCGCGGCAGCGCAGGCAACCATGTTGCAGTACCTGATGCTCTTCCTGTTCAACGCGCACCGCACACAACGGTACAGCACATTGGTGGCATTCTCCACCCAATAGTGGTTCTTCCCTATCCTGAAACTTGACCCGATTGCACAATCTTTCATCGTTTACCTGTTTGGTTCTGTTTTCGGTTTCTTCTTTTTTTCTACTATCCATTAACCTTTGTCTCATCCTTCAGCAGGTTGAAATTGAAGGCTATCCCTATGGCGGCGGCAGCATTCTGCAACTCGTGCACGTACCTCACATCCATCCACACTTCGTTACTGCCCTCTCCGTCTTCCCGATAACTCAGCTGTATTCGCCACTCTCCCTCAACATACGGTGACTGGCTGTACGTAAGATATGCATCGCTGCCGACAGCCTTTATGAGTTGTTTGTTGTATTTCTCCAGCACTTCCCTGGTCACCTTTATGCCCTCTGTCAGCCCATACGGCACCTGGACAATACCCTGTCCGCTGGCTACCCCGCACCGGGGTCCGATATTTACAACCTGCAGTGTCCTGCCTTTTATATTCGCATCAGCGAAGGGTGTGCCTATCCTCACCCAGTCATAAACCCTCAAGTCCTGAGGCTTTGTACACGCTTGTCTGTCATTCTCCATGGTTCTCGTTGTTTGAAATCGGTTGCAAAAATAACCGCTAGGTCCGACATTTCAGGAAAACGGGAAAACATAAACAGCAATCCACTAATACACAGTTTTCTGCAGGTTATTATTACTAATTAAGGAATGATATCTTGCCATCTGATATAAAAATCATGCCACGGCTCCATTTTTTCACCACACCCAACCCCCAATCTCCGGATTTATGTATCTTTGCCCCCTTCAATAAAAAAACATAAAAAAATGAAAAAACAAAACTTATTAATCGCAAAAAAAGGGCTGGATACCGCAGCATCCCGGCCACCGACGTGATGGAACGTGCCGAAAGGTTTATCTGGAAAACCAGATATACTACCCCACAACAACTGCGCGAACCTTGGAAAGGCGCGGTAATCTACACACTGGTCCAGTATTTTGGCTGGGAACTGAAAGACGCTGCCGCCTATGTGGGAGTCTCCCGGAAGACCGCACGCCGCGACTGGGATGAGGCCAGAGCCTCTTACAGCATGGCCGAGCTTATCACAAAACAGTCCTACAACGGCGCTTTGTTCATCTACAACCTCCGCGACTATATATATTATAATATGTATCGCAAGTAGCTGTAATAGCGCCTTTTACCATTTATTTTTTCCAAGACGGCCATCGGTCGTCTTTTTCATTCTACTTTTGCATCCAGAAAACAACAAAACTTACCACAAATGACAACACTCTACACCACCTCCTCCGACAACCCCGTCAATAGGTCTTCAAAAGGTCTTCAAAAGGTCTTCAATAGGCCTTCAAAAGGTCTTCAATACCCCCTACAGACAATCAAAAAATATCCCGGCCGGATATCATAAACAACCAACTCATTTATTAACTAAAAAAACTTTAAAAAAATGGCAAAACTTAAAGGTAACCTGTTCGGAAACTTCTCCGGCAAACTCGGCCTCACCTACGGCCGCATGGTCAACGGCATCAACCTCGGCGCCAACATGCCTGTCAAGCGCGGCACAAAAGGCGCTACCAGCAGCATGAAGGACAACTGGGTGCGCTTCGCCACTCTCGGCAAAGTGGCATCGGCTTTCCTCGGCGCCGCTCGTCTCGGCCTCAAGGACAAGGCTAAACAAATCGGCCCGCTCGTGACTCCCTTCGACGCCTTCGTCAAGCTCAACGCCGAGGCCGTCTCCGCCATCGGCGGTGAGGTCGAGATCGACTTCGGCAGCCTGGTCTGCGCCGCCGGCAACATGCCCCAGACGGCTTTCGGCAACGCCTCCTTCGCCGAGCCCAGCCGCGTCAGCGTCTCCTTCCAGACTTCCGCCGAGGCCCCCGGCACCGACGCCCTCGACAAGGTCTACATCGCTGTCTACCAGCCAGACACCAACCAGATGCTCCTCTCGGCTCCCACACCCCGCACCTCCGGCTCCATTGACATGCGGCTCCCCGGTGCCTGGACAGGCATGACCGTCCACGTCTACGGCTTCACCTTGGGCGACGGCGACGAGAACAAGGGTGAAGTCTCCGACTCCTCCTACATCGGCACCGGCAACGTCGGCTGACGCACTCCAAACTACCCCAAACTACCACTATCTTCCTGTACTACATGTTGGAGCCTCCCCACCCACGGGGAGGCTTTTTTTACTGTGCACGCCTTTTCTTTTCCAATCTTTTCCAATCTGCTGGAGCTTAAAAACCACCCCATCGCGCTCCGCCAGCGATACCTTATAAAGATTCGTATAATTCGTGCTATTCGTGTTCTAGAGAAAACCGCGCAGCGGCAATAATTTACTGGATTTATAGATTTCGCGCAGCAGGAGAATAAAGCCGCCCTTGGAGCGGACTGTCGTGCGCCACAGCGCCCTCATAGGAACATTGGAACATCATGTGTTTCTATTCCCCCCTTTTTTTTCAACAAGGAATTTGTTTGTTTTTCATGGCGTTTGTTCTGCGCCTGTGGCGCCGCTTCGACAAGCGCAGCGCAAGGTGCTCCATCTGTACTGGCTCCAAGCGCCCCCATGAGGCGCGTCGCCGCCGCAGGCGCCCGTTGAACAGTCGGAGCGACTACGGAGCGGCTACGGAGAAACATCGTATCCACAAAGGTTTCGCAAAAACAGTGCCCTATAAAGATTTGGGAACAAACTCGATAATAGCATACTGCTCGTCGAAACGGATGTCGCGCAGGGTGACATGCTCGAGGAGCGAGCCCGCCTGCTGCATACGACTCAGCGCCAGCAAGATACGGTTGCCGTCAAGGGGCTCAATAAACTCGCCGCCGGGGCGGTTCTTGGCCATATTCACGGCCTGGCGCACCATGAAGTCTATACCGGCTCCACCGTTGAAACTGAGGTAGATGTCACTGTCAACAATCTGATCGACGGTGAGGTCGATGCCCACCGAGGCGCTCTTGAAGAGTACATTGACGTCGTAGCTGACGCGCACGGTATGCGGACCGCCATAGCAGACAGGCAGCGGACGTCCGGCTTTTTTCTCTATCAACTCGCTGATTTCCGCGAAGGTAAGTCTTAACTCCATATCTATATGTTTTTATTGTTCGTTGGGGAGAGGCATATTGGAGTTGTAGGCGAAATACTGCGTGATGGGCTCGGCGAAGCTCTTGGACACAGGTATCGTCTTGGAGCTGTGGTTTATCTCCAAAACCAGACCAAGGGCCTCTTTGCGCATAAGACGCACATTGTCAGCATTGACCATGTAGCCACGGTGGCATCGCATAAGGCATGTGCCGGCAAAGTTTTTCTCTATGTTCTTCATCGAGTTGAAGAGTATAAATGTCTCCTCCTTCTCGCCGTTGAGGTAGTGTATGTTAACGTAATTGTCGGCCGCCTCGATATACAGGATGTTACCCATGCGGGTGGAGAAGGCCAGCCGACCGCCCTTGGCAAAGAAGTTGACGCTTGCATCACCGTTCTGATGCTGCTGAGGCTCCTGAACAGCAAGCATTTGGCGCAGTCGATGCACCTCGCCACGTGTCTCGCGCAAACGGCTGATGAGGTAAGTTACCACCGTAGGTATCAGCAACGTACCTATCATACCCAGCACCAGAGCACCCACAAGTGGGGCAAGCTGGACAGGACCACCGCCACCTACACCCCAAAGAACCAGGGCGATAACCGACACACACAATATCAGTTCGGTGACAATCCAGATGACCATCACCGCAAGGGTGGGCTCATGACCACGGCCGACGAGGTAAAGAAGGCCGCGGCTGAGTACAAGGACGCCGAAACCCGATATAAATGAAATACTTATCTGTCCCAATGGAGATATCTTCGACTGCTGGCCGATATACTCTATAATAGAGGTAGGCTGTCCGAAAACCACCAACAAAACGGCGAACACAAGAGAGAGGGACAAAAAGAGCAAAATGGACTCGTGACGGGTCAAAAAACGTCTTATCGAGGCAAGATTTAACGGTTGGTCAGTGTAACTATCGTTCATTTTTCACCAAAAATAGTATAATTTCACCCAAAATAACGCACTTTTGCCAATCATATTGTATTATTTGCGGATTTTAACATTTATATTTAATAAGGTTGTCGTTTCTTTGCAGCCCGAATTTAATAAAAATTAAGATAAACTAACGCGGGCATAACACACATCAAGCACACATTGCCCATAAAAAAGATAACATGAAAATATTAGGAACAGGAAGTGCGGTACCAAAACAGACAGTCACGAACGACATGCTCTCCGACTTTGTCGACACCAATGACGTTTGGATCACGACACGCACAGGTATTAAATCAAGACAGATTATTACAACAGAACGCTTCGAGGAAATGGCGGCTCTGGCTGGCCAAAGAGCCATAGACGCCGCCGGGCTGGTACCCGAAGACATAGATTTCATCATCTGCCACAACGTATGCAATGTATACGTAACTCCCTCGCTGGCAGCACTTGTGCAGGGTATACTCGGCATCAAGGGTCCCAACTGCCCCACCATGGATCTCAACTCGGCTTGCGCCGGCTTCACCTACGGCCTTGAGATATGCGACGCCTTCATCAAAACCGGCCGCGCGAAACATATACTATATATATGCGCGGAGGAGGTGACACGCATGGTCGACTGGACACAGCGCGAGACCTGCGTGCTCTTCGGCGACGGTGCCGGTGCCATGGTGCTTGGCGAAGGCGACAACTACCTGGCCAGCAAGCTGACTTCCACGCCCATGCCCGACGTAATCTACTACCGTCTGCCCTGCGAACCGACCCCCTTCGAGACTGGCGAAGGCATCGACACACACATTGCCATGCAGCTCAAGGGGCGCGAAGTGTTCCGCATGGCTGTGACCTCTGCCCAGCGCGACATCCGCGACGTGGTGGAGAAAGCTGGCTTCAAACTGGAGGAGATCGACCACTTCCTCCTGCACCAGGCCAACCAGCGCATCATTGACGCTATCAAACAGGACTTTGACCTGCCGCCGGAGCGCTTCCATTCGAACATCCAGAAGCGCGGCAACACCAGCTCGGCGAGCATCCCCATGCTCCTTGACGAGGAGATACGCGAAGGCCGCATCAAACGCGGAGACCTGATGGTATTCAACGGCTTCGGCGCCGGATTTGTCACTAGCGCCGCTGTAATGAGATATTGATTGTAGAACATAATAACACAAATAAGCATGAACAGAGTATTCATAACTGGAGTGGGATGCATCACTCCACTCGGAAATAATGTAGAGACGCTGTGGAACAACGTCATAAACGGCGTGTGCGGCATTGGTCTCATCACCAAGCTCGACCGCGAGGCGCTGCCGATAAAGATTGCCGCAGAGGTCAAGGACTTCAAGCCCGAAGACTTCGGCATCGACAAGACGATGATACGCCACAACGACACCTTCGCGCTTTACGCCCTTGCAGCAGCCGCGCAGGCCATGCAGGACAGCGGTCTGCGCGTCGGCGAGGATGTCGACCCGACCCGCTTCGGCACCGCCATAGGCAGCGGCATCGGTGGCATACAGAGCTTTGAGCGTGAGCACGCCAACAAGATGCAAAACGGCCTGCGCCGCATCTCACCGCTCTTCATCCCCGAGATGATATCGAACATCGCCGGCGGCAATGTCGCCATAACATACAACGCGCAAGGCCCCAACATCCCCGTCGTTACGGCCTGTGCCACAGGCACACACAGCGTAGGCGAGGCCTACAGGCTCATCCATGAGGGCCGTGCCGATGCCGTCATCACCGGCGGCACCGAGGCTGCAATATGCGAGATGGCTGTCGGCGGCTTCAACAACATGAAGGCACTCAGTACCAGCGAAGACCCCATGGCAGCCTCACTGCCCTTCGACGCACGTCGCAAGGGCTTCGTGCTTGGCGAAGGCTCCGGCATACTGATACTTGAGAGCGAGGAATGCGCCAAACGCCGCGGCGCCAAGATATACGCTGAAGTCTGCGGCTATGGCAACACATGCGACGCCCACCACTACACCGCACCCCACCCCGAGTGCCGCGGTGGTGCACAGTCGATGCGCCTGGCACTGGAAGAGGCCAACTTCAAGGCTGACGAGAAGCTCTATATCAACGCCCACGGTACAGGTACGCCGTTGAACGACAAGGGCGAGACCAAGGGCATAAAGGCAGCCCTCGGCGAGGAAGGTGCACACAAGGCTGTCATCAGCAGCACCAAGTCGATGCACGGACACATGCTCGGTGCCACTGGCGCCGTGGAGCTTATTATCAGCGCTATGGCGTTGAAAAATGGCATAATACCGCCCACCATCCACCTTGACCAGCCTGACCCTGAATGCGACCTCGACTACACGCCGCACACCGCCCGTCAATGGCAGGCCGACGTGGCTATCAGCAACACCTTCGGCTTCGGCGGCAACAACGCCACCGTAGCATTGCGCAGAGTATAAAACACACTAAAGCACAATAACATGAACGTACTTAACAGAGACGACATCAAGACCTTCCTGCCACACCGCGAGCCCATGCTGCTCATTGACGATGTAACCATGGATGGCGACACTGCCATAGCACACTACCACGTGCGTGGCGACGAGTTCTTCCTGCAAGGGCACTTCCCCGGCAACCCCGTGGTTCCCGGCGTGATACAGTGCGAAATCATGGCTCAAGCCTCGTGCATCCTCGTGCGCGACGAGCTTGTGGGCCGCACCCCGCTCTACAGTGGCATCAACAACGTGCGCTTCCGCCAGCCCGTACGTCCGGGCGACACCATGGAGCTCCGTGCCAAAATCACCAGCCGCCGCGGCATGATATTCTTCGTAGACGCAAAGGCCACCGTGAACGGTAAAGCCTGCTGCCAGGGAGAACTGACATTTGCACTGATCGACAATCCTAAAGAATAACAAAATGAACATCTTAAAAGACAAGATAGCATTGGTGACCGGCGGCTCACGCGGCATCGGTCGCCGCACCGCCCTCGTCTTCGCCGAAGAGGGTGCCACCGTGATATTCACCGACCTGCAGGAAAACGAGGCCAGCAAAGAACTGCTTGCCGAACTGCAGAAATACAGCCCCAAGAGCACCTTCATTGCAAGCAACGCCGCCGACTACGACCAGACCATGGCCGTTGCCGAGCAGGTACAAAAGGAGTTCGGCCGCCTCGACGCCCTCGTCAACAACGCCGGCATCACCCGCGACAACCTCCTGCTGCGCATGCAGCCCAAGGACTGGGACCTCGTCATGGAGGTCAACCTGCGCTCGGTGTTCAACTACTGCAAGGCCTTCGTGCCCATGATGCTCAAGCAACGCAGCGGAAGCATCATCAACACCGCTTCGGTGGTAGGCGTCAACGGCAACGCCGGCCAGTGCAACTACTCGGCCTCCAAGGCCGGCATCATCGGCTTCAGCAAGAGCCTGGCCAAGGAGGTCGGCTCGCGCGGCATCCGCTGCAACGCCATAGCCCCCGGCCTCATCGAGTCGGCCATGACCCAGGCCATGCCCAAGGAAGCCCACGACAAGTGGCTCGCCGAGATACCGTTGCGCCGCGGCGGTACCGACCTCGACATCGCCCGCACGTCGCTCTTCCTGGCCTCCGACTTGAGCGAGTATATCACCGGACAGGTAATCTGTGTGGACGGTGGCGTGTCGCTGTAAAATAAAGGCTGACAGCCTCGTGCTGATACTGATGGCCGCCTGGTGGGTGCTCAACCTACTGCAGGCGGCCTTCACAGGTCTTGCCGACGACGAGGCCTACTACTGGTATTTCTCCCAGCATCTCGACTGGGGCTACTTCGACCACCCCCCTATGGTGGCGCTGCTTGTGCGACTCTCATCGTGGCTACCCGGCGCCCTCGGGATACGCTTCCTCTCCACCCTACTGCAGCCACTCTACCTGCTGCTTTTCTGGCACATAATACGGCCTGCCGACGCCACGCGGCGCGACGCGCTGCTCTATGTTCTGCTCTGCTTCTCGCAACCGCTGCTGCAGCTCTACGGCTTTCTGGCAGTGCCCGACGCGCCGCTGATGTTCTTCACCGTAGTCTTCCTGTGGGCCTACAAGCGCTTTCGCGAAAGCAGCACACTACCCAACGCCCTCATAATGGGCACTGCTGTAGCTCTGCTGGGCTACAGCAAGTACCATGGCGCCCTGGTGGTTCTGCTTGTGTTGCTGAGCGACCTGCGGCTCTTCCGCCGCTGGCAACTATACGCGGCCGGCTTCACTGCCCTGCTGCTCTTCCTGCCACACCTGTGGTGGCAGTACACCCACGACTGGGTGTCGTTCGGCTACCACCTCTCCGGCCGCAACGCATGGGCCTACAAGCCCAGCTTCACCTTTGAATACATAGCCCTGCTGCTCTGCATCTTCAACCCCTTGTGGCTCTACCACTACTGGCGCGGTATCGCCGACAGCCGCAGCAACGGCGTGCCGCTGCGCAACGCCATGCTCTGGCTTGCCGCTGGCTTCGCGCTCTTCTTCCTGCTGAGCACCGTCCGCGGCTCTGTACAGCCGCAGTGGGTGCTGCCCGTTGCGCTGCCGCTCACCGCCCTGCTCTTCCACGCCTCGCGCCAGTCGCGCTACGTCCGCACCGCAGCCATAGTCATTGCCGTGCTCTTCATCGCCGTGCGCGTGGTAACTGTGACAAACCCCATGGAGATTAAGGGCGAGCTATGGTACCAGAAGCAGACATACTACCAGATTGCCAACCTCGCCGGCGACCGCCCCGTGGTCTTCATGCAGAACTACACAGCACCGGCCAAGTACACCTACTACACCGGCCGCACAGCCTACTGCTCGCCTTATTTCTACACGCGCCACAGCCAGTGGCAGTATGACACCCTCGACCGCACCTTCCGCGGACGCGATGTCATAGTGGGCAACCTCAACAACAACGCGCAGGAAGGCAGCCTCGCGCTCGCCGACGGCCGGACGTTCCACTACAGCGTCGTACACGACTATATGCCCCTGCGCGAGCTCAGGGTGGAGTGCCTCACGCCGCTTGACCTCGCCATGCCGTACCTGCGGCGCGACAGCCTCGCCACCCAAGCCGACAGCATTGCACCCGTGGTGCTCACCATGGCCGTGCACAACCCCTACCACTTCGACATCTACAGCACCGACAGCCTGCCGCTGCGCATGCAGCTCTACTTCCACGTGACGCAGTACTACGCCGCCGGCGCCTTCGGCCTGCTGACCGACACGCTACGCGCCAACGCCGTCACCGTTATAGAGCAGCCAATAGTTGTGCCTTTAGGCCTCGACGAAGGCGTGCACGCTGCAGGCTTCGCCATAGGCCCCACCGGTTACGACCCTGCCGACAACAGCCCCACGTTCACTGTCGCCGTGCGCCACGGCCGCGACACCCTCTTCATCACGAAACAATAACACACAACATAACATGAACAACGCCATCGACACCATGCTGCAACACCGCTCCGTGCGGCAGTTCACCACCGAAGCCGTCAGCGATGAAATGCTGAACAACATCGTGGACTGCGGCCTGCGAGCCTCCAACACCGGCAACATGCAGCTCTACAGCGTCATAGCCACCACACAGGAACCCCTGCGCAGCGAGCTCTGCAAGCTACACTTCGGCCAGTGCGCCACGGCGCCCCTGTGGCTCACCGTCTGCACCGACGTGGCCCGCTACCACCAGTACTGCCGCGTCAACCAGTGCGACGAGCCCTACGGAAACCTGCTGTGGTTCATCTCCGCCCTCGTCGATGCCTCGCTCTGCGCGCAGAACATCTGCGTCGCCGCCGAAGCCCAGGGCCTCGGCTTCTGCTACCTCGGCACCGTCAACTACAACACACGCCAGATAGCCGAGCTGCTGCAGTGCCCCAAAGGCGTGGTACCCGTCATCTCCATAGCCATGGGCCACCCCGCCGAGGAGCCACGCACGAGCGAACGCCTCGGCCGCGACGCCGTCCTCCACAGCGAGACATACCATGTACCCACCGACGCCGAACTCGTTGAGAGCCACCGCGTCCGCGACGAGCACCCCTTCAACCGCCAGATGGTCGCCGAGAACGGCACCCGCAACTACTGCGAGATATTCACCACCAAGCGCTACCCACGCTCGATGAACACCGCCGTCTCCAACGACCTCCTGCAGTTCCTCAAGGACAGCGGCATGTGGGACTTCTGAGGCCACCACGCCCCCGCACCGTCCCCTCGCCGTAATTTTTCCGGTTGTATACCGACTGTTTAACGGCTCAAACCGGAGAACAACCGTTAAACAACCGGAGAACAGTCGGAGCGGATACGGAGAGACATCGAAGAAGAGATACGATGAAGCATGTCGGGAATAGTTAAAATGACAGAGAAAGGGCACTTTTTTTTGGCCATGTAGAGTTTTTAACGTATTTTTGCAATTTATTAAAACAAATAAGAATGAACTTGAAGATTGTTGTACTTGCCAAACAAGTACCTGACACAAGGAATGTTGGCAAGGATGCTATGACAGCAGAAGGTACGGTGAACCGTGCCGCGCTGCCCGCTATTTTCAACCCCGAAGATTTGAATGCACTGGAGCAGGCGCTCCGCATAAAGGAACAGAACCCCGGCACCACCGTAGGGCTGCTGACCATGGGTCCGCCGCGCGCCGGCGAGATTATCCGCGAAGGTCTCTACCGCGGCGCCGACACCGGCTGGCTGCTGACCGACAGGCTCTTCGCCGGTGCCGACACGCTGGCTACCAGTTACGCTTTGGCCACGGCCATCAAGAAGATTGGCAACGTAGACCTCGTTATCGGCGGCCGCCAAGCCATCGACGGCGACACGGCGCAGGTGGGTCCGCAGGTGGCTCAAAAGCTGGGCTTGAACCAGGTGACCTACGCCGAAGAGATACTCAAGATTGAGAACGGCAAAGCTACCATACGCCGCATGATTGACGGCGGCGTCGAGGTGGTGGAAGCACCGCTGCCGCTGGTGGTTACCGTCAACGGCTCGGCCGCCGAGTGCCGCCCCCAGAACGCCAAGCTGGTGATGAAGTACAAGTACGCAGCCTGCCCGCTCGAGGTAGCCGAAGACGACACCCGCAAGGGACTCCGCGCCGAACGCCAGTACCTCAACCTCACGCAGTGGAGCGTGGCCGACGTGGATGGCGACCCCAGCCAGTGCGGCATGAGCGGCTCGCCCACCAAGGTCAAGGAGGTGCAGAGCATCGCCTTCCAGGCCAAGGAGAGCAAGACTCTCACGGCAAAAGACGAGGACATCAACGCCCTCATTCAGGAATTGTTAAACGATAAGATTATTGGCTGATGAACAACGTATTCGTATATATAGAGATTGAAGGATCGGAAGTGCGCGAGGTATCGCAGGAACTTCTGACCAAAGGCCGCAAGCTGTCCAACGAGCTGGGCGTGGAACTGCACGCCGTGGCTATCGGCACCGGCATCAAGGGCAAAGTAGAGGAGCAGGTGCTGCCTTACGGCGTTGACAAGCTCTTCGTCTTCGACGCCCCCGAACTCTTCCCCTACACCTCGGCACCGCACACGGACATAGTGGTGAACCTCTTCAAGGAGGAGCAGCCGCAGATATGCCTGATGGGCGCCACGGTCATCGGCCGCGACCTCGGCCCGCGCGTCTCGTCGAGCCTCACTAGCGGCCTCACCGCCGACTGCACGCAGTTGGAGATAGGCCCCTACGAGGACAAGAAGAGCGGCAAGGTGTACGAGAACCTGCTGTACCAGATACGTCCCGCCTTCGGCGGCAACATCGTGGCCACTATCGTCAACCCCGACCACCGTCCGCAGATGGCCACCGTGCGCAGCGGCGTCATGCAGAAAGCCATCTATGAAGGCTCATGCAAGAAAGAGGTGGTCTATCCCGAGGTGAGCAAGTACATCAGCCCCGAAGCCTATGTAGTAAAAGTGCTCGACCACCATGTGGAAGCCGCCAAGCACAACCTGAAAGGCGCCCCCATCGTCGTGGCCGGCGGCTACGGCGTGGGCTCGAAGGAGGGCTTCGACAGCCTGTTCGAGCTGGCCAAGGTGCTGCACGGCGAGGTGGGCGGAAGCCGCGCCGCCGTGGATGCCGGCTGGATTGACAACGACCGCCAGATTGGCCAGACGGGCGTAACGGTGCACCCCAAGGTGTACATCGCCTGCGGCATCAGCGGACAGATACAGCACATAGCGGGCATGCAGGACTCGGGCATCATCATCAGCATCAACAGCGACCCCGAGGCTCCCATCAACAAGATAGCCGACTATGTCATCACCGGCACGGTTGAGGAAGTGGTCCCCAAGATGATTAAGTATTACAAACAGAACAGCAAATAATTATGGCAAACTACTATACCGACCATCCTGAGATAGCGTTCCATCTGGAGCATCCGCAAATGAAGCGTCTGGTCGAGCTTCGCGAAAAGAATTACGAGGACGCCCAGAAGGGCATCGACTACGCCCCCGTGGACTTTGAGGACACCATAGAGAACTACCGCCGCATCCTTGAGATTACCGGCGATGTGGCCGCCAACGTCATAGAGCCCAACTCGGAGAGCGTGGACCTTGAGGGACCGCACCTGGAGAACAACCGCATGGTGTATGCCAGCAAGACCAAGGAGAACCTCGATGTGACCCGCAAGGCTGGCCTTTACGGCGTAAGCATGCCGCGCCGCTACGGCGGACTCAACCTCCCCAGTGTCGTCTTCAGCATGATGAGCGAGATTATCAGTGCCTCGGACGCCGGTTTCCAGAACATCTGGAGCCTGCAGAGCTGCATAGACACCCTCTATGAGTTCGGTAGCGAGGAGCAGAGGCAGAAGTACATACCGCGCATCTGCGCCGGTGAGACCATGAGCATGGACCTTACGGAGCCCGACGCCGGCAGCGACCTGCAGCGCGTCATGCTCAAGGCCACCTTCGACGAGAAGGAGAATTGCTGGCGACTCAATGGCGTGAAGCGCTTCATCACCAACGGCGACTCGGACATCCACCTGGTGCTTGCACGCTCCGAAGAGGGCACCAAGGACGGCCGAGGCCTGTCGATGTTCATCTACGACAAGCGCAACGGCGGCGTCGACGTGCGCCACATAGAGCACAAGCTCGGCATCCACGGCAGCCCCACCTGCGAGCTCACCTACAAGAACGCCAAGGCCGAACTCTGCGGCGACCGCAAGATGGGTCTCATCAAATACGTCATGGCCCTGATGAACGGCGCCCGCCTCGGCATCGCCGCCCAGAGCGTCGGCGTGGAGCAGGAAGCCTACAACGAAGGTCTGGCCTACGCCCGCGAACGTGCCCAGTTCGGAGAGAAGATTATCAAGTTCCCCGCCGTCTACGACATGCTCAGCCGCATGAAAGCCAAACTCGATGCAGGCCGCAGCCTGCTCTACCAGACCGCCCGATATGTAGACCTTTACAAGTGCCTCGAGGATATCGCCCGCGACCGCAAGCTGACTCCCGAAGAACGCACCGAGATGAAGACCTACAGCCGCTTGGCCGACGCTTTCACGCCGCTGGCAAAAGGTATGAATAGCGAGTATGCCAACCAGAACGCATACGACGCCATAAGTATTCACGGCGGCAGCGGTTTCATCATGGAATACAAGAGCCAGCGCCTGTTCCGCGACGCACGCATTTTCTCCATCTACGAAGGCACCACCCAACTTCAGGTTGTGGCCGCTATTCGCTACGTCACCAACGGGACCTATCTCAGCGTGATGAAGGACATGTTTGAGAAGACGCCCGACGGCGCATTGAAGAGCCGAGTGGCTCCGCTCATCGACCTCTATGAGAAGGCCGTGGCCTACGTCAACGAGCAGAATAACCAGGACGTGCACGACTTCCTGGCACGCCGCCTGTACGACATGACCGCCGAGATCATCATGAGCCTCTTGATTATCGACGACGCCCACCGCGCCCGCGAACTCTTCGAGAAGAGCGCCAACGTCTACGTCCGCATGACCGAGGAAGACGTCTGCGCGAAAGCCTACTACGTCATGCACTTCACCGAGGCCGACCTTGCGTCGTTCCGCGCAGAATGACAATCCGCCTCCATAAGATATGGTTGCCCCTTGTGCTGCTTGTGTTGCTACACACAGCCGCCGAGGGGCAACCTACTCATTATGCTGTCAGCGGTACCTACGGCAGTGTGATAGCCACCAACGGCTCGCCGTTCGACGGACGTTCGCCCACTGGCGGCATTGACGTGGCAGCACTTTGGAGCCACAACGATACAAGCCGCTTCTGGCACCGCTTCTGGGATGAGCCAATGATTGGGGTGCGCATGAACTATGCACATATATGGAACAGCGTGGCAGGCGACCGCCTGGGGTTAGCCTGGACACTGAACGGACCTTTTATAGGGCATATCAGTTGGGTATACAGCGTTGGCTTTTCAATGTACACAAAGCCTTACAGCATCACCCACGACACCAACAATATCTTCATCGGTTCGTCGCTCAACTGCCTGATAGATCTCGGCTTCATATACGAACAGCCGCTGTCTAATGCCCTAACGCTTACGCTGACAGGCAAGTTGGTGCATTCCAGCAACGGCTACATGTACAAACCGAACCACGGTCTCAACTATCTGCAAGCGGAATTGGGCTTAAGGTTCGGCCCGGCACGGCGCTCATACCGCCACCGCCCATCCTTCTTCAGCGACAGTAGTTTCCATGCCTACGGCAGGCCATTCATCCTGGCCTCTTTCGGCGCCGTAATGTCGCGCTACGATGATATCGACGATATAATCTACTACCCCACTTACATGCTGCAGTTGGGCTATATCCAGCGTGTGCATCCTTGCTTCTCGGTGGGTGGAGCACTGGACATAAGCTACAACTTCTCACACCGCCGTATGGCACCTACAGACGAACTACCGGTATATCCTGCCGCCTTCGGCTTCTTTGACACACAATGGGGCCATTTGACGTTGCGCCTGGGTCTGGCTCACTATCTGGCCTACTACCCACTGAACTGGGAGCAGTACTATGAGCGTGTTGCGGTATACTACAGAATAGGCGACGCCGGCCATCATCTGGTCGGCGCCGGCATGAAAGTGCACTATGACCACATCGATTTCATAGAGTGGTCGTATATCTACGAGTTTTAGCTAATATCAGGCGTCGGCAAACACCTTGCCGTCAGACAGTGTGACCTGGAGTTTTGTGTACTCGCTGTGGAAGTCGTTCTTGAGACGGTCGAGGTAGCGACGGCTCTCCCAATGACACATAGGCAGGTCGTGCAGCAGACAGTTGCCGCAAGTCTCTGGAGTGGTGGCGGGGACCTCCTTCTGGGTCAGTATCCATCCAAGGCACTCGATAGTGAGACGACGCATATCCTCCACAGAATAATTGCCCGTCATGATGACATACATGCCAGTGAGACAGCCCATCGGCCCCACATACACCACATCGTCCTTGGCCTCCGAATTGCGGAACCATGTTGCCATAAGGTGCTCCAGGCTGTGCATGGCCGCCGGAGCCACTGCCGGTTCTTGGTTGGGTTCAGTGATACGAAGGTCAAAGGTCGTAAAGCCCTTGTCTATACGTGACACATATATGCCGGGCTTCAGGTGGGTATGGTCTATCGTGAAACTTTGTATTACTTCCATATGACTTACAATAATTCAAGGTACTTATTAACGAAACGGAACGAGCGGTCGCACATCGAGGCGAGGAAATCATCCCACTGTTGCTGGTGGTCCTCTGTATTGCCAGGCGTATCACTGATGACGCGAAGGCTCATGAACGAAATATTCATCAAATAGCATGTCTGCGCAATGGCCGCACTCTCCATATCACACGCCAACCCATCGGGGAAGTGACGTTTGATATTGTTCTGACGCTCACGGTCGGTGATGAACTGATCGCCTGTACATATTAGTCCTGTCATGAGACGTTCGCCTTCTTCACGTGGCACCTTTAGCGCCGTGTCAACAAGGTGCTGGGCTGCATCATAACGTGCCGGCAATCCCTGCACCTGACCGTGGATAGAGCCAAGTCCACCACAATCGACATCGTGATAAACGCATTGTGTAGCAGCCATCACGTCCATCACCTTCATAAGCGGGTCAATGCCACCGGCAAGCCCAGTGCTGATGATGACGTCGGGGTGGTGCTGCTGCACCAAGCGCATAGTACCCACCGCAGCGTTGACCTTGCCGATACCACACTGCCACAGCACTATTTCATTGTTTCCCAAACGACCAGTATCGCCACCTATTGCATCGTGCATCTGGCGATACTCAATGTCCATTGCTATTATAACACCTATCTTCATATCGGTTGCAAAAATACGACTTTTTTTGATATTTAGCGTGACACACCATAATATTATTCCTTAACACACGTTATAAAAACATCTTAAAATATCAACAACAGCCTATGAAACGTTGGTTCAGAGTCGTCATAATATCCGTTTTCGCCATTGCGGCCGTCAGTTTGGTGGTCATACAGCTCGTGCAGACACGCCGCTCACTCTCCATCAGCGACAATATGTTCAGTGTCAGTGTCGGCAACGCCATGGAGGATGTAATAAGCCAGCTTGACAACGACAATCCTAATGCAGCAACCACCTTTAACTATCAAGACCTCGACTCACTCATTGTAGATGAACTCATCATCAACGGTATCGACCTGCATCCAGTCATCGGCGTCTATGACGGCTCGCAGGGCTCGTTCCTCTACAGTTCCGACCCTCGCCATGAGGACGACCTCTCCAACTCACCTTACCGTTATAGTTTCCGTCCCCAAGGCGTGGTCTCTACCAACCAGTTCTTCATCATCCTCAGCTTCTCGTGGGCCGACCTTTTCCTGCAGCGGAACCCATCCATATACCTCTACATGAGTATTTTCCTCATACTCGTCATTGCCGTCATGTTCTTCATCTCTCTACGCACCATCTCCAACCAGCGAAAGCTGGATCAGATGAAAAGCGAGTTTATCAATAACATGACCCACGAGATCAAGACACCCATCTCCACCATCAGTCTCGCCTGCGAAATGCTAAGTGACGACAGTATCTCTCAAGATGCTGCATCACGCTCAAACTTCATCGGCATCGTAGCCGACGAGAACCAGCGTATGCGTGTCCTTGTGGAGACTATCCTCCAGAGTGCCAAGATGTCAAACAAGAACTTCACCATCAACCCCAAGGAGGTGGATGTCAACGCTCTCGTCTGCAAAGTACTCAACAGTTTCAAGCTTACCTTTGCCAACCGCAACGGCATAGTAGAAACTCACCTCGACGCCGACCCGTCCGTCATCTTTGCTGACGAGCTGCACATGACCAATCTTATCTACAACCTTGTCGACAACGGCATCAAGTACTCAACCGGCGCCCCTCACATCATCGTCAGCACCGCTACCGACGGCAAACATTTCCTCTTGAAAGTCAAAGACCACGGTATCGGCATCAGCAAAGCCGACCAGAAGCATATCTTCGAGAAATTTTACCGTGTATCCACGGGCAATGTGCATAATGTCAAAGGCTTCGGCATAGGCCTCAACTACGTTGCCCAAGTGGTGCATCTGCACCACGGCCATATCGCCGTCGAGAGTAATCTTGGCGACGGCTCCACCTTCACTGTAAGCCTGCCTATAAACGGCTGATTACAGTCCCAATATCCAGTCAGCCACTGCCTTCATAGCCTCCGGCGCAATAGTCTCCTCTATCAGCATATACTCCGCCGCATCGCCGGTAGTGCAATGCTGAAACATGTGGTTCAAACCCTCCATATGACGGCAATCTGCCTTCGGGCATAGCTCTTTGACGCGCCGCAGGTTAGGCTCGGCCAACACCTGACAATCTTTTGTGCCGTTCAACGCCAGCACAGGACACTTTACCTTCGGCAAGTACTCTGCCGGGTCGAGCGCTATGAAACTCCTCATCCAGCGCGTGTCCAACTGCTGCTTCACCGCGTGAGCCATACCTTTCTTCAACTCCACGCTGTCAGCCTCCGGCTTGGTAAGGCCTTCTATGTGGCGCACTATTACGGCCTGATACTCTTTTATCGTGCTTCCTTGCGGCAAGCCCATCAGCTCCCTCATGCAGGCGCCACGCACCTTGCAGAGCCCGTCGCTCACCCCGCGCGCACGGAAGAGGGCTTCGTTCTGCTGCACCATCACATCCAGACCGCTGCATCCTTGTCCGGCAAGCATCAACACGAAGCTTACATCCTTGTTACGTGCCGCCACCATTGGCGCTATGGCACCGCCTTCGCTGTGGCCACCCATGCCCAAGCGCTTGGCATCCACATGCCGGTTACCTTTCACTGCACGAAACATTGCCTCAGCGTCCTCGGCGAAGAGGCGTGTGTCGGCGCTGTCGAGCGCCCCCGTGGAAGCCCCCACGCCGCGGTCGTCATAGCGCAGCACGGCAATACCCCGCGATGCCAAGTAGTCGGCCAGCACCAGGAAAGGCTTGTGCTGCATTATCTCTTCGTCGCGGTTCTGCTGCCCGCTGCCACTGACCAGCACCACGCAAGGATAGCGGCCACCGCCCTTCGGATAGGTGAGCGAGCCCTCCAGATGGACAGCGTTGCCTTGGCTGTCGGTGTAGTCGGCCGTTATGGTCTCCTCATCAAATCCATACGGTGCCATAGGTGTCTGCGGACGTCGCAGCTGGTACAAAGTGTCGGCTGGCACAAAACCGATGTTTTCTTTCATGAAGCCCTGCTTCCAGTAACCGCTCCAGGCATCGGCAACACGCGTCAGCACCGTCTTGAAGCCAATGTTGCTGCACTCTATTCGCAGCGTATCGTTACGCAGGCTCCACTCGCTCACCGGTATCGCCGCCTGCGTCTGCAGTGGACTGTAAATCTCCGCCGCCGAGTCCGTCAAGTGTATGCACAACACCAGTCCCGTCTGCTTACTCATTCCCGTAAACCACTGTGCGTGGACCGTCAAGCCCACGCACAGCATCATTGCTATTGCAATCTTCTTCATTCCTGTTTCTTTTTAGGCATCCGCTTGGCCTTTTTGAGGGCCTCGGCGATTATCCATTCTATCTGCCCATTGGCACTGCGGAACTCGTCCGCGGCCCATTTCTCAATGGCGTCGTAGACTTCTGTGTCAATCCGTAGTGCGAAGTTCTTCTTCATTTTGAGAACATAACTTTCTCACTGTTGAACATACGGGTCAAGCCCCAAACGGCAATGCCTGTGTACACCAGGTCGGACACCATTGTGACTATCAACGGCGTCCATGCGAGCTCATGCGAGAATACCGCCGTCATCACCTCAATGCTGTTGTAGAAGGGTATGAAGTAGACTCCCAGCGACTCGGCGGCGCCGTTCTGGAACATAGGAAGCAGGCCTGCGAGCATCACAACCAACATGAAGGGCGTCACCATGGTGCCGGCGTTCTTCACGTCCTTGGCCAGGGCGGACAGCAGGCTGACTGCCGAGGCCATAATGAGCACCGAAGCGAGGATGACAAGCAGCAGGGCTATGTAGTCGCTGGTGGTGTAGTTGAAGCCGAGGTCGGCGGCCTCGCCGATGCCCACCATCTTGGGCAGCGAGAGGGCTATGCCGATGAAGCTGGAGATACCGCTGAGCAACGCTATGCCGCTGAGCGAAACAATCTTGCCCAGCGCCAGCTCGTTGCGTCGCATAGGGGTGACGAGCAGTGTGGCAATGGTGCCGCGCTCCTTCTCACCGGCTATGCTGCTGGGCCCTATGGCCATCACGCCGCTGAAGAGCATCATGATTATCAGCATCGGCAGTATCTTGCTCCAAATCATTGCTCCTATGCTCTCGTCGGTGGCCTGGTCGAAGCGCTGGCCCTCCTCCTGCGGCACATTGACCGTGAAGGTGCGGCCTATGTTACCCAACATAGTGTTCAGCACCATATACACACGGCTGGCGGCATTGTTGGTGCTGTTGTAGTATATCTCCACGTTGGGCAGGGCCTCACCCTCCACTTCACTCCTGCCGAATACCACCTCGTCAAACCCTTCGGGGAAACGCACCAACACGGCGTTGATATCCTTGTCCTCGAGCAGTGCAATGTCGGCCTCGGTCACAGGCTGCTGCACCACCACAAGACTGCTGTCCATGTTGGCAATGACCGGTGCCAGACTTTCGGGCATGTTCTCCACGCGCATCGTCACCACCTCGCCGGCGCCCTCGGTAACCATCTTCTGTATGCCGCTACCCATCAGGCTATAGATGATGTATATCAGCAGGCCAGGCATTATCACCGTGGTGAACAGCAGCTGGCGGTCGCCGAAGAAGCGCGCGAACTCTTTCTTTATTATTGTCCATGTGTTGCTTTTCATTCTTCACCTCCTTTCTCTTCCTTGTACATCTCGAAGAATCGGTCCTCGATGCTCAATCCATTGCACACCTCGTCCAGTGTGCCGCAGGCCACCAGACGGCCATCGATGATTATGCCCACGCGGTCGCACAGGCGCTCGACAAGGCTGAAGATATGCGTGCTGAGGATGATGGTCTTACCCTCGCCGCGCAGCTCCTGCAGATAGTCGGTCACTGTGCGTGCCGTCAGAACGTCAAGTCCGTTTGTGGGCTCGTCGAAGATGATGACCTCGGGGTCATGCACCAGCGATATCACCAGGCTCAGCTTCTGCTTCATGCCCGTAGAGAGGTTGGCCACTTTCACCTCGGCGAACTTGTCGATGCCGAAGCGCTCGAACATCTTCTGCTTGCGCTCACGACACACGTTGGGGTCCACGCCATGCAGCTCGCTGAAGAAGTCGAACAGGTAGTTGGGTGTGAAGAAGTCTTCCAGCTTCAGCTCGCTGGTGAGGAAGCCTATCTTGCCCCTCACCTCCTCGGGCTGGCGCACCACGCTGCAGCCGTCGAGCACGGCGTCGCCGCTGTCGGGCTTTATCAGGGTGCTCAGCATGCGCAGCGTGGTGGTCTTGCCAGCGCCGTTGGGGCCCAGCAGGCCGAATATCTCGCCGCGCACAGCATTGAACGTCAAGTTGTCCACCGCCACCTTGCGCTTGGCGGCGGTACGTTCTATCTTCTGTTGCTTGCGGCTCAGCGTGAACGTCTTGCTGAGCCCTTCCACTTTCAATATCTCTTCCATTATAATAGTTTTAAGTTTTAAGCTGTGAGTTTTAAGTGGGTTGCCTCGTCCTGCGTAGCCACTTAAAACTTACAACTCACAGCTTACAGCTTAGTATATGCTTCCTGTGTTAATTACCGGGCTGGCACCTTCGTCGCCGCAGAGCACCACCATCAGGTTGCTCACCATGGCGGCTTTGCGTTCCTCGTCCATCTCCACCACCTTGTCGGCAGCCAGCTTCCTAAGGGCCATGTCGACCATCGACACAGCACCCTCGACAATCTTCTCGCGGGCGGCAATGATGGCCTCGGCCTGCTGGCGCTTGAGCATCACGCTGGCAATCTCCTGCGCGTAGGCGAGATAATTGATACGCGCCTCCACAACCTCGATACCGGCTATGTCGAGGTGCTTGCTGATTTCCTGCTCCAGACGGCGGTTCACCTCCTCGCCGCCGGTGCGCAGCGTCACCTCGTTCTTGTCCTCGAGGTTGTCATAGCTGTAGAGACTCGCCACCTTGCGCAGTGCCGAGTCGCTCTGCACCGACACAAAGTTGTCGTAGCCCTTCAGCTGCTGCTGCACGGTGGTGCTGTTGGTGCTCACCGTCACCTGACGGCTCGTGGCAGGCTGCGTGGTGGTCTCAACGTCGATGTTGAAGCAAGCTTTGTAGGTGTCCTTGATGCGCCACACCAGCACCAGGCCGATCATGATGGGGTTGCCGCCACGGTCGTTCACCTTGATGGGCGGCACGTCCATGTTGCGGGCACGCAACGAGAGTTTGCGCTTCACGTAGAAGGGATTGGTCCAGAAGAACCCGTTTTCGGTCACGGTTCCACTGTAGCGGCCGAAGAAGGTCAGCACACGGCACTGGTTGGGCTGTATCACCATGAAGCCCGGCAGGTGGAACCCCCACACCACCCACAACAGTCCGCCCGCGAGGCCGGCACCGGACATCCCCTTGGCGCCGGCAATGACACACAGCCAGATGGCCAGCACCATCATGGCCAAATTCAGAACCAGATGCAGGAAACCATTGTTCCCGACATTCATCTTTTTCAAAACTTCTTTACTTTCCATATTACTTATTTTTAATTGTTTATCCAAGTCTATGTGATATTATTTCAATATCATTCCGACTGCAAAAGTACAAACATTCCCGATACCTGCAAAACAAAATCTATTTTTTAACATTTTTTATACCAATCCGCACCGGTAGCGCTCCGTAGCCTCTCCGTATCCGCTCCGACTGTTCTACGGTTGTTTAACGGTTTTTTGTCGTAGCAGATACGGAGTGGATACGGAGCGGTGTTAGTGTTAGTAGCAAAAAATATTCATTTAGAAAAAAATTTGTACCTTTGCAAAAACAACCAAAACAATAATACCATGAAAAGAAACGCCTACCATTTGGTTAGCAATATGTTACTATTGTCGGCTCTCTCTTTCATGGGACCAGTATGGGGCCAGGTTGACACCCTTCATTATATACCAGCAAATTATTTCTCTAGCTCACCGTGGACTCAAGATTCAGGGATACTTAATAGAACCTGCTCTTTATGGTATTGGGTTTATGGCGGAGAACATGATGAGGTTGCGAAAGCGTGCTATACCGAGGACTCGCTGACGGTGTATGGGGTTGCCGCTGCCTGGATGATTTGGGATGACGATTGGGACATGCCAAGACCGATAAGCAAAGAGTATTTAGTGAACACCTATCTTGACACATCTTTGGCCCACACCTTCGAATACTACAGAATCATGAAGCGGCGTGAGCCATTGGATTTTGACATACTAGCCGAAACCACGATATATGCCACCAGTACCCCGGCTGCATATATAGATTTCATACCACATTATTTTGTAATAGATGGTGACAGTATCAGACGAAAGCCATACCGAATACTTGAGGCATATTTTAAAGACCCGGTTAAGGTTGTGGATTCCTTCTATGTCGGCGTTACCGAATACATGAGGGTGATTGATTTGTCTGTTGAACCCGGTAGGCAATGGGAACAAAATAGATACATGCACATCGTTGTAGCCAATCAAAATTATCTTGCGTACGAACCTGAGGAATACATTCCTATTGAAGATATGGATTTTGCATACAGAAAATCCCAATACTTCAATTGGATGCGCTCAGGCGGCATGTTTATCATTTTCCCGATATATAATCCAGAAGAAATGCCGAGCGGAGATAATCCAGAGGGTGTGGATATTCCTCAAGGACTGGGCCGATATGTGACAGTGTCGCCAAATCCAGCGAGCGACCACGTGAGAGTTATCTCCAGTTTCCCAATGAAAAGAGTGGAAGTATACGACATAACAGGAAACACTGTGCATAGCCAAGCCGTCTCAAGTCAATCGGCAGATATTGACGTCACTGGCTGGTCCACAGGCACCTATCTGGTAAAAATAATCACCTCGATGGGTGAAACGACGAAAAAACTGCAAGTGCAATAAAACGACCCTTTAGGATAGAAAAAATGTTACTTTATAAAGAAATTTATATTTTTGCAAAAACAACCAAAACAATAATACCATGAAAAGAAACGCCTACTATTTGGTTAGCAATATGTTACTATTGTTAACTCTCTGTTTCATGGGGCAAGCATGGAGTCAGGTTGACACCCTCCACTATATACCGGAAAACTATTTCTCGAGTTCACCATGGACTCAAGATTCAGGGATACTTAATAGAACCTGCTCTTTATGGTATTGGGTTTATGGCGGAGAGCGTGATGAGGTAGCGAAAGCATGCTATACCGAGGACACACTGACAGTGTACGGGGTTGCAGCCGCATGGTGGATTTGGGATGACGAGTGGGACATGACGCGGCCGATAAGCAAAGAGTATTTAGTGAACACCTATCTTGACACATCTTTGGCCCATACCTTCGAATACTACAGAATCATGAAGCGGCGTGAGCCATTGGATTTTGACATACTAGCCGAAACTACGGTATATGCCACCAGTACCCCGGCTGCTTACATAAATTTCAGACCCAACTATAGGGTTGAGGATGGAGACACTATCCAGCGCAAGCCTTACCGAATATTTGAGGCATATTTTAAAGACCCTGTTAAGGTTGTGGATTCCTTCTATGTCGGCGTTACCGAATACATGAGGGTGATTGATTTGTCTGTTGAACCCGGTAGGCAATGGGAACAAAATAGATACATGCACATCATTGTGGCTAGACAAAATGGCCTTGCATTTGGAACCGAGGACTACATTCCTATTGAAGATATGGATTTTGCGTACAGAAAATCCCAAGGCTACGACTGGAGGCGCTCAGGCGGCATGTTTATCATTTTCCCGATATATAATCCGGAAGAAATGCCGGGCGGGCACGGTGGAGATGATCCAGAGGGTGTGGATATTCCTCAAGGACTGGGCCGATATGTGACAGTGTCGCCAAATCCAGCGAGCGACCACGTGAGAGTTATCTCCAGTTTCCCTATGAAAAGAGTGGAAGTATACGACATAACCGGAAACACTGTGCATAGCCAAGCCGTCTCAAGTCAATCGGCAGATTTTGACGTCACTGGCTGGTCCACGGGCACCTATCTGGTAAAAATAATCACCTCGATGGGTGAAACGACGAAAAAGCTGCAAGTGCAATAAAACGACCCTTCAGCATACTAAATCATCGAAACAATCGTTAATGATGACAGCGATGAAGAAAAGCACACTGATACTGACACTGGCGGCAATGTTCGCCGCAGGCACCTCCTTCGCGCAGGAGCCCGCCACCGGTCTGGCCAAGGGTCACTACACCTTCGGCACCGTGCTCGACGGCGACACTGTGCCGCTGTACTACCTGAGGGAGGTGACGGTATATTCCAGCGGTATGCTGCTCACCCCGAAGGAGATAAAGCAGAACGCAAAGCTGATTCGCAATGTGCGACTGATGCGTCCCTATGCCATCGAGGGCAAGCGGCGCCTCGACAAGCTGGCGGTGGAGTAGACCTCCAACTACCGGACAGGGTTCAATACTCAAGTGCGATGTTGTCGACCCAGAGGGTGTTGCCAAGGGTGCCCACGAAGGCTTCATGGATGGAGGCCGTGAGGATGACCATGGCATGGGTGGGGGTCTCGTTGGGTGCAGCCCACCCCTCCTCCTGAATCTTAACGACTTTGCCGCGACTGTTCTTGGCGTAGTAGTCGAGCCCCTTGGGACCCAGCTTCATATAGTCTTTGTAGGCCGCCGTCTTGGTGGCGTCGCCGTAGATTACCGGCACACGGAACCCCTTGACCCATCCGGCAGAGGGATTCTCGATGCGGGTCATAGCCGTGCCCACACGCAGCGCATGTATGTGGCCGTCGGCGTCTTCCCAGCGTTTTTGGAGGATGAAGGTCACCTCGTGAGCGTCGTCGCCGGGTATGGTCTTGTAGCTTGTAATCTTGCATCTGGTCACCGTGCCTTTGTTGGGCATGGCCGACTTGTAGTCAAGCACCAGAGCTTTGGGGCGCCCGTTGAAGGGCATTCCCCAGTTCATAAGGGTATAGGGGTTGTTGGCGGTGGGTATGGGCTCGAAGATGTTGCCGTAGAAGATGCAGCCGCTGACCAATATCTTGACGTTGATGCCGAGCACGCGCAGCTCCTCAATCTTGCTTTCGAGCTTGGCGCAGAAGGTGCCGTCCCAACTGCGGTCGGGCGTGACGGAGCAGGAGGTCTTGGTGACACCCGCTACCTTGGCGTAGGCGTTGGAGGAGCACCACGGAGTACGGGCAGTGTAGGGGTAGGGCTTGTTCTCGCGTATAGTGTCTCGGGGACCGATGTTGTAGATGCGCTTGGTCTTACCGCCTATGATGCCGCTCTCCTTGATGTCGCGCACAGTCCAACTCTCGAACTTGCCGTAGGGGAGATATTCCAGGCGCGAGTTCTGCGCCATAAGCCCGGAGGTCTGCGTCACGAATAGCAGCAGCAGCATCCATATATAAGGTATCATGCGCTTGCGCGGACGTGCGGCCATCTGGTCGGGGAACTCCTGCAGGTAGCGCTTGTAGATGCGGTGGGCACGCGGGCCGAGGTTGGCGAAGGTCCATAGAGCGAAGACTGCGCCGCCCCACGACCATGTTAGCAGCGCAAAGCCGCACCACTCGATGAACTCCCCGAAGTAGTTGGCGCTGGTGACATAGCGGTAGAGGCCTTTTTCCGGAAGATAGTGGTTGGTGTCGCCGGGCTTGCGCAGATGGCGTATGACATAGTCGGAGTGCATATTGACGACCATTCCGGCGATGAAGACAAGGGTACCGATGATGAACTGCGGCGTCAACAGCCAGGCGTCGGTGTAGGGATAGGGCGACACCTCTTTCGACAGCCAGAAGAGCCAACCCGCCTGCATGAAAGCGTTGAGGCTGTTGAATGTCACACCCATGAGCACTATAGCCAGCGGCATACGGCTCCGGCCTCGCAGGAGGAAGGGGAAGATGAACGAGCGGTGGAAATAGTGCAGCTCAAAGAGGATGAGGAAGACAAGCGGCGTGAGGGTGGCGCTTTCAGCCTCCCAGAGGAGGTAGAGGACGAGCATTAGGATGAAGGCAGGCGCCTCCATGAGTGCCCAGCCGAGCTTGTTATTGACGCTGGGACCCCAGCGCTTGGTGTAGAACTTGCCGTAGCCGGCATCGACAAAGAAGAGGCTGACGAAGACCACCACAGCCATGACGGTCATGCCGATAAGCAGCCATTTATAGTATATCATATTGCTTTAAACTTATTCCAGAGCCTCGTCTCCAGCCCGTTGGGCAGCAGCTTTATCAGCACCGGCAGGTAGTAGTTCATAAGTCCCGGCTTCACCACATGGCGACGGCGCAGCATGCCGCGCAGCGCCCGGCGCACCAGCCACTGCGGCGTGTGTATTAGGGTTGTGGCGACGCCAATCTTCATCAGGCTCGGCTTGAAGCGATAGAGCGGCGTGGCTATGGCGGCAGGCAGCACTGTGGTGACGCCGACGCCGTAAGGGCGCATCTCGAAATAGAGCGACTTGGAGAAGCTCTTGAGATAGGCTTTCGTGGCCGCATAGGTGGTGATGCCCGGAGTTGGGAGCTGGGCGGCCATCGACGACATGTTGACGATATATCCGCGGCGGCGCTCTTTCATGGCTTCGCCGAATAGCATCATGAGCCGCGTGGGGGTCTCAATGTGCAGGTTCAGCATGGTGTAGGCCTTGTCGTGTATCGGAGTGTCGAGCTCGTGGAAGAAAAACATGCCTGCATTGTTGACCAGAATGTCAATGTCGATATGCTGTTGCTGGCACCAGTCCCACACCTCGCGTGCGGCATCAACGCGTGCGAGGTCTGCATAGAGGCCCCACGCCTGCACACAGTACTCCGCCGACAACTCGCCGGGGAGCGTCGCGAGCAGCTCCTGCTGGATAGACACCATCAATATGTTGCAACCCTTGGCAGCCAGCTGACGGCAGTATTCCAGGCCCATGCCTGACGTGCCGCCGGTAACGAGGGCGTTATAACCTCTGATGTCGTTCATGCGTTACTTTTTTTAACGTCGGCCTCGAGCGACTCGACCTCCTTGGCAAGCTTGCGAGGCAGATTGTTCACGCACGAGTGGCATTTCATCTCGAGGGTGTACATGCGGCCGATGCAGTAGTTGGAGTGACCGCACTGGCTGCAGGTCTGCTCGCCGCTGGCAATCTTGTTCATGAAGTCGGGGTCGCGCACCAGCGTACGTGCCATCTGGAAGGCCACGAAGCCCTCGTCGAGCACCCTCTGCATGCCGGCAGCCGAGGTCACACCGCCGACATAAATCAGCGGCAGCTTCAGCGCCTGACGGAAACGCTTGGCAGTATCAAGGAAATAAAGGTCTTTGTATGGCACCGTCGGCACCATCCAGCGTCCCGCTATAGCGAGACCCGCTTTCAGCCACCAGAACTTGCAGAAGTCCATGTAGTGGGCCATTGCTTTTAACGGCATAGCGCCATGCATCACGGCCATGGGGGCCTTGCTCACGAAGCCGGCCGTCAGCACCAGGGCGTCGACACCGAGGCGCTCCAGTTCCTGGGCCACCTTGAGACACTCGTCGACCTGCATGCCGCTGCGGAATCCATCGTACATGTTGGTCTTCACCACCACGGCAATCTCCTTGTTGGCGGCCTCCAACACACGCCTGATGACATGTTGCATGAGACGCATGCGATTCTCAAGCGAGCCGCCCCAGCGGTCGTGGCGGCGATTGGTGTAGGGCGATAGGAACTGGCTTATCAGGTAGCCGTGACCGGCGTGTATCTCCACACAGTCGAAACCAGCCTCCTTGGCCAGCGTCACTGCTGTGCCGAAGTCTTCTATAAGCCGTTCTATTTCATCCTCCCGCATGCCGCGTACCAAAGTGGGCGAATAGAGGTTGAACCCAGTGCTGGCTCCCATAGGCATCTGGCCGCAGGTGGCACGGTGCGTCATGTTTCCGCAATGGCCGAGCTGTATGGATGCCTTGGCGCCTTCGGCATGTATGGCGTCTGTGAGTTTCTTAAGTTCCGGCACTATCTCGGGCCGCATCCACAACTGTCCGTCGAACGACAGACCACTGCGGCTCACAGCAGCATAGGCCACCGTCGTCATACCGATACCGCCACGGGCAACAGCCGTATGGTAGTCAAAAAGCATCTGCGTTGGACTGTTGCCGACGCACATATTCTCGAACGCCGCAGACCTGATACTTCGGTTGCGCAACTCTACAGGGCCAATCTTACAAGGAGTGAAAATTGTATTATCCATCTTTCAGGCATTCTGTTCAACCAAGCGTATTTATAACGTTAAAAAAAGTGAAATATTGTTTTTTATGGCAGGATTTGCAGTTTTTTGACAAAAAGGCATACTAAATAAGAAAAAAGAAAGTTATTTATCATATAATATAATGGCAATGAAAAAGGTTGGAATTATCATATTGACGATAATGCTGTTCTGCTGCACATCGAATGTACAGGGGCAGACTGCCAACAATGGTCATTACACTTTCGGCACCGTGCTCGACGGCGACACTGTGCCGCTGTACTACCTCAGGGAGGTGACGGTATATTCCAGCGGCATGCTGCTCACCCCGAAGGAGATAAAGCAAAACGCCAAGCTGATACGCAACGTGCGCCTGATGCGTCCCTACGCCATTGAGGGCAAGCGCCGCCTCGACAAGCTGGAGGTGGAGATAGCAGCCCTGCCACGCAAGGACCGCCGCGCCGCCATCAAGGAAGCAGAACGTCAGCTGCTTGCCGACTACAAAGGCGAGCTCTCAAACTATACTTTCTCGCAAGGGCTTGTGCTCATCAAGCTCATAGACCGCGAGACCAACCGGTCGGCATACAAGATTGTGGGTGAGTTGCGCGGTTCGCTACGCGCAGGCCTCTACCAGGCCATAGCCAAACTGTTCGGCTACAACCTCAAGGATACCTTCGACCCAAAGCACAACAAGAAAGACGACCTGATAGACCGCATCTGCATCTCCATCGACCGCGGCCAGATATAATAAAGATGAAAGGATATTGTTTTCTGTCGGCCGTGCCCATGAGGGCCGAGGCCAGCGACCGCGCCGAGATGGTGAACCAGTTGGTGCTGGGCGACACCGTCGATGTCATTGACCGCCAAGAAAAGTGGTCGCACGTGAAGAGCGACTATGACGGCTACGAAGGCTGGGTGGACAACAAGCAGTACGCTCCCTTCGAGGACGCTGCCTCGCTGGCGGAGAGCCTTTTCCTCGGCACACCCTACCTGTGGGGCGGACGCTCGACCGGCGGCATCGACTGCAGCGGACTTACGCAGATATGCTTCAAGGCCAAGGGCATATGGCTGCCGCGCGATGCCTCGCAGCAAGCCACATGCGGCGTCGAGGTGTGCGGCTGCGACGTGCAGCGCGACGACCTCGCCTTCTTCTGCAATGCTGAAGGGCGTATCATACATGTGGGCATATGCATGGGCAACGGCCGCATCATCCACGCTTCAGGCCAGGTGCGCATAGACACCCTCGACACCCGCGGCATCCTTGTGGAGAAGACCGGCACCTACAGCCATACGCTGCACTCAATACGACGCGTAAAATAAAAGACCACCCGATGAAGACAAAATACATAGCAATGGCCATGGCAGTTATGCTTGCCGGTCTCACCTTTGCATCCTGCACGAAAGATGTAGACGACGAGGTGCCGCAGCCGTCAAGATGGGTCGACCTCGGCTTGCCAAGCGGACTTCTCTGGGCCAGATGCAATGTGGGGGCTTCTACACCGGAGGGATACGGCGACTATTATGCCTGGGGCGAGACCACCACAAAAAGCAATTACAACTGGAACACGTATAGATACAGCAACAACGAAGGGCTCCTCGACAAATACTGCAGCCGCCCTCTCTACGGCCGATTCCACTTCACCGACACGCTGACCATCCTTGAACCCGATGACGATGCCGCCACTGCCCTTATCAGCAACTGGGCTCGCATACCCACCAAGAGTGAATGGCAGGAACTCATAGACAACACCACAGCCGAGTGGACAACACTGAATGGAGTAAAAGGCCGCCTATTCACCGCACCCAACGGCAACAGCCTGTTCCTGCCTGCCGCAGGAATGCACCAGGATCGCGAACTCGACAGCGATGGCGTCGACGGCAACTACTGGTCGAGCTCGCTCGAAACAAGCTATCCGATTGACGCGTGGCGTCTCGACTTCAGCTCTGAATTCCTTGGCATAAACAGCGCCAGACGCTACAACGGCTTCTCCATCCGCGCCGTAAGGAATGCGCAATAATACCGATTGAGACATACAGTTATGTTAAAAAGTGTCTTCGCCGGCACTTTTTTGTTTGCATGTCGCAAAAAGTGCGTATCTTTGCATCTTATTTTAGAAACAATAAATAGACCAACATATTATGGCAGAACTTACTGAGCAAGAACAGATACGCCGCAATTCGCTGGCAGAGCTGAAGAATCTGGGCATCAACCCCTACCCCGCCGCCCTCTATGAGGTGAACGCCAAGAGCGCTGAGATACTGGAACGTTTCCCCAAGGACAACACCCTGTTCCAGAATATCTCCATAGCAGGCCGCATCATGAGCCGCCGCATCATGGGTGCCGCATCTTTCGTGGAGCTACAGGACAGCTACGGCCGCATACAGCTCTATATCAAGCGTGACGAGATATGCCCCGGCGAGGACAAGACCCTCTACAACACTGTCTTCAAGCGCCTGCTGGACATTGGCGACATCATAGGCGTGACCGGCTATGTCTTCGTGACCCAGATGGGCGAGACCAGCATCCACGTGAAGAGCCTCACGGTGCTCAGCAAGAGCCTGCGCCCGCTGCCTATCGTCAAGGAGAAGGACGGCGTGGTGTACGACGCCTTCAGCGACCCCGAGCTGCGCTACCGCCAGCGCTATGTGGACCTTATCGTCAACCCCCAGGTGCGCGAAACCTTTGTGCAGCGCGCCAAGATTGTCAACGAGATGCGCAACTATTTCAACGAGCAGGGCTACCTCGAGGTGGACACGCCTGTGCTGCAGAGCATACCCGGCGGCGCCGCCGCACGCCCCTTCGTGACGCACCACAACGCACTCGACATTGACCTCTACCTGCGTATCGCCAACGAGCTCTACCTGAAGCGCCTCATCGTGGGAGGCTTTGCCGGTGTGTACGAGTTCAGCCGCAACTTCCGCAACGAGGGTATGGACCGCACCCACAATCCGGAGTTCACCGCCATGGAGATATACGTGCCCTACAAGGACTACAACTGGATGATGACCTTCACGGAGAATATGCTGGAGCGCATAGCCAAAGCCCTCCACGGCGACACCAAGGTGAATGTCTGGGGCAACGAGATAGACTTCAAGCCGCCGTTCCGTCGCGCCCCGATGTGCGAGCTCATCAAGGAAGAGACCGGCGTGGACGTGGCTCCGATGAATGAGGACGAGTTACGCGAGGCATGCAAGCGCCTCGGGGTGGAGACAGATGCCACCATGGGTAAGGGCAAGCTCATCGACGCCATCTTCGGCGAGAAATGCGAAGGCAAGCTCATCCAGCCCACCTTCGTCACCGACTACCCCATAGAGATGTCTCCCCTCTGCAAGCGTCACCGCGACAACCCCGAGCTCACGGAGCGTTTCGAACTCTTCGTCTGTGGCAAGGAACTGGCCAACGCCTACAGCGAGCTCAACGACCCGATAGACCAGCTGGGCCGCTTCCAGGAGCAGCTACGCCTCAGCGAGAAAGGCGACGACGAGGCCATGTTCATCGATATGGACTTCGTGCGCGCCCTCGAATACGGCATGCCTCCGACTTCCGGCATGGGTATCGGCATAGACCGCCTGGTTATGATGATGACCGGTGCCCAGAGCATACAGGATGTGCTACTCTTCCCGCAGATGAAGCCCGAAGTGCATGAGAAGTCGGGCGAAGACGAGGGTTCCGACCTCACCGCCCACGGCATCGACGAGGCCTGGGTGCCTGTGCTGCAGAAAGCCGGCGTGAAGACCTACGAGCAGCTGAAGGCCGCCAATCCCAACAAGCTCTTCAACGACCTCGGCGGTCTGCGCAAGAAGATGAAGCTTGACATCCCCGCCCTCAAACGCGAACAGTTTGACGAGTGGCTAAAGGATTGATGGCCATGCCTCACTTCGCCGCAGATAAGCACCTATTTCTCTTCCCTCCAGCACACCGTTACAAATGTAATTCCGAGGAGTGGCTCTGTTATCTGTTTTGTCTAACCACCCTGCTACCAATATGGCGGTGGGTGGGTTTGCCTTGTCTACAACTGTAATAATTAGCTAAAAATATAAACCATGAAAAAAGCATTATCATTTTTAGCGGCATTTATCATGCTGGGGGCTTATGCTCCGGGTGCGTTGGCTTTTGACTTCTCTGCCACCTCACCAAGTGGACACACATTGTATTATACGTTTCGTGATGATTCCACACTTTCGGTGAGCGCAAATTGGAATAATTGTTCGGGGAATTTAATAATTCCAGACACTGTGCGATACAATAGTATAGTGTATCAAGTCTCTGAAATAGCAGCAAACGCCTTTTCTGGAGACACAACAATAATATCTGTTGTAATTCCAAGCAGCATCCAAACCATCGAAAGAACTCCATTTAATAATTGTACAAACTTGAAGGAGGTATATTACTATGCAATATGCCCAACAATATATGGAGGTTCATATATGGGTACGTTTGCGGGATGTAATTCATTGGAGAATGTTTTTGTTGGGGATAGTGTTTATTGGATTCCATCATATATGTTTGACCAATGTTCCAACCTAAAATATATAAACATTCCATCATCGTTACAAGCTGTTGGAAGAGACGCATTCTTTCAATGTGTTGGTATGAGAAAGGTTAATTTTAGAGGTACGATAGCAAATTGGTTAAGTATAGATTTTTTGAATGATGCAGCACAACCTTTGTTTTACGCAGATTCCCTCGTGATTGGAGATAGTCTTGTTACAGAAGTTGTTTTGAATGACAATGATACAATAATAAGGATTGGAGAATATGCGTTTAGTGCGTATGGAAGATTGGTGAAGGTTAGATTAAATAATCGAATAAAGATTATCGGCACCGCTGCTTTTGCAGGTAATTTCAGCCTCAGAGACTTCACCTCTTCGGATTCATTGATAAAAATAGGTGAGCGGGCATTCAATGCATGTCCTATCACCTGTTTTACGATTCCAGCTTCAGTTACAGAGATTGGAGCTCGGGCATTTCATAATTGCCGCCATTTAGATACAATCTATTTCAACGCAATAGAGTGCACTACAATTGATGCTCAATATAGAAGAGTGTTTGAAGGATGCGATTCGCTAACGTCAATCATTATTGGTGAGGAAGTGCATAATATACCAGATTACCTGTTTTCGGGATGCCAATCCGTTAATTCAATCACCCTGCCATCTTCTGTATTAAGCATCGGAGAAGAATCTTTCTCCAATTGTACAGCCATTACACAGATTTATTGTCACGGTACTACTCCTCCTCAAATCCGTTATACGACATTTCAAGCGATACCTACGAATATTCCGATAAGTGTTCCATGCGGCGCCGCAAGCATATATCATAATGCTCCTTACTGGAACGTGTTTCAGAATATTGTTGAGGATTGTAATGGAATAGACAATGTGGACAACACGGAGATTGATATTAAAACTCTCAATGGTCGCATAATAGTAGAGGGGACGACGGATGAGCTGCAGATATTTGATATGACTGGCCGTATTGTCCGCAACGAAGCACTGCAAGTGGGTGTGTATCTGGTCAAGGTCGGTACCCTACCTACCAAGAAATTGGTCGTGGTGAGATAAACATAGTTATGATTAGACAATTCACATTTAACCATTTCGAGGTCAACTGTTACCTCATCGTTGATGAGGCCACGAAGCAGTGCGCTATCGTTGACCCTGCCTGCGAAGCCTCATTCGAGGATGCTCAGTTGACACAGTACATTGCACAGGAGCATTTGCTAGTGACGCATATCCTGCTGACGCACGCCCATGTAGACCATATCGCAGGCCTGCGTCAGGTATGCGAGCACTACAAACTGCCGGCGACCATGCACGCCGAAGGTCGCAAACTGTTGAAGCAGGCAGAGGCCTACGGCTCAGTGATGGGCTTTGCTGTGGACAATATGGGCGACCTTGAAGTGGTGGAGATAGAGGACAACCAAGTGCTGCATGTCGGCGATACAGAAATAGAATGCCGCCACGTGCCGGGTCACTGCCCCGGAAGCATGTGCTATGTACTGACACAGGAAAAAGCTGTCATCACAGGCGATGCACTGTTCCACTTCAGCATCGGCCGCACCGACCTGCCGGGCGGCGACTACCCCACCCTCATCGAGAAGCTCAAGACTCGCATCCTCACGCTGCCCGACGAATACATAGTGCTCCCAGGCCACGGCATCAGCAGCCAAATCGGCAAGGAGAAGAAGTACAACTCGTTCCTAGTGTAACGGCGAATGCTTCTTATGGAAACGGCGAATTACTCTAATTACTCGAAGCTACGCAGTCAGGATCTTAGCTAATTACTCTAAGCTACGCAATTATGGAAGAGAATGGATTGTTGTTTAAAAACGAATCATTTAAGATAATTGGAGCTGCTTTAGAAGTACACAAAGTACTCGGATGTGGATTTATCGAGGTTGTATATCAGGAAGCTTTGGAGGAGGAATTCAAAAAGAGGAACATACCCTATGAAAGAGAGAAAGAACTGACGATAAATTATAAAGGAAAAAACCTGTCAAAAACATTCCGTGCCGACTTCATCTGTTATAACAAAATAATACTGGAACTAAAAGCCGTCAGCGATTTCACTGACGACCATTATGCCCAAATCTATTCCTACCTTAAAGCCAGCAATATGAATCTTGGAATGCTAATCAACTTCGGCAAAGCCAATCTTGACTATTACCGCATACCCGCCAGTCGCAAATGGAATAACAATAACTATGGTAACGGCGAATTACTCTAATTAAATTAAAATTAATAACCTGCGTAGCTTCGAGTAATTAGAGTAATTCGCCGTAAAAACAAAATAACATGGCAGTAAAGATAGACCCCAGCTGGTACGCCGTGCTGCAGCCGCAGTTCGAGGCACCGTACTTCGCCGAGCTTAAGCAGTTCCTCGTGGCTGAGCGCAGTCAACATACCTGCTATCCCCCGGGAAGTAAGATATTCAATGCTTTCGACAGCACACCGTTCGACAAGGTGAAGGTGGTCATCCTCGGCCAGGACCCTTACCATGAGCCAGGCCAGGCCATGGGTCTATGTTTCTCAGTGCCACAGGGTATACTGGTGCCGCCCTCATTAGTCAATATCATCAAGGAAATCAACACCGACCTTGGTACACAGATTCCCATCACCTGCGGCGACCTCAGCGGTTGGGCCGAACAGGGGGTGCTGCTCCTCAACGCCACCCTTACCGTCCGTGCCCACCAGGCCGGCAGCCACCAGCGCCACGGCTGGGAGACATTCACCGACGCCGCAATCCAAGCCTTGTCGACCCAGCGCAGCGGCATCGTCTTCCTCCTCTGGGGCAGCTATGCCATCGCCAAACGCGCCCTTATCGACCAAAGCCGACACCTCGTGCTCACCGCACCACACCCCTCGCCCCTCTCGGCATACAGGGGCTTCTTCGGCTGTCGCCACTTCAGCCAGACTAACGCCTACCTGCAGGCGCAGGGGCAGCAGCCAATAGACTGGACACGTATCGGCTAAGCATTACGCCGCAACAGGAACTGCGGCAACATCAGCAATCCCACAACAAGCAATGTCACCGCTGCCAACATCGGCGCGGACAGGTATATATCCTCGGCCACAGCATACGGCAGCGAACCCACCCACGCCGTGAGCGCGTCGGTACCACGCAACAACATCTGCAGCGGCCAGGCCGTCGCCACGCACGGCACCGCCATATAAAGCAGTGAGAGCGCAAGTATCACACCGGCGGCGGGTACCACAATCACGTTGGCAATAATAAAGTATAGTGGCAGCCGGTGGAAGGTAGCCACCACCACGGGCAGCGTGGCCAGCGTAGCAGCAACACTCACTGCGGCAGCTTGCCCGAAGGGCGTACGCAAAGCCCTGATGGCCGGCTGCGCCAAGAGAATGCCGGCGACGGCGCTGAACGACAGCTGCCAGCCGACATCATAGAACAGCAGCGGCTCAGCCAAAAGCATAACAATAGCTGCCAGTGCCAGCAGGTTGAGCGGCACCACACGGCGCGACGCCATATCGTTGACGATGAACATCGAAAACATCAGCGCCGCTCGCAGTGTGGAGGGCGCCAGCCCCGTAATGAAAGCAAATCCCCACACCGCCACAAGCTGCAGCGAGCCACGCACAATGCGTCCACGCCGTTCACGGCCAGTCCACCAAAACAGAATTCCCACAATCCCCGCAAGTATGCCGACATGCAAGCCACTAACCGCCAGCAGATGCGCAAGGCCGGCGTTGCGGTAGTGCGACCTAGTGTTGCGGTCGACGTCAGCTTTCCAGCCGAGCGCCAACGCCTCGGCCACGCCCCCATCTTGTAGTGGACCGCTCCGCATACGGTGCAATAGCCGCATGCGCAAATCCCTTATATAATCGCATTTCTCCGCCTTCGGGGGGGGGGGGGGGGGGGGGCCGGAAATCCGCCCCCCCAAGGCCCCCAGGGGTGGGGGCAAGGGGCACCAGCCCCCCCCCCCCAGGCCCCAGGGGAAACCCACCCCA